>Ga0209777_10010029_pt1 | contig 10097 bp, 9 predicted proteins | sample FrelakmetHBP12HB_FD_187147 | JGI IMG/M metagenome (GOLD analysis project Ga0209777, IMG submission 187147) | Freshwater lake sediment microbial communities from the University of Notre Dame, USA, for methane emissions studies -HBP12 HB (SPAdes)... | ecosystem: Environmental > Aquatic >...
CCCCATGTGGCCGCCCGGCCGTTGACGTTACCGAGCCGCGACAGATATGGAGCGATGCCGTTGTCGCGCCTTGGTCGGGCCGACGACACAACACGTCAACGGCGCCGCTCAATATCTGTCGCGGCTCGGATCAAGGCGACGGCCACGTCAAAAGCCGGGCGGCCACATGGGGCCGCCCCTACGTACGTCAAAGACAAGTCTTACCCGCCCTGCTACCGCACCCACGGCCGGCTCGTCGCCTGCGCCGACTCGTCAAAGGCGCGGACCGGCTTCGCAGCGACCGTCGGATCGGCGCCGGCCGCTCCCGTGGGCGCCACGCCATAGTCCGCGATCTCGAACCGGGGCCGCCCTTCGCGGTCCAGGCCGGCCAGGTGCAGGTCCAGGCGGACCTCCTCGTCGCCGTGGAATCGGCCCTGGAACGAGGAGCAGACTTCGACCGAGCCGATCCGCTCGTAGGCGAGCATCCGGGCGTCGACGACAAGCCGGCCGGCCCGGTTGCGAATCTCGACGCGTTCGGGGCGGAGCGACCACCGGTTGAACCAGACGCGCAGCGCGAGGACGCCGTCGGGGGCATATTCCGAAAGGACGGCGTGCGGCCCCTCGTCGTCCAGCCGCATTTCGCGGTCGGGTTTCGGCTCGATGCGGAAGCCCCGGAACACCTCGACGAGCGCCGGGGCCGAGGTCAGGCGCGGCAGGCAGGCCTGTTCGAGGACCGTCCGATGCCGGTCGGCCCAGGCGTTGTGCTCCAGGAGAAGCTCCTGCGGCGTGACCGCGGGCTGCGGGAGGTCGGGCAGCCGCCCGCCGCCCTTCGAGCAACCGGCGGCCATCCCCCCGGCCAGCAGGGCCAGGGCGGCGAGCCATCCCAGCGCGGTCCATGTGGAGGTTCGCATGGCGCCCATAGTATGACATCCGGCCGCTAAGGGCGCGCTAGGGCGGCGCGAAAAAACGTTGAGGACTGGCGGGTGGACCCTCTATACAATGTATACGCATAATTAATATAGGTTTAGCGTGCCATGCCACCCCGGAATGCCGTAGTATACGTCAGAGGCCGCTGGGGCCTCGAGGCGGGGGCGAGCCATGCTGGTCTTCTTCAGCGACGTTCACCTGACGGACGGGTCCTCCGGCGAGACGATCAGCGCCGAGGCCTTTGACCATTTCGCCGACCAAGTGGCCGACCTCGCGAAGCGCCGGAAGGCCCGCCAGGTCCGCCTGGTGCTCCTCGGGGACGGCCTCGACGTCGTCCGTAGCGCCCGGTGGCTGGAGTATGCGAGGACGTGCCGGCCGTGGGGCCCGGTCGGCGACCCGCAGGAGGCCGCCACGCTCGGCATCCTGCGCGACATCCTGGACCACAACGCGCAGGCCCTGGAGTACCTGGGCGGAATTCCCGGCCGCGTGGCGGGCCGGACGCCCATCCCCGCCCGCCGGGTCCGCCTGGACTACGTCCTGGGCAACCACGATTGGCTCATCAACCAGTACCCCTCGACCCGGCGCCTGGTGTCCGAGCGCCTGAAGCTGCCGCGCCTCTACGCCGAGCACGGGTTCCCCCTCCGGTTCGTCTCACCGCCCGAGGAGTACGACACGCTGGCCCGGCACGGTCACGAGTACGACTGGCAGGTGGGCGGCCGGGGCGAAGGCCTCGGGGCGTCAAGCTTCGGGGATGCCGTGGTCGTGGAACTCGTGAACCGCCTGCCGCTGGCGGTCGCGGAAGAGCTCGCCGATGATCCGCTCGGCGAGGAGGTGGTGCGGCGCCTCAAGGAGATCGACAACGTGCGGCCGTACGCGCACATTCCCGCCTGGGTGATCGACGCGATGGCCCGGCTCGGCCAGGGCCGCCCGAAAGTCCGGGAGGCGGCGCGGCGAGCCCTGCGGCGGTGCATCGACGGGTTCCTCCGCGACCCGACGCTCGACCGGCTGGTCCGGCGGCAGCTCTCCTGGCCCCGGCGGCTCGGGTTCCGCCTGCTCCTCGAACAGGCCCGCCGCCGGCAGGTCGGCACGCTCGACCTGGGGACGGTCCTGGCGGACCGCGTGCTCACGGCCTGGAGGCTCCTGTGCCATGGAAAGCAATCGGAGTACGCCCGCCGGGCCTCGGAGGAACGCGGGGCCGACGGCCTGCCGCCCCGGTTCGTCGTCTACGGGCACACCCACCAGTTGGAGACGGCGCCCCTGGGGCCTTCGTGCCGGGACGGCGCCGACCGGTTCTACCTCAACACGGGGACGTGGCGGCCGGTGTGGGAACTGGCGCGGCAGGCGGACGGGGCGCCGCACTTCAGTTCATGGAAAGAGATGAGCTACGTGGTCATCTATGCAGCCGGCGAAGGCGGGCGGGCCCATGAGTTCGAGGTCCGCAGCGGCAGCCTCCGGGACCGGAGCGGCCCGCGCGGCTTCGCGCCGGCGGCGGAACAGCCGCCTGACGCGCGCTGCACGGTACGTGTCTAGCGGCATCGCCCAAAGGGGTCAGGAGCCTTATCCGTCAGGCTCCTGACTCCTTGGCAGGCTGCGCGACCCGTGGCGGCCGAGCGGCAAACGTACGGCAAAGGGGTCAGGAGCCTTACCCATAGGGCTCCTGACCCCTTCCGCCGCACGAAGTGGCGTTGTGGCGCTACCGCCGTCCGCCGTGCAGCCGCGACTCGCGGTCCTTGCGGTCCCTTTCGGCCTGGTCTTCCGCCCGCATCCGCAGATAGTCGAAATCCTTGAGCGTGCCGGCGGCGACGACGTATCCGTCATCGTCCAGGACCAGGACGGCCGTCGACCCGGCCACGCCGTAGGCGCTGCGGACGAAGCCGAGCGGATCGCAGAGCGAAACCATGTGCCTGCCCGCGTCGCCTCGGGCCGCGGCACACTCGCGGACCGCTTGGCATCCCTCGGAGGACGAACTCACTTCGACAATCGGAATCCGCCAGTCGATCCACTGGCTCGTGCGGACGGGTTCGGAGTCGGGCGTGAGGCAGATATCGTCGGTCACGATGAGAATCGTGGCGTCGTCGTAGAACGACCCCAGCGCCTGTTGCTTGCCGCCCATCTCGACCTTGATGGCACGAGGCCCGGCCGGCGCCAGGACCCCCTCGTCGCCGTAGCCGACGACCGCCCCGACTTGCGGGGCCGATTTCGTCTCCGCCTTGCATCCGGCCACAAGAAACATCGGCACCGCGACGGCCGCCAGGATCCACGCGTGACTGTTCATTGGAAACCCCCTTATCAGTGACCAAACCCATCCCCCTTCGGGAATTCTAGGCGCGAGCAAGACACACGGACAAGGCGGACGCCACGGGAGGCAAGAGGGGTCAGGAGCCCTATGTGTAAGGCTCCTGACCCCTTCGGTTCCGCACGCGACGAAAGGCCAAGGGGTCAGGAGCTTAACGGATAGAGCTCCTGACCCCTTCGGTTCTCGTGCGGCAAAAGCCTCCTCTAGAACTTCCAGACCAGGTCGAAGAGGCCGGTGAACTGATGCTCGTAGTTCGGCCCGTTCTGCTTGATCGCCGTCGGCGACACCCAGATCGGACCGGTGTAGAAGAGGTCGAACCCGGCCGTCATGTAATCCGTGATGTTGTACTGCACGCCGAACACGTTCCCCTTCCGGTTGCCGTAGCCGAAGTCCGACTCGGCGAAGTAGGCCACGGTCGCATCGGACTCGATATAGCCATACTTATACCGGAACGAGAAATCGCCCTTCTTCTTGTTCTGGCCGATCCGGAACCCCAGCGCCCAGGCTTCGTTTCGGGTATTCGGGCCGTCCATCAGGGCGATGAATCCCTTCTTCGGCGCGTAGCGTTTCTGCGTATCGGGCAGTTCGCTGGCATCCACGTTCTTCACCCAGTCGCCGTACACGGACACGGGGACGTTGAAGACCTGGAAGTCCACGACGTTCGTCAGGTTGACCTGTTCGACCGACTTGGCCGAGAACATCCCGCCCGTGATCGTGTTGCCGCGCGAATTCGCGTTGAAGAACGGATACCGGATGTACTCCGTGTCGATGTTGCTCCAGTTGTAGAACGTCGTGGCGTTCGTCCACTTCACGTCCTTCGTGATGTTCCAGCGGAAGCCGGCATCGTAAGCGTCCAGAACGGGGTTCTGCGGCGGCACGACGCCGTTGGCCGTCGACGGGAAGGCGCCGAGTGTGAAGATGCCGGCCCCGACGAACGGCTCGAACGGCCCAAGGCCGGGGTACCGATACTCGGCCCAGAGGCCTTCGGGGTTGATGTCCGGGTCCCAGATCATGTCCGACGAGACGAACGGATTCTGCATCTTGCCGGCGGTGACCGTGAGGCCCTTCACGCACTTCGGCGCCCACTTGGCCCAGGCCTGATCGATCCAGATCGGCTTCTTCGAGAACATGCTATCCATCGTCTGGTTGGTCGTCGTGGGGTCCTCGTTGGACCCGCTCGCGAGGCGGAAGCCGACCGTCAGGTCTTCCTGCGGCCACGCCTTTTCGAAGCCGAACCGGAGGCGGAACCGGGCCCGGCTGTCATTCGGCTCGCCGGAGCTGGAACGGCGGTCCGTCTCGTAGCGCAGGCGCAAGTCGCCCGAGAACTTCAGGTTGCTCATCCAGGCCGGCCCCAGCTTGTCCTTGTTCTCGAGGAGGGCCTGGTCGATGAGGCCGCGGATCTCCGCCTTGCGTGCATCCTGGGCCTCCGGCGTCTGGAGGCCCATCTTCGCCTCGAGATCCGCCATGCGCTTCTCGAGAGCGTCGTTCCGCTGCTTCTCCGCCGCGAGAGCCCCCTTCAGGTCCTCCGGGTCCCCCTTGGCATCCGTCGCCGCCGCGGCGGCCTTCGCCCCTTCCGCGGCCACGACCTTCGTCTCTTCCGGCGCCGTCTTCGCCTCTTCCGGCGCCGCCGCGAGCACCACGGCTTCCGATTCCGGAGCGGTCGCCGCCCAGGCGCCGCTGGATATAAAGCATAATGATAGGATACCTATCCCTGGCAAGACCCCACGGCCCACCCCTTGTACTGCCCCTTTCCTCATGTTGCCTCCTTCCGCGGTTCGGAGCCCCTCGATGGCGGCGTCCGGCCGCACGCTGCACCGGACCAGCCGCCATGCGAGAAGGAGTATGCGGGAAGGGGCCTAAGACGCTACGAGCACGTCACTAACTCGGCGCTAATCTTGCGGGCAGGGATACCGCTAGTTCCCGACCTCAGGGGTCCTCAGCCAGGCCTCAATCCGGGCCGTAAGCTCATCACGGACCTTGCGGAACGCGAGCAGGCGGGCCTCTTCATCCCCCTTGGCCTCGGCCGGATCGTCGACCGGCCATGCCAGTTCCGTCGCGCCGACCGCCGGGAAGGTGGTCGGACACGTGCGGCGGGCGGTTTCGCATACGAAGATGACATAGGCCGGGTTCATCCGGCCGAGAAACTCCGTCACGCTCTTGGCATAGTGCCCGGCGAGGTCGACGCCCACTTCGGCCATCGCCCGCACGGCCAGGGGATGCAAGGCCGTGGGCGCGGTCCCCGCGCTATAGGCCTCGAAGCGGTCGCCTGCGAGCTTCCTCAGCAGGCCTTCCGCCATCTGGCTGCGGGCCGAATTGGCCGTGCAGAGGAACAAAACCTTGGGGCGTGTCATGGCACTTCTCCTTCCTCGGAGCCTGCTCCATCGCCGTACCCGACGAGCGAAAAGTGAAAAGTGCAAAGTGGAAAACGGCACAAGGCTCGGCCGCGGCATCGCCGTTTTTCACTTTCCACTTTTCCCTTTGCACTTCCGTTGCCTTCATCCGAAGCGGCCCGTGATGTAGTCCTCGGTTTGCTTCCTGGCAGGTTTCGTGAAGAGGACGCTCGTCAGGTCGTATTCGATGAGTTCGCCCAGGCAGAAGAAGGCCGTCCGGTCGCTCACGCGCGCGGCCTGCTGCATGTTATGGGTCACGATGACGATCGTGTAAGCGGCCTTCAGTTCGGCGATCAGCTCTTCGATCCGGGCCGTCGCGATCGGATCCAGGGCCGAGCACGGCTCGTCCATGAGGAGCACCTGCGGCTGGGTGGCCAGGGCCCGCGCGATGCACAGCCGCTGCTGCTGGCCGCCCGAGAGCGCGAACGCCGACTTGTTGAGCACGTCCTTGACCTCGTCCCACAGGGCGGCCGCGCGCAGGCACCGCTCCACGAGTTCGTCCAACTCGCCACGGCCCGACCACCGCTGGAGGCGGGGCCCGTAGGCAATGTTGTCGTAGACGCTCTTGGGAAACGGGTTCGCCGCCTGGAACACCATGCCGACCTGCTGGCGCAGCGTGACGAGGTCCGTCCGTTTGTCGTACACTTCCTGACCGGCGACCTTCAGCGAGCCCTCGGCGCGGGCGTGCGGGACAAGATCGTTTATCCGGTTGATGCTGCGCAGAAACGTGCTCTTGCCGCACCCGCTGGGCCCGATGATGGCCGTCACGCCGCGCGGCCAGACGTCCATCGTGATGTCGCGGACGCCGGCCTTCGGGCCGTAGTAGAAACTGAACTTCTCCGCGCGGATGATCGGGTCCCGTTGCGCCCGGCGCCGCTCGGCTTCGGCAGCGCCGTCCTCCGCATGACGCTCCTCCGCCGATACGGGGCCCTCCCTCGCCTCGTCCTGTCGCACGATGGGCCTCTTCAGTGCGGCCATTGCGAACCCCCGATCCGTTGTCCGAGTCATAAGCTCACCGCCTAGCCATTACTGGTCCGCGAAGGGACATGGGTCATCGCGCATGCTGCCGAAACGTCAAAAGGCGTGCCGACACATTGAACAGGAACACCATCGCCAGCAGCACGAAACCCGCCGCCCAGGCCTGGCGGTGCCAGTCCTCGTACGGCCCAATCGCATAGGTGAATATCATGACCGGCAGCGACGCCGTGGGCTTGTCGAGGCCCGAGCTCCAGAAGCGGTTGTTGAAGGCCGTGAACAGGAGCGGCGCGGTTTCGCCGGCGACCCGCGCGAGGTCGAGCATGATGCCCGCAACGATCCCGCGCACGGCCGCCGGCACCACGGCCGTCAGGACCATCTGCGCCCGCGTCGCGCCCAGGGCGAGCGACGCCTCGCGCAGATTCCGGGGCACCTGCCGGAGGAACTCCTCCGTGCTCCTCAGGGCAATCGGTATCATCATGATGCCCAGCGCGAAGCCGCCCGCCCAAGCGGAAAAGTGGCGGTCTCTCAACACGACGACCGTGTAGGCGAAGAGGCCGATGATGATCGAGGGGACGCCGTTCAGGAGGTCCGTCACATAGCGTATGACGAAGGGAAAAACCCTTCCGCCGAACTCGGCCAGGTAAATCCCACCAAGAAGCCCGATCGGCACACCGAAGCACATGGCCAAGAGCAGCAACTTGCCGCTGCCCAGGATCGCATTGGCCATGCCGCCGCCCGCTTCCCCGACGGGTGCGGGAAGGTTCGTGAAGAACTGCCAGTTGAGGTAGCGCCCGCCGTTCCAGAACAGGTAGCCCAAAATGTAAAAGAGGACGCCGATGACCGCCACAGTGGACAGCATCGTCAGGGCGAACATGACCGCGTTGGTGATCTTGCGCCGCCTCAATCTACCCATGGTGGCCCTGCCCCCTCGCCGTGGCGAGAATCAGCAGCCGCGCAAGGCCGTTGATGACGATCGTGATGGCAAACAGGACCAAGCCCAGTTCCACGAGCGCGCTCAGGTGAAGGTTCTCGGTCGCCTCGGTGAATTCGTTGGCCACGGCGGCCGCGATGGAGTAGCCGGGCGCCAACAGGGACTTGGAGATCTCCGGCGCATTGCCGATGACCATCGTCACGGCCATGGTCTCCCCCAGGGCCCGCGCCAGGGCCAGAAACACCGACGCATAAATGCCGCGCCGGGCGTGGGGCAGGACGACCTTCCACACGGTCTCCCAATGGGTGGAGCCCAACGCGAAGGACGCTTCGCGCTGCGCCTGGGGGACCGCCAACAGCACTTCCCGCGAGATGGAGACGATAAAGGGAATCACCATGACGGCCAGCACGATGCCGGCCGAAAACAGGCTGACGCCATAGAATGGCCCGCTGAATATCGGCAGGAATCCCACCGCCTTCTGGAGGACCGGCACGACCGTGCTGCTCAAGAAGGGCACCAGCAGAAAAATGCCCAGTAATCCGTAGATCACGCTGGGCACGGCGGCCAGCAGGTCCACCAGGAAGGCCAGCACGCTCGACAAGCGCGGGGGCACCAGCTCGGCCAGGAAGATCGCGGCGCTGATCCCCAGCGGCGTCGCGATCAAGAGCGCAATGATGGAGGTTACAATCGTTCCATAGATAAAGGGCAGGGCGCCGAAGTCGCCCGCGACGGGGTCCCAATTCCGGCCGACCAGAAAACTCCAACCGAACTGCCGCCGGGTCTCCTCGCAGTTCACGTAGAGCTGGTAGACCAGCCAGCCGGTAATCACGAGGATGCTGGCGGCAGAGGCCAGCGTCAGGCCGTAAAAGAGCGGGTCCCCCGCGCGGGCCAGACGATGGGCGAGCCGAATGCGCTTCGGCGCACTCGGCTCGGACGCCGCTCGAGACTCTGTAAGCAACTCGTTCATGCTCATCCGTGGATTTTCTCAATCGCCTTCTTTTCTTTTTCGATCACCGCTTTGGGCAGAGGGGCATATTGCAGCGCTTCGGTCGTGCTCTGCCCGGCGTCGAGCATCCAGTTGAGAAAGTCGACGAGGGCCTTGCGCTTGGATTCATTCTGAATCTGATCCGGCACCAGCAGCCAGGTGAAGCTGGCAACGGGGTACGCGTCATCGCCCGGGGCGTTCGTAATTGAGACGCGGAAGTCCTCCGGCATATCCTTGGCCGCGCCGGCCGCGGCGGCCGTGACCGACTTGAGGTCCGCCTTGATGAACTTGCCGGCCGCGTTCTGGACGGTGCCGTACGAGATCTTGTTCTGGACCGCGTAGATCAACTCGACGTAGCCGATCGAATGGGCCGTTTGCTGCACCAGGCCCGAAACGCCTTCGTTGCCCTTGCCGCCCAGGCCGACGGGCCACTTCACGGAGGTGGCCACGCCCACTTTATCCTTCCATGGCTCGCTGACCTTGGACAGAAAATCGACCCAGATATACGTGGTGCCGCTGCCGTCGGCGCGATGCACGACCACGATGTCGCTCTCCGGCAGCTTCAGGCCGGGGTTGGCCTTCTGGATCGCCGCGTCGTTCCACTTGGTGATGGTTCCAAGGTAGATGCCCGCCAGGGCCGCCGGAGTGAACTTGATTTCCCCGGTGACGCCGGGAATGTTGTAGATGGGAACCACTCCACCCAGGACGGTCGGGAAGTGCAGAATGCCGCAGGCGCGTTTTTCCTTCAGCGCCTTCATCTGCGCCTCGGTCATGGGACCGTCGGTGGCGCCGAAATCGACCGTGCCTTCGGTGACCTGCCGAATGCCGCCGCCCGAACCGATCGACTGGTAGTTGATCTCGATGTTCGGGTGAAGCTTGTGGTAGGCGTCGAACCACTTGGAATACATCGGATAGGGGAAGGTAGCCCCTGCGCCCGTGAGGGAGATGGTGGCCGAGTTCGTATTGTCCTCCGCCCACGTTCGGCCGGCCGCACACAGGACCAGCCCGAGCGCGGCCGCGCCCAGCACGGCCCACCGCCCGCCCCGCCCTCCGCGCACGCCCGCGCGCGGCGCCCGCGTCCGCCGGCCCGGCGCCGGCTCGACCGTCCTCGCGCCGTCCTTCACGCTCCGCCCCTGCCCTGTCGTTTGCCCTCGGCTCATCGCTCCGCCCCTTTCTGAGGCCCCGGCACGCCCGTACCGGCGGGTTTCCACTCCTTCCCCGCCGGCCGCGTGCCTCTACTGCAAGTATCTCAATGGGGGGTCAAGCGGGCATTGGCGGGCCGTTAAGGCGGCGCTAAACAATTTCTTCTGCTTGCAGAGGGGAATGACCGTGGAGTAGAATACACGCAACATGTCCAAGAAACGAATTCTCATCGTGGAAGACGAACGCGACATGGCCGACCTGGTGGCCAAGCGTCTCGTCCGTGAGGGGTTCCTGGTCGACCTCGCCTACGACGGCGTCGCGGGCGTGGCCAAGATGCGGTCACGGCCGCCCGACCTCGCCCTGGTCGACATCATGCTCCCGCACACCTCCGGCCTGGACCTCGTGAAAGAGGCGCGGCAGGACCCGCTCACGGCCCATGTCCCGATCATCCTCCTGACGGCCAAGGCC
>Ga0209777_10010030_pt1 | contig 10097 bp, 11 predicted proteins | sample FrelakmetHBP12HB_FD_187147 | JGI IMG/M metagenome (GOLD analysis project Ga0209777, IMG submission 187147) | Freshwater lake sediment microbial communities from the University of Notre Dame, USA, for methane emissions studies -HBP12 HB (SPAdes)... | ecosystem: Environmental > Aquatic >...
CCTGACGCCGCCCGGCGAAGCCGCAGGCAGGCCAGCAGATACAGGCGAGCGTGAAGTGCTCTAGTCCGGGGAGCTATCCTTGGAAGCCTTGGCCTGCCTGAGTTTTCGGCGGAGGTAGCTGCGCTCCGTGGGCAGGTCGGCCGCATCGAGCGCCAAGGAAATGGCCTGGGTCAACGCGGCATTGCCCCGCTTGAGCTGTTCCAGGGCCTCGCAAGGCGTGCCGGGGGAGGCCTTGAGGACGGCGTCATGGCTATCCACGCTGAACACGAACATCGCCTCTCGCGGCGGACGGGACAGGCGAAGCTTCATGTGCGGGTAGTTGCTGTTCCCCAGTCGCAACGCAAAGGAACGCACCTGCTCCAGGGGCGAATCGGGCGGGTCCCGCTCGATCAGCTCGCTCATCAGCCACAGCCCGGGCTCGAAGCCCTCAGGTGGCAGGAACCTGCTGGCCGAGGCCGGCGGGCCCCCCGGGTAGGCGTGCTGGAGATAAATCCCGATGGCCCGTGTGATCTGCCCAGGAGTAGGCAGTTGAACAAGCTGCTTGTCTGGAGGGCTCATGCCAAGTATCTTACCTGGTTCAATTTGCGAAAACGTTGCCCCGGAACACGGCCGGACTAACTATAATTAAATATAGGCCAGGACAGAGCCAAGGCAACAAGATCTTTGAGGCAATGATGGCAAGCCGCCCGTTGGTCATGGTGGTTGAAGACGACGTCGAGATGAATGAACTGGAGCGGGAGTTCCTGGAGTTGTACGGTCTGGACGCCGTTGCCGCATACACGGGCATGCAGGCAATTCAGATCTGTCAGGAGCGCAAGGCCGATGCCGTCCTTCTGGACCTGATGCTTCCGGAAATGGACGGCTTCGAGGCTTGTCGGATCCTGAAGGGCCGCAACGGGGAATCGATTCCCGTTGTGATTGTCACGGCCCTGGATACGGAAGAGTGCAGACGGCGAGGGTTTGAAGCAGGGGCTGACGCTTATTTTTCCAAGCCTTTCGATCCCGACGAGGTCGCCCAAACAATCCACTCCCTGATTGGCCGGACCGGGCAGGGCCAGGCCGAGCCCGTCCACGGCTACAATCATTAGCTTGGGCGGGCGTTCAGAGGGCCGGCTCCTGAGGGCGCTGCTTTGGCAGCGGGGGCTCGACGGGGATAGTGACGGTAAAGACGGTGCCGGCCGGGCCGGTGGAGACCTCGGTTGTGCCGCCGTGCAGTTGGATAAAATGGCTGACAATGGTCAGGCCCAGGCCCATGCCGCGCTTTTCATACTCGACTTCCCCGGTCGAATGCAGCATGACGTTGCCGCCGCTGTAAAAGGGCTGGAAGATGTGGGGCAGGTCCGCTTCAGGAATGCCCCTGCCCTGATCTTGCACGGCGATGGAAATGCGATCGCCCAGTTGCAGCCCCACCCGGACCTTGATCACGCCGCCATCGGGCGTGAACTTGATGGCGTTGATGACGAGGTTTTCCACCACGTCCAGGATCTTTTCACGGTCCACCTGCGCCGGCGGGAGGCTCTCCACCGACTCGATGATCAGCCGCTGGCTCCGCTTTTCCAGAAACGGGAAGCAGTCCAGGTAAACCTCCTCCAGCAGTTCCCGGATATCGACCTCGCTGTAATGCATCTCCTGGGAGTAAACCTGATCAGGCATGAGCTTGAACATGGCCTGGATGATCTCGTTGAGCCGGTTGGCCTTGGCGCCCATGGTCTGGATGGCGAACTGGAGGCGGTCGGGGTCGCGGGTATCCTTCAAGAGCTTGGTCATGCCCAGGATGTAGCTCACCGGGGTGCGGAGTTCGTGGCTGGCGACACGGACAAAGTCCATTTTCAACTGGTTGGCGGCCTGGAGGCTCTCGTATGACTTCTGGACGCGCTGGACCATCAGGTTAAAGGCATCGGCCAGTTCGTCGATCTCATCTTGTACCGCCAGCCTCGCCAGGGCCCGCCTCGGCAGCCGATGCGTCAGATCGCCCTCAGCCACCTTTTTCGCGGCATCCTGGAGCCTCAAGACGCGGCGCACGATGCCCCGCTCCACCAGGAACAGCCCAGCCAGAAAAATGGCCAGGATAATCCCCAGCCCCGCGGCAAAGACCTCCATGCTCAGTCGTGCGATGGGGCGAAACGCTTCCGATTGCGGGGTGTAGAACACCACCATCCACACGGGCATCTCGAGACCGATGTTTTCGATCTGATCCGGCAGGCGGATCGGCGCAAAACCCTGGATTTCGCCGCCCTGGGTCAGTCGCCAGTCGGTCCTTCCTTCAGCCACCGGGCCGGTCCATTCCTCCGCCATCTCTTCTTGGCCCTTCGCGCCATGACGGTAGATGATGGCGCCGTCGCCGCGGACCAGCATCGCCGCGGCAGAGGACTCAATCAATTGTCTCCGGACCCGGCTCAGCCAGTCTGAAATGTCCACTTCCGTAGCCGCCACGCCCAGGAACCGGCCATTGGACATAATGGGAATGGAGATGGTGATGCTCCAGATGCTGGTGGACTCGTCGTATTCGGCGCCAGGAATGTATATCCGTGGATGGCCTTTGTTGTAGGTCCCCTGCCACCAGTCCTCGTCGGCCTGGTAGTAATCGGCCGACTTCCTTGTGGTGGCCACGAGTTGCCCGTACCGGTCGGTCACCAGCGTCCCCAATAGACGCGAATCGCCCCGCTGAGTCTGTCTCAATTGGCGGGCAACGGGGTTGTCCAAGACCTCGGCCAAGGGCTTGTCCGTCGGGCGCAGGGTGGGCCAAATGGCGTCGAGGTTCTCCCGCTCCTTGGGCGTTCGCTCCCTGACGTTGTTCTCCAGGTAGCTGACCACCGAGGGGTCCTGGAGGGCAAAGATGGTCCTGTCCGTCACCCGGGTCAGGGAATCTCGCATATACTCAGATTCAGCGACGGCCAGCGTCTGGACCATCTTTCCCAGGGTGCCGACGCGCAGTTGCCGCCCTCCCACCACGACGGTGAACAGCGCCGCCAGGAGCGGCAGCAGGGCCACACCGACCAGCAGGGCGACCATCTTGGTCCGGATGCTGACTCTCATTCCTCAGGCTTTCCTGCCAACTCGATATTTTAGCGGGGCTTGGGCGTTTATTGCGACGCTTTTCTGTGCCTCGACGCCGGATTCCTGCGGCTTGGCCCTTCGCAACCTGGCGCGACAAACCGGGGGCAACCGACGGTTGCCAAACCTTGTCCGGAAGGCCAGCCTTTGCTAATCTCATCCTGCCGCGCTAGTCTTTACGAGACTCCAACCATAGCCAAAAGGAGCCCTTCATGCGCAAGGAATCGTTGGTTTTTTTGAAGGCGCTGGTGACCGCGCCCACTCCCAGCGGCTACGAATCGGCCGGACAGAAGATTTGGTGCGACTATGCCCGCCAGTACGCCGACCAGGTTCGCACCGACGCCTACGCCATCTGGAACAAGCTGGGCGGCATTCCCTCGGCCATCCTGAGCATCCCCAACCGCTACATGCACACCACGGTGGAAATGCTCGACCTGCGCGATTTGCAGCACACGGCGGAGCTGTTGGCCACCTTTGCCGCGTCCCTCAAGGCCGGTGAGCGGTTCAACGTGGTGATCTGAGGATTCCCAGGAACATCCGTTCGGCCGCGCTGGGCGCCTTGCCGCGATGACGGATGATGCCCACCGGCCGGCGCCACTTCTGGGCCTCCCGGAATCGGGCGTAGGCCAAGTCCCCGTACTGGGCCTCGCGCTGGACATTGTCCAGCGGCAGGATGCTCACGCCCGCCTCAACGTACACGGCCCGCTTGAGCAGCTCAATGTTGTCGAATTCCATCACGACCTTGACTTCGACGCCCTCGCTCCTGAGCACGCGATCGATGTGCCGCCGCGACGGGATGTTCTCCTGAAAGGCGACGAAGTTCTCCCCGTTCAGGTCCGCCGGCGTCACCCATTTCCGCCCGGCCAGGCGATGATTGGGGTAGCAGACCAGCACCAGCTCCTCGCTCGTCAGCGGGATGATCTCGATCGACCGCTGCTTCTCGGGGAAGGCCACCACGCCCAGGTCCATCTGGCCGCCGATGATGGCGGCGTAGATCCGGGCCGAGCTGGTGTATTCCACGTGCAGGTTCACTTCCGGATGCTGCTGGATGAACCGCCGGACGTACGGGTCCAGCAGGTAGAACCCCGCCGAGTAGATCGTGCCCACGCGCAGCACGCCGCGGACGGAATCGGCGGCCGAACGGACCTCGCCCATCAACTGCTCGTAGCGGTGCAGGATTTCCATCGCCCCGGCGTAAAAGGCCTTGCCCGCGTCGGTGGGCGAGACGATGCCCCCGCCGCGATTGATGAGCTGCACCGACAGGTTGCGCTCCAGCTTGGCTAGCTGCTGCGACACGGCCGATTGCGAGAGGTAGTTCATGTCCGCGGCCTTGGAAAAGCTGCCCGTGTCCACCAGGTCGCAGAACGTTTTCAAGACCTCGATGTTCATGCACCCCGTCCGGTCCGGCGGGCTGAACCCGGCCCGCTCGTTTAGCGTATCTTATAACATCTATTAGTTTCTCCGGCAACGAGCACTTTGGAGCCAGCCCGAGGCCACACAAGGCGACAGGGCGACATTCGCTGTTGACTTTTCGCTGGAGGGCACTAAAGTAATAGCAGCGGGCGAATGGCAGCCCGAACGTGCGGCCGTGGCGGAATTGGCAGACGCGTAAGGTTCAGGTCCTTATGCCCGTTCAGGGCGTGAAGGTTCGACTCCTTTCGGCCGCAGTGAAGCCCTTGGGTGGCCCGTCTGTTTTTGGAAGACCGCCCGGGGCAATCGCGGCCTTGGCGAAAGCGTGTTTTTCAGCGTCTTCTTTGTCCATTTTGTCCATTCCCCCCACAGTTCTATCCGTTCTTAGGAAATTGTTTGGCTGGGGGATAGTATGAATTGGAAGAGCGATGACGGCTGCCGCGAAAGTTTGCGAATCTTAGAAAGGACGGCGCCCTATGGATTTGTCCACCACATACATGGGCCTCAAGCTGGCCAGTCCGCTGGTCTGTTCGCCTTCGCCGCTGTGCAAAGACATCGACAACATCCGCCGCATGGAGGACGCCGGCGCCGCCGCCGTGGTGCTCCACTCCCTCTTCGAGGAGCAGATCGAGCATGATGCGGCTGAGCTGGAGCATTACCTCCAGTACGGCGCGGACCGCTTCCCCGAATCGCTGACGTACTTTCCCCAACCCCACGATTACCCGCTGGGACCCGAAGAGTATCTGCGGCACATCACGCGGGCCAAGAAAGCCGTCAAGATCCCCGTCCTCGCCTCGCTCAATGGCGTCTCCGCCCGCGGCTGGATCCGTTACGCCCACATGGCCCAGGAGGCCGGGGCCGACGCCATCGAGCTGAACGTCTATTACATCCCCACGAACCCGCAGTACACCGGCGACAAGGTGGAAGAGGTCTATCTGACCGTCCTCGAGGCGGTGAAGGGCTCGGTCAACATCCCCGTGTCCATGAAGCTTTCACCCTACTTTTCCTCCATGGCGAACGTGGCGACCCGGCTGGACCAGGCCGGCGCCAACGCCCTGGTGCTCTTCAACCGTTTCTACCAGCCTGACATCGACGTGGACGAGCTGGAGGTCGTCCCCAACCTGGTGCTCAGCGACAGCGACGACAGCCGCCTTCCGCTGCGATGGATCGCCATCCTCCATGGCAAGGTCAAGGCATCGCTGGCCGCCACCAGCGGCATCCACACCGCGCGGGACGTGGCCAAGATGATCATGGCCGGGGCCGACGTGACCATGATGACCTCGGCCCTGCTGAAAAACGGCATCGGACATCTGACCACCGTCCGCAAGGGCCTGGAAAAGCTCATGCAGGCCAAGGGGTACGATTCGGTCTCCCAGATGAAGGGCATCCTCAGCCAGAAGTCCTGCGCCGAGCCGGCCGCTTTTGAGCGGGCCAATTACATGAAGACCCTCAGCAGCTACGGCTGGACGGCGACGCTGGAATAGTCGGGATAGATCGCCGGGATCAAACGTGGTTGCCTGACCTGAGGGGGCTGCGTAAACCACGCCGCCCGGCCCGACGGGCCTTCCAATCCGTCCATCAGGCGGCGTTGTAGTATTAGACAGAGTTGCGACAGTCTTTTGGTGCATCCGAGGCGTACGGCCGCCCATCGGGCCTTTTATCGGCCGGGGGATTCGATTACACTGCCGGCATGATCATCACCATTGACGGCCCGGCCGGATCGGGCAAGAGCACCGCGGCCAGGGAGTTGGCCAAGGCATTGGGCATCGCCTGCCTCGACACCGGCGCGACCTACCGCGCGGTGACACTCAAGGCCCTGCGCAGCGGGACCAGCATGGAGGACGACATGGCGCTGGCCCGCCTGGCCCGCACCTCGGACATCCGCCTGGTCCCCAACGCCGGCGGGGTCGTCGTCATGCTCGACGGCCGGGACGTCAGCCGGGATATCCGCTCGGCCGAGGTCTCCGACCAGTCGCATTTGGTCGCCCGCTCGCCGGCGGTGCGGGCCGTGCTGGTGGAGCTCCAGCGGCGGATCGGCAAGGAGCTGGGCAGCTTCGTCACCGAAGGCCGCGACCAGGGCTCGGTGGTCTTTCCCCAAGCCGACGTGAAGTTTTACCTCGACGCTGCGCCCGAGGTCCGCGCCCGCCGGCGCTACGACGAGATGGCCGCCGACGGCCAGAACGTGGTTTATGAGGACATCCTGCGGGCCATCATCGAGCGGGACGGGCGCGACCGCAGCCGGGCCGTCGCCCCGCTGGTCAAGCCCGCCGGCGCCGTCGAGATCGACACCTCCAACATGCCCATCGAGCAGGTAACGGCCGAGCTGCTGAATCGCCTGGAGGCGGCACGGTGACCGGCGACGCGACGAATCGTCCCGCCGGCCTCGCGGCGGCCCCGCGAAGCCATCCCAACCCGCTCCTTCGCGGTTGGGGCTTCGCTGAGGGCGTGCCAAGGCCCAACCTCTGGTATCGGTTCATGCGGCGGGTCTCCCAGGTCTCGATATGCGCCTTGTGGCAGGTCCGCGTGTTCAACCGCCATTACGAGCCCGCTCGGGGCAGCGCGGTCTATATCTGCAACCACCATAGCTTCCTGGACCCGATGCTGATGGGCATCGGCCTGCAGCGGCCGATGAACTACATGGCCCGCGACACGCTGTTCCGCATGCCGGTCTTCAAGCAGATCCTCAAGTCGGTCAACGCCTTCCCGGTCAAGCGTGCCACGGCCGATACCGGCGCGATCAAGGAGGCGATGCGCCGCCTCAAGGCCGGCGGGCAGGTGGCGGTCTTCGCCGAAGGCACGCGGACGCGCGACGGGCGGATCGGGCCGTTCCTGCCGGGGGTGGTGCTGCTGTCCCAGCGGGCGGCGGACTGGACCGTTCCGGTCCTGATCGACGGGGCGTTCGAGGCCTGGCCGCGGACGCAGCTGGTGCCCCTGCCCGGAAACGTGGTGGTTCAGTACGCCCCGGCCATCCCGCAAAGCGTGGCCTGCCAGATGTCGGCGGAGGAATTCGTCGGGCGCGTCCGCCGCACCCTGATCGACATGCAGACCGACGTTCGTCGCCGGGTCGGCCGGCCGGCACTGAAATATGATTGATCCCATGGGCCGCAGAGACGCAGAGGGTGGTTTATATCGAGGATCGAAGATCGCGTATCGAGTATCGCTTATCCGGGAGCTGGAGCATGGCACAGTACGGGTTCTTGTGCAGGCCCCACCAGGCCGACTGGCGGGCGCTGATCGACAACCTGCTTCGCAAGGACACGCCCAAGCGGGTCCATCACATGGAGCTGTTTCACGACGACGAGGTCCGCCTGGCCGTCCTCAAGCGGTTCAACCTGCTGCCGGGCGTCAAGGAGGATGACGGGCACTTCGCCGGCAAGAGCCTCATCGCCTTGAACCGGTTCCTGGGCTTCGATTACGTCAACTGCATCCTCGGGGGGCTGGCGTTTCCGCTCAATTACGTCAAGGCCGAGGACACCGCGCCGTTGAAACGATCCGACGGCCGAAGCTACATGGAGGAGCATCGCGGGCCCATCACCACCCCCGAGGAGTTCGAGAAATACCCCTGGCCGGACCCCAATGCGCCTCAGGCCACGCGGGACCTGGAATGGTTCAGCGAGAACCTGCCCGAGGACATGTGCATCATGAGCCATACCGGGCATTTCGCCGAGTACCTCTGCTGGCTAATGGGCTACGAGTCGCTGTGCTACGCCCTATACGACAATCGCGGCCTGGTCCGCGCCCTGGCCGACAAGATCCTGGACTTCCACGTGGCGGAGGTCAAGCGCCTGCTTCAATTCGACCGCGTCAAGGTCATCTGGGCCAGCGACGACATGGGCTTCAAGACCGGCTTGATGATTTCCGCGGCTGACATGCGGGAGTTCGTCCTGTCCGGCCACAAGAAGCTCGCCGCCATGGCCCACGCGGCGGGGCGGCCCTACCTGCTGCACTGCTGCGGCAAGCTGACCGACATCCTCGACGACCTGACCGACGACGTGAAGATCGACGGCAAGCACAGCTTCGAGGACACCATCGAGGACGTCCGCCAGGCTAAGGGGACCTACGGACGGAAGATTGCGCTGATCGGCGGCGTCGACGTCGATTTCCTCTGCCGCGCCGACGAAAAGGCCATCCGCAAGCGCGTTCGGGAAACCCTGGACGTTTGCCTTCCCGGCGGGGGCTACGCCTTGGGCAGCGGCAACAGCGTGGCCAACTACGTCCCGCTAGACAACTATTTGGCTATGGTGGACGAAGGCTGGCGGTACTGTTCCTGATCGCGGCTAGCGGTTGGAATAAACCGGTCGGCCGCAACGGGGGCACGGAAGGGCTTGGCCTTCTTCCAGCTCCCCGGCGTTGGGCACATAGCCGCAGCGTTCGCAGGCGTACCTCGACAGGCCCTGCCGCAGCGCGTTGGCCCGGAGGCGATCCACGGCGGCCACGATCAGCATGATCGAGGCCAGAGCGCAAAACACAATGCCGATCAGCAGCGGCGCCCAAAGCGGCGACCCGGCCGCCAGGACACCCCAAAACAGCAAGCCGCATCCGACGGCCAAAAACAACGCGCCCCGCAGGGGCCTCGGTTTGGTAAACAAACTGGCCAACATCATCCGCTCCTTTCCCAGCCCGAGACTCAAGGCTGTTAAAGTCTATGCCCGCTCCCGGGTTGTTCTCAAGGCGGCCATCCGCGGCCGGGCAGGCGGTGGAACCGGCCCGCTCGCCGGCGCGCGGCCTGTCTCCGGTCGAGGTCAAGCCCGAGGGGCTGGTCACGGAGGGGTGGGGCGCCCCAGGCAAACGACGCGTGGGGGCGGCTTTCCTCGTTTCCTTTGCGGCGAAGCGCTACTGGCTCTTGTGTTCTTCCCTTTGCTCCAGCAATCGCGATTCGTAGGTCCGCTCGCTGATCCAGTAGCCGATCAGCGCCCCGCCTGCCCCGGCGGTCAGCCAGTCCACGGGCAGCGCCTGGGCATAGGGCTTGATGTCCATCCACGCCTGAGGCCCCCCGCCGATGGAGCTCGCCGCGGCCAGTGCATACAGGGCCATGGCGGCCACGGCCGGCGTCAGCCACGCCACCAGCCCATACGGCGCGGGGAAAACCTGGTGCGCCACCAGCGCCGCCAGGAAGAAACTGGCCACCAGGGCAAAGAGGATCTGACCGCGATCGCCGGACCGCATCAACAGCAGCAGCAGGGCCAGAGCGATAATCACCCCAAGAACCAGGCAGGCGATGCACCGGACCAGCGCCAGCGGGCTGATGAACCGCGTCGAGGGGCCGCCGGCCTTGCCCGTGGAACCCAGGAGCCTCAGAAGCCTGGGCAAAAAGTAGGTCTCGATGGGCCCGCTGAACTCCGGGCCCTTGGTCTTGGCTTTGGGCCCGGGTTGCTCCTGAAGGAGTTCAGAGAGCCTGTCCTTCCAGACCAGTTTGGGGTTGATCGACGCGATGGCCCGCCGCACGGCGCTAATGATGATCGCCGCCACCAACAGGATCACGAACAGCAGCAGCACCTCCACCATCAATTCCAGGAACAGGCTGCTGAAACTCCCCGGCCAGGTCCACAGCAGCCCTCGGATTGATTCGGAGCGCAGGCTCACCCCCGCCGCCCCGATCAGGGCCGCCAGCAGCGCGCCCTCCGGGCGGGAGG
>Ga0209777_10010031_pt1 | contig 10096 bp, 9 predicted proteins | sample FrelakmetHBP12HB_FD_187147 | JGI IMG/M metagenome (GOLD analysis project Ga0209777, IMG submission 187147) | Freshwater lake sediment microbial communities from the University of Notre Dame, USA, for methane emissions studies -HBP12 HB (SPAdes)... | ecosystem: Environmental > Aquatic >...
GGAGGGCTACGTACCTGAAACAGAAAAACCGCGCTTCGGTTTTTCGACACTCGATAATACCAATTAGCGGAACTGAAATATAAATCTAACGGCTAAGAAAAACAGCAATAAGTGAAAATCCGAAAAAGGGCCTTCCAGGGTGCAAAGGGGCCCGCTTTGCCGTTCCAAATCCTGTCGAGTTGGATCTGGACGGCAAAGAGGCTTCTGCGCTTCTATGGCGCAGTAGCAGGAATTAGGGCGACTTCACAAAAGACATATTGGAAGGGCGCCAACGGCGCCCGCCAGATGAGCTAACTCCGCCTTGTGCGGAGTTAGAGGAACGGGCCTTTCTGGCCCGCAGGAATTAAACCCGGTTTCCGCAGGAATTAACCGTGAATTTAATTCAAGCGGATTTTTCGACCATTAAGCGGAATGCTTCAAGAGGAGCAAACCCGAAAAGAAGCCGTTTTACGGCCCGCCGAATTAAAATATGCGGTTATTTAATTCCTATGACAGTGAAGCATATCACAGCGGCGCCCATTGCAGTTTTCGCCAACCACTTATTAGGGAGGCGCCAACGGCGCCTTTCAGTGAAACCAATTTATGAAATGGATTTAAACAGCGATTGTAAATAAGATATCATGGACGTCACCATCAGGAAGGCCGCCCTGAAGGATATGGGCGCGATACAGGACCTGAACCACGAGCTGTTCCTGGATGAGCAGCGCAGATACAAAGGCACACTCAGAACAGGGTGGCCCTATTCCAAGGAAGGCAGGAAGTATTTTCTGAAAGCGCTGAAGGGACCAAAGGATCTGCTCCTGATAGCGGAACTTGATGGAAAGACCGTCGGCTATATTGCCGGCTCCATAGGCAAGGCAAAGAGCTGGAGGACCATGAAGAAAATGGGCGAACTTGACAACATGATAATCCTGAAGGGCTACCGCAGGCGCGGCGTAGGCACGGCGCTTGTGAAGGAGCTGTTCAGATGGTTCAGGAAGAAGGGCATCAGGAACGCCACCGTCGTGGCGTCTTACGCCAACGTCAAAGCGTTGGATTTCTACAGGAAGCACGGTTTCCGCGATATGGAGGTCGTGCTTGAGAAGCGCGTTTAAAGATTTTAGAAAGCCACTAACCGCGCCTTTTTGGCTTGAAGGAGTTAGATTCTGTTTCTGCAGGAGTTAGACCATAATTCTAACTCAACCGACTTTTTCAGTACCCCAACGGCAGGTTTCTCGGTTATGAAATTTGAAAAGAGGCAGTTTTAGACCCCGTCGAGTTAGAATACGGCTCAAGCAGGGCTTCTGCGCCAAGAGGGCATAGCGGCAGGGGTAAAAGGAGTTAGTTCCAAAAGACTTATTAGGAAAGCGCTAACTGCGCACTTTCGCCCGATGCGGTATCATGCCTGACTTTCCCCTTCCTCCTCGCCTTTCTTCGTTGCGCTTTCAAGCGCCGTTGTGTCTGCAAGCAACGAGGTGACTTCTTTCCTTAGCTCCCGTAGCATATTTTTTCTGTTCGGGTCGTTTATTATGCGGAGCATGGCCTTCCTGTCAAGCGATCTTAGGATTACTATGGTATTCTGTATCTTGCGGAAATCGCTGTCGTACATTGTCGGGTCGACGGAATTGAGAAATATCATCGCGCGGTCAAAGCCCTCCCTGTCAAAAATTTTGCTGGCAGAGGCGTTGTCAAGTATTTTTTCTAGGCTCCTAACATGCCGAGAGTCGTTTAGCTTGTTGTCATGGATCCATGAACCGAATTGCTCCAAGTTGGCCAGGTTGTCCCTCCATGATTTCAGAGCCCTTCTCTGGAAGAGTTCGTCGAAATAGGTAAATTTGTTATACCAGTTGGAGTCGTCACGATATTTTTCCCCGTAGCTTTTCGTGGCTTCGTATGCGTTTATTGCCCTCATTATTGTTACCTTTCCCTTGCCAAGCTCTTTGGCGAGGTCGTCATAGGTGGCATTGAGATCGTGATGAAGATGAAAAAGCATCTTGGCCTTGTCGAAAGGATCCCAGGCTTTCTTGCCGTGCACGTGTATCGTGGACAGCAGCATGGAGACCTCCCTGTCGGTGGCGTCGGCCGGCAGGACGTCACATCTTACCACGTCGAATTGATTTTCAGGAATGTCAACTAACTTTCCGGCGTGGGCTTCTTCGCTCAGCCTTCTGAGGCATACCAGCCGGCGATTGCCTTCTTTTACCAGGCCTACCTGGGTCACAATAAGATTTTGGAATACGCCTCTGGCGGTCCTTATCTGGGCATATAGTTCTTTTGTGGCCTTTTCCTTCCAGAAATATTCCTCTATCTGCCTTTCTGTCATGTCATGCGCGCCTGTGTGCTCCAGCCGAACGTTTCCAGGGTCGAGCCTGAGCTCAGATATCGGCCGCTCCTTTGTCTGCGCCTGTTCCATTACGTTGCGATCCTCTTTTGACATACAAAATACATGCCATGATTAGTATTTAAAGGTATTACATGGTTTTAATTAAATTAATTAAACCGTATGGACGAAAATAGGTATATTTAAGGCTGTTCTGTAGTATAGGATAGAAGAGAGAACGCCCCGGTAGCCGAGCTCGGTAAGGCAACCGCCTTAAGAGCGGCCGTGTCGCTAGACATTCGCGGGTTCAAATCCCGTTCGGGGCGCCAACTAAAATGCCGATGCGGGTTCGAATCCGCATCGGACACCAAAATCTTACGTGTAAAATAATAATGAACCCCCACATATATAAATCTGAATTTTATTGGACTGGGACAACAAATGACCGACATTTTTACAAAGGAAAAAAGAAGCTGGATAATGGGCAGGATAAAATGCAGGTGGACGTTGCCAGAGAAACTGGTGCACAATTTCCTGAAGGGCAACAAAGTCAGGCACAAGATGCACCCGAATCTGCCGGGCAAACCGGACGTTCTTCTTACGGACTCGAAGACCGTTATTTTCGTGGACGGATGCTTTTGGCACGGATGCCCTGATTGCTATAGAGAACCGTCATCAAACGTGATTTATTGGAAGACAAAAATTAAAAGAAACAAAAGCAGGGCAAAACAAATAAATATGGTTCTGAGAAAGCAAGGCTGGCAAGTAGTGCGGATTTGGGGGCATGAAATGCGTGGTAAGAAATGCATGTTACTTCGCAAAAAATTATTCCAAAAATTGCCGCAAGCAGATTTTTAAGCTTCCTTGCGAATTCTTATGAATGCGATGGCGGTGGGATCAAGGAAGACTCGAATATCTTCGATTCGACAATGTAAAAAAGATAGCAAAAGCTCTTTATTCGCTCGATGGCATATCCCTCAGTGGTACTGACGTTCTGCGCCAACAACTTGAAGAACAAACGGGCCTTCCGTATTCTCCGCGCGGATATTCAGTTTGGCGCAACTACGGGCGCACTTTCGAATGCGCTCTTCTTGCGGCCAAAAGCGAAGGGCATATGAAGGTCACAGAGATTTGCAAGAACCTTTCAGTAGAAGGAAGAGGCGAGCTGAGCGCAGATGAGTATTTTATGTTTCTAATACGCCGTTTCTATCTTCCTTTTCCAGGATTTCAGGTATCTGCTGAAACAGATCAAAGGGTGTTTCCATTCTGTGCAATCATACGCTACCTGATGGCAAAGAGCCTGAAGGGCGAAGAAACGTCTGCGACATTGGAAGAGATATTTTCAGTTGTAATTGGAAACGACGTGAATGGAAGCGAATCCCTTTCTTTTCTTGCCGCACTTAATGAAACTGGAAGAACACCAGCAGGCGACGAAAGGCGTCAAGTCAGGGAAATGATGATAACTATTAGTCAATGCAGCTTTCTGAGCTGGATGAATAAACGGCTTTGTCTTGACATAGAACAAAATGAGCTTTTGCCTAACTTGAAAAAACTTGATGCGATGATAATGCCTGATTCTTCCGCACACTTGGCTGACAAGGGAAGAGAGCTTCTACGGCTTGGAAGGATTGGAGCTGCAACAAATATCCCAGAATTTCCAGAGAAAGAAACTACTGCAGACATGGTATTTACCGAGGGCGGACGAACAGCTCGATACCATCTTATGATAGAAAGGAACGGAAGTTTGAGGAAGGCGTTCTTTGGGAGCAGAAGACCGCCATTCCATTGCGATGTCTGCCGCGATATTGTGAATTCGCATTACCCTTGGGTTGAAAACATCTTGCAACTTCATCATATTCTTCCATTATCGTCTCCACTAAGGACAAACTTAAAGGGAACATTGCTCGGCGATCTCGTTGCAGTATGTCCTACATGCCATAATGCTATCCACCGCTATTATCGGTCATGGCTTAATCAAAATCATAAGGAAGATTTTTCAAGTGATACAGAGGCTAAAAACGTATATAATGAGGTACGAGAAAACTATTCGTCTTGACGTGATCTTTTAAAGAACTGCTTTTCAATTTCCTTTGCAATCTGAAACGCCAGAATAGGCGGCACTGCATTTCCGACTTGCGTAAATTGCCGTGCAATCGGCCCATAGAAGACAAAATCATCCGGAAACGTTTGAAGCCGCGCAGATTCCCTAACGCTAAGCGTCCTTGGGACAAAAGGATGCAAATGAGATCTGCCGCCTCCTTTCATTCCGCCTGCTATTACCGTTAACGAAGGCTTGTTTGGATCAAGGCGATTTACCCTTCCGAGATTATCGCGTTCTTTCGGTTTTAGCATCATATATCTCTTGACGGACTGTGCATCATGAGATCTGATTTCATGATTTTTGACATTCTGAACGCTGGCCTGCAAAGCAGCAATGCATGGCGTTTTTTTATTTTTTGATTTTGGAAAAATAAAGTCGCCTTTTATTGAACCTACAACGAATAACCTTTTTCTTATCTGTGGCACTCCGTAATCAACCGCATTTATCACTGTCGGTTTTGAAACATGATACCCTACTTCCTTAAGCATCGAAACAGCTTTTGCCAGTTGCTTTCCACCATCGACCGTGAGGAGACCGGTAACGTTTTCTATAACAAAAGCTGCTGGCTTAAATTTTCTTATATACCATACATAATCGAATAGAAGATTTCCTTGAGTCTTGTGATTAAATCCTATTCGTTTGAAGTTCTTGTCGCTTTTTTTAAACCGTTGGTTTGCAGCTATGCTAAACGGCTGGCATGGAGGGCCGCCTATGAATACGCCATTGAAGTTAGGCTTAATAATCTTTCTCAATTCTTTTTCCATCTCCTTCCGATTTGATACGTCACCTGTTGATTGCGGAGGACCAATAATCTTCCAGCTGGGCCTATTCGCTCTCAAAGTGTTGCAGAAGTGTTCATTAATGTCGATGCATGCAAGGTGCTTATAGCCTGCTCGTTCAAAGCCCAAATCCAACCCGCCGCATCCAGAAAAGAAGCTGACTATTCTGATGCCGTTATCGATTATTTGTATCTTGTCAATTGGGCTGTAATCAGAAGACGATAACAGCCTAGAATCGGAAGGTTCTTTATAGTTGAGCATATTATATGAAAATCCCTTATCTGTAAGGGCATCGCTCAACTTTATGTTTTCATGTATGCATTTGTCTATTATTTGGCACTGCTCTTTCCATGTTAAGGCCGTTTTCACTCATATCACTTCTTATTTTCTTTGATTTTGGATTTTGATTCGTTGCCTGTTTCGACTGCGATTTCAAATGCCTTTCCATTCGGAATAAGTTTCCAAACTATAGAATCTCCTGATTTCAAATCTAGCTGCTTTACAATGCCTGTTGGAACAGTAGTCCTTAAAGAATAACTTTGATTATTGGCTTTAGTAAGAACTGTTCGTTCTCCCTTTGCCATGATTATTGTTTGCGGCTTGTTCATATATATCATTTTTATTGACTAATTATAGTCTTTATTTAGTCTATAAATAGGTTAACATCTTTAAATAGCTGTGCCGAAACAATGGAGAATATAAGACTTTTTGTGCAAAGCTCCATGACCCTCACCCTTTCATATATCCAACCACCATCCTCGCCAACCTTTCCAAGTCCGCCCGGCTCATATCGGGCATCTTTACCACTTCGGCTTGAAAATCACAATATACCCGCCCAGCGCAATGGCCAACCCGAGTATTATGATGCCCGCCTGGATGAAGATCGGCGGCAGGTTCGTAGTGCCGCTCTGGACGACTCCGGTTCCCGTGGGGCCGCTCGGCACAGTCGCTTCGTTGCCCTGTGCGGGCGGTCCTCCGCCGCCGCCTGCGGCCATCTGAGTGGCCGGAGCCTGGGTCAATACTATCGGCTGAGGCATCTCGCAGTCGCGCAGCAGATCGGGCTGCCCCGTTGAAACATTGCAGCCGTTTGCATCAGAGCAGGTCCTGGCCTCCTGGCGGTTATCACAAACAGACCAGTTGCCGCATTCCCAGTTGGGCGAGCAGGTGGCCACGCAGGACTGCACCTCTATGGGCTTGTCTGTGTCGGTTCCGCAGCTGTTGCCGTCCGAGCAAGTGCGCGTCTGGCTGCCGGAATCGCACGTCGACCAGCCGTCGCAGGTCCAGTCCGGAGTGCATTGCTTGCCGTGGCTTATCGTGAACATGACATTGACCCCGCCGTGGCCCGAGCTCCCCGCACCGCCGTTCGTGCACCAGTCCTTGAAGCCCTGCGCGGCAACCGCCTTCAGCCTGTACTGGCATTGGGTGCCGCCGTATCCGCTGGTCATGGTGAAAGAAAAGTCCGATGCTGGCACCTCGTTATTCGAGGTGGATGTCGCAGTATCTATCCAGGTATCATCGCACAACGAGGAAACATCAATGATAACGTTGCCCTCTCCGCCGTAGTCATTGCAAAATTGCCAAGTGCTCGCGGAATACGAACAGGCGCCGTTCGCGTCGCAATCGGAACTCTTGACTTCTGCATTAAAGTTCCACAAAGAACCGGCAACCCCCGAGAAATAAACCGCCGCAGCCATGACCACGACTATGAAAACGATTCCCGCAATCTTCTGGTGGGATTTTTTCATTTCATCATTCCTTTTTGAAGAACGTCAGGTATCCCGTGTAGGCTATTACCAGGGCCAGTATCAGGATCCCCGCCTGTATGACTTCGGGCGGCAGGTTGTCCGTACCGTACTGGGTCGGCTTGTTGGCATCGATGCACTTGTACGATTCCGGATAGTGTATCACTTCGGTGTCGCATTTCTGACCGCTCGCACAGTCCTTGTCCTGTATGCATTCAACATCGCATTCGCCTATTACCAGGGCGTTTTGACTTTTGCTTTCCCAAGCGCCGTTCACGCAATATTTTGTAAGGAAGTCATCGCACCTCGTCGAGCCCTCTACGGTGCACTCGGGCGGCGTGCACTTCAATTCTCCCTTCGGCATGCCCTGCGTTCCGCCGCACTGTTTCTCGTCGACACATGAGAGCGTCTGGGTTCCGTCATCAGAGCAGGCGCTCCAGTCGCAGTGCCAGTCCGGAGTGCAGCCCGGCGCCTGGCAGTCCTTCGGGCACGTCACCGCAGTTTCGGCGTCGTTGCAGGACCCGTCCCCGCAGGCCGGCTGCGGAGTAGGCGATGGTGCGGGCGCGGTTGTAGTCGTCGTGGTCTGAGTTCCCGCATTGGGATTGTACGCCGGATTCACGTATGAAAACTGATATCGCGCTGTCACGGCCTGCGAGAGCTTGTAGTTGCCCCAGGGCTGACCGTAATTGGGGTTGGCCATATAGACGATGTTACTGCTCCCCGCCACTAGATTTTGGATGCAGTACTTCTGCGTTGTCAGATAGGCCTGGTCGTAATTCACATAGATCCTCTCGGAAGAATGGTCGCTCGTGTCGGGATAAATTATGTTAAGATCGAGCTTGCCATTCGGAAGGTGCTTGAAAATCTTGAGGTCCGTCGAAGAGGTCGGCTGGTTGTTCACGTACCACCCGAGGAAACTGACGTCCTGTAAGGGCGCGATGCCTCCGACCATCAGGCTGTCCGAAAACTTCAAATTGAACGAATCCCACATGGATCCCGAAACCAGCGTGCAGACCTGCTGCTCTGTCGTGGAATATTGGATTATGACGGAACATTCCGGTTCGGTCGCCGCGCACGGATAAAGAGTCGTGGTCCCGGCGTTTATCGAGCCGTAAAATCCTGAAAAATAGATCGCGCCGCCCGCCAGAAGAAGCAGCATGAATCCCGCAACAAGATAATTTGTGGTCGATTTTTTCATTTGATCACCCTTCATAATCCGCGTATCTCAGTATCGTCAGCATTTCCAGCAGCATGAACTTCACCTCGTCCTCCGTTCCTATGAACGAATCGCTGAATTTTTTCCTGTGTGTCTGGATGAGCTTCCATTTCACCTTGTCGAGTTTGGTTGCGACCAACCGGAAACCTTCGTAGGTGAATATTTTCTTCGCGGCCGCATACGTTTCGGTGGTCCAGCCTTTCGAGCGGGCTTCCATCGCTACGCTCATCCAGGCGATTTTTTTCATCAATACCGCTCCTCATATATCGGATTCCAAGCTTATAAATGTTACTTTCCCTTCCTCCAGAGCCTTCTTACCACCGCAATAAAGAGGATACCGCCGCAAACGAATATCAATATGCCGAGCAGCTCCGCGCCCTCTAAGCTTATTCCGATAATCGGCATCTCCTTGCGGAACGTGAAGAACGTCGTTGAGAGGAAGTCCGATATTGCCCTGTCGAGGTTGACTATCCTGACGATTTCATTCGTGACGGTTATCGTAACAGGTATGGTCCCCGAAACGCCCGTGCTGGTGTAGCCGATTAGCATCTGGTAATCTCCGAGCTGCGTGCCTTCCGGTATCATGGCCGCCAGGTCCAGGTCGAAGTCTCCGGAATCCGTAACGTTCGTAGCATTGTTGAACTTGGCTCCGTCGATTGTCAGGAGTATGCTGGTGGCGTTGGATGTCCCAGCCTGCGGGAAGTAGAGCCACGCCGAGCTCCCGTCGTAGTTTGACACGACCTTCAAGGAAACGTCCATCTTGTAACCACGGGGGTTGGTGAAGTGCATCACACATTTGTTCGTCGAGAGCCCGCAGGCCGCGTACATTCCGGGGCGGCCCGCCATACTGACATTCAGCGGATGGAAGCTCACGAAGCCGCAGTCCAACGAGCAGTTCTCGCTGGAATCGCAGGCCCCGTCGCCGCAGATACTTGTTGTACTGCCGCCGCCACCGCCCGTGCTTCCGCTCGGAGATGTAGGCGGCACGTAAACACTGGCATTGACCAGCGTTATCCAGTAGGACACGGGCGATGGCGTTGTGTAATTGGCGTTGCCGTCCTGCGATACCGTGATATTGAAGGTGAAGCTTGCGAGGCCGTCGTATTCGCTCACGTTGTAGAAGGGCGTGGCGTTGATGCTGTAGTTGGTCCCGTTCCTCCACAATGTGATGGGCGAACTGAAGGACGATGAGGCCGTGACATTGACCGTCGTGTTTACGACCGACGTGATGTTATTGGCGGCACCGTTCAGGTAAAGCGCGAGGTTCGTCGGGCTTTGTATGATAGTCAGCACGGAGGACGTCGAATTCGCCGTGTAGTTCTGGCTCGAGGAAACGTTGGCCGTATAGTTGTAGACTCCGACTCCGAGCTGCTCTGTAACAGGCTGCGTGACCGCCGTATTGTTCCTGAAGAGGTCCGCTGATCCCGTGGCGTTAGTTGCGGAAACTGTCATGGAAATCCCGTACTTTGTCATGACATCCTTGTTGACGTAAGCGGTGCCGTTGTTGATTGTAATAGCCATGAGGTTCGGCGCCTGCTGGATATTGAGCACGCCTGTTGCGCTTGACGCAGCCGAATAGTTCGCGTTCGACGAAACATTGCAGTCATAGAGCCAGGTGCCGACCGGAAGGATTTCGGAAACCGAATTGCTTGCTAGGAGCGTGGCGTTCCTGTAAAGCTGTGCTGATGTTGGGGCATTGACGCAAGAACAATTTACCGTAGACGCGGTTCCATATGTTATGTTGGACGACGTTGTCAAAGTGCATATTGGAGCGGCCTTGTTGATGGTGAACTCCCATTTATCCGATGCGTTCTGTTCGTTGTAGGTATTGTTGGCGAACGACTTCCAGTAGAACGGCCCTGCCGGAAGGATGTCAGAATATGTTCCGCTGACCGGCAGCGTATAGTTCACAGCCGAACCTGACCAATTGCCCTCTATCTGGCGCGAATCAATGGTTAC
>Ga0209777_10010032_pt1 | contig 10096 bp, 8 predicted proteins | sample FrelakmetHBP12HB_FD_187147 | JGI IMG/M metagenome (GOLD analysis project Ga0209777, IMG submission 187147) | Freshwater lake sediment microbial communities from the University of Notre Dame, USA, for methane emissions studies -HBP12 HB (SPAdes)... | ecosystem: Environmental > Aquatic >...
CCCATCATAATTTCCACCGGTATGTCTACAATGGATGAAGTAGAAGATGCAGTTAATATACTCGGGAAAGAAAATTTAATGATTGCCCAATCTACTTCCTCGTATCCTTGTTCAGTAGAAGAACTGAACATTCGTGTTATCCGAACATATATGGAAAAATTCCCGGGAGTGCCAATCGGTTATTCGGGTCACGAAACAGGTTTAGCAACAACGCTTGCAGCAGTTGCCCTTGGCGCATCATTTGTTGAACGGCACATTACATTAGATCGCGCAATGTGGGGAACCGATCAAGCGGCGTCTATTGAAGTAAACGGAATGTTGAAGTTAGTGCAGGATATTCGCGACGTTGAAAAATCTCTTGGCGACGGAATAAAAAAAGTTTACGAAAGCGAATACAAGAACATCGAGAAACTAAGAAAAGTTAAACAGAAAATTCCTGTCTAACTGTTAGTTTTATGGAATGCTTGTGCTGCATAAAATTCTAAACATAATTGTTAATCTCTCACCATACGAAAAAAATTCTTATGCCTTAATAATTGCCACGGCAGTTTTTTTTGTCCTCCTCGAAAGAATTATTCCATACAACAAAGAACAAAAGATTTTGCGCGAGGGATTTTTTAATGATTTTGCTCTTTATTCTATCGCACAAAACTATATTCTTGGAATCATCATCTTTATCATTATCATAAAGACAATTGACAACACTACCGGTTTTTCGAGATTCCACATTTTTACCAATGTGCCAATCTGGATTCAACTGATTATTTTCACAATCACACATGATCTATATATTTACTGGATGCACCGATGGCAGCACAGCAACAAATACCTGTGGCGCATTCATGAAGCTCATCACTCGCCAAAAAAAGTTGATTGGCTTTCCGGTTCCCGTTCGCATGCATTTGAAATTCTTATCAACCAAACGATAGAATTTTTACCTATCGTTCTTCTCGGTTCTCCACCCGAAGTAATTGCTTACAAAGGTGTGATAAGCGCTGTTTGGGGAATGTACATTCACTCAAACTTAAATATACACAGCGGTACGCTGCAAAAATTTATCAATGGACCGGAAATGCATAGGTGGCATCATACTACAGGCAAAGGACGAAATAGAAATTTTGCCACAAAGCTTGCGGTTTGGGATTGGCTGTTCAGCACTGGTTTTTTACCGGATGATCATGCGGCAGATTACGGTTTGAAAACGTTCTTTCCCAAAAATTTTTTCAAACAATTTGTGTTTGCTTTTCGCGGTTTTAAAAAGTAGGGGCTCAACATGTTGAGCCCTTACAATACGAAGTAATTTTTTTACAATCCTTGAATTAGTTTATCCTTTGGGTACTTAACAGAATAAACTAATTTTTTTGAAACAGATTTTCCACCGTCAATATCAACGACCCATTTAAGTTTACCGTTCTCCGGATTATAAGCAGCGCCGGATGATTCAATGAGCTTTACAACAATGTCTTCGTTTTTGGAAATTGGTATTTGATCTTCAATTAAAATTTTTGTGGAAATCTTTTTGTTGTTTTTAATACTAATATCAAATGCAAAAGTCCTTTCTATATTACTGCTCAGAAATTTATCTTCGGAAAAATCTTTCAACGCTTCGCGTGAGACGGAAATATTTTGATCGCGTCCGAGTGAAATTGTGAGAGTATCTTTTGTCGTGCCAGGATTAATTGTTGATTGTCCCACGTAAGAATTTTCAAAATAAATGTTAGCTTGACCTGATAACAAATTATAGCTTGCCCAATCTGTCAATCGAGCGGTCAGGAATGCATTGTTATCAAGTTTCGGCGCTGAATAATATTCATACTTTGCCGGGACGGAAAAACTTTGCAAGGCAACTGAATGAGGTTTATTATCAGATGGAATTGAATATTTAATTTGCGGAGTAAACTCTACAGAAAGTTGTTTCTCGTTCACATCAAAATAATCTGCCATTGTTTCAGCAGGCGCAGCAGCAGCATCTGAAGTTATTTGCATTGCCTGGTTAGTCACAGATTTTTGAGCACCAGCTTTCATTTCGCGGTAAAGAATAGGACGTGCGAAATCAATGAACCAAGTGTAAAGTTCCGGTTTATTATTGTTTGCAACCGGATTTCTTGTGGAAAGAATTATTCCCACATCTTTCCAATCGAACCCGCTGTTCTGCCAAACGTTCGCTTTATAATCTAAATTAGCAGGTGAGTTTATTTTTTCCACACGAACATCATAAGCAGGCTGCCAGCCCGCATCAAAAATCAAATATGATAAATTAATTTCTGCTGCGTCGCTGGAATGTGCGGAAATTGTTACAACTACTTCATTGGTCGGTTTATTAAGTTGGTTGTTGAGTTCGTTCAGTTGGTTTTGAATTCGTTCAATGCTCTTTTGAATTTTTTTTGCAGCTAATACCAATTCAAATGTTCTGTTTTTTATTTCAGAGAGACGTTTGCGATAATACTCCGCCATCTTTTGTAATTCCGTTACCGAAACACCAATTTTTTCGTTCCCGATGCTTTTGTTTGCCAGCAGTAAATCAACTTCAGATTTTAGAACATCCGCTTCATTTTGATTGAACGTCAGCAATTTATTTTGTGTCTCAAGCGAATCTTCAAGTGATTTTATTTGTGGAGTTTTTTCTGCAGGACGTAAATAATCAAATCTTTGAACCACAGACATTATTAGTGCATCACCTTTGGCTGAAATGTTTATGCTGTTCCTGTCAATATTGGCCGCTAAACCGGTTAAGACTACATCATTCATTCCCTTAACGAGTTTTACATTCGCTGAATAATTTAATTCTGCTCCTCTCAAAAAAACTTTTACCGAAGAGAGGGATGGTTTCACAACAATATCGTCCGAAGCAAATAGTGATGACGAAACAAAAATCGCAAGTAATAACGTAACGGCTATTTTCTTCATTTTATTCTCTCTCTGTTTGTTCAAAAATAATCAAACTGTTTCTTATACATAAACAAAAATTTATCGGTTCCACTTATCCTCTTCTGCAGAGATTGTTCAGAAAGTTATTCACCTTTCAAAAGAGTTCCGCTTTCTTTATTTTTCGAAGCGTTTTAGAGGAAACCCTTCTTCTCGCCAATCTAAAATCATTTGATTTGGCTTTATGAAAAAATTATTAACAGAATTACTTGAAAAATATTATACCGCTATTGCCGAGAATTGGACAGCAAAACTTTTTCCGATTCTTGACCACAAACTATCCGAGACACAAATACGCACGTTTGTTGAAAGCAGTTTAACCACATTTATAGAAGTTGCAGAAACCGAAGACTATAAATCCGCCGATCAATATTTAATTGACATCTATACTCTCTTTTCAAAAATAAATTTAAGCGTTCTTGAAGTCAGCCAGCTTTTTAGCCAAGGAAGATTTGCGATTCTATATTTTATCGAAAAAAATCCATTGAAAAATTCCGAGCCTGTAATACTTCTTGGATATATTGACGATCTGATCGAGCAAATCTTTGCACGATATGGAATGCTTTATCAAGATACAAAAATGAAGGAACTTGAATACGACCGCGACCGGCTTGCTTCAAAACTTGAACTGAATCAGCAATACCTTAAAAATATATTGCACTCATCCGACCAGGCAATTATGATGGTTGATAACAACGAAAAATTTATTGCATGGAATAAAGGTGCTGAAGAAATTTTTGGTTATACAGAAACCGAAGTGATCGGGAAAGCATCTTCTCTTCTTCTTCCGGAAGGAGAAAAATATATTAATGAGCTTCTTCAAATTCAAAACGACGCCAAAAATAACAGGCATACAAAAATTCTTGAAACGGAAAGGAAAACTAAGAGCGGAGAAATTATCAGTGTTCGATTGAGCGTTTCAAGACTTCCGATTAAAAATGGAGAATATGTTGGCCGTTCTATAATAATTAAAGATTATACTGAGTTTAAACGTTTGCAGGCACAAATTGATCAGTCGGAAAAACTCGCCGTCATTGGACAGCTTGCCGCAGGTGTTGCGCATGAAATCGGAAATCCGCTTACTTCCATTTCTTCACTTGTTCAAATACTTCAGCGGAGAAGTCAAGATCAATTCATGAATGAACAGTTAATAAATATCAAAGAAAATATTGACCGCATTACAAAAATTGTCCGTGAGCTTGTTGATTTTTCCCGTCCGCCGAGCTATGAAACTGCGGTTCAAGATATAACAGATGTAATCAGGACTGCAGTCGGAATCGTTAAGTATGATAAACGAGTTCGTAAAGTACAATTTGATACCGATTTAAAAACGGCGCTCCCACTCGTAAGTGTGGCTGCCGATCAACTGCTACAGGTATTTGTAAACATATTAATTAATGCACTTGATGCAATGGAAGGCAACGGAACCATTGCACTGAAATCCGATTTTGATAAAAAAAATATTTATGTTGAGATAAGAGACGACGGCGGCGGAATGGATACAGTTACATTAGAAAAAATTTTCGATCCTTTCTTCACAACAAAGGAGGTTGGCAAAGGAACCGGTCTGGGACTTTCCGTGAGCTATGGTATAATCAAACGCTTTAAAGGAGAGATAAAAGTAAAAAGCAAATTAAACAAAGGAAGTTCTTTCATGATAACCCTTCCAATCGTAGAAAACTAAATGGAGAAATAATGCCGATAAAAATTTTAGTTGTTGATGATGAAAAACCGATACGCGATTCCTTAAAATTAATTCTCGAAGAGGAGGGATATTCAACCGACACAGCCTGTGATGGTGAAGAAGCGCTTCAGAAAATTCAGAATGAAGATTACAGTGTTGTAATAACAGATATTAAAATGCCGAAGTTCGATGGAATTCAACTGCTTGAATCCGCTACAAAAATTTCTCCTGAAACATTTTTCATAATTATGACTGCTTATGCTTCCGTAAAAACAGCAATTGATGCATTGCGCCACGGTGCATTTGATTATCTCATCAAACCTGTCGAGTTTGACGATTTGATCATCCGTGTAAAAAGATTAATTGATTACAAACAGTTAGCGCAGGAAAATAAAACACTTAGACAAAGAATTTTTTCCGATACAGGGTTTACAAATCTCATCGGCAAAAGCGATTCGATTAAAAAAGTTTTTGATGTCGTTTCTCAAGTTGCACCCACTAACAGTAACATTTTGATATACGGCAAAAGCGGAACCGGTAAAGAATTAGTTGCAAAAGCAATTCATTACAACAGCAGACGCAAAGAAAAAATATTTCTTCCAATTAACTGCGGAGCTATTTCGGAGAATTTGATTGAGAGTGAATTATTCGGTCACAAAAAAGGCGCCTTCACTGGTGCGGTGGAAGATAAATTAGGTTTGTTCAAGGTTGCTGACGGCGGAACACTTTTTCTAGATGAGATTGGAGAACTTCCGCTACATCTTCAGGTAAAACTTCTGCGGGCAATTGAAGATCACGAGTTTATACCCGTCGGCGGAGTTAAATCTGTAAACACAGATGTCCGCATAATTGCAGCAACTAACCAGGATCTATTTGAAAAAACTAAAAGCGGCGAGTTCCGGGAAGATCTTTTCTACAGATTAAATGTTGTTGAAATTAAGCTCCCCACCTTAAACGAACGGAAAGATGATATACCTCTTCTTATCAATCATTTTATAGAAAAGTATTGCAATGAAATGGGGAAGAAAATTTTAGGTGTTGATAACGAAACCATGAAAATTTTGCTCTCACATGAATGGCGAGGCGGTGTTCGTGAATTGGAGAATATCATCGAGCGGGCAATAATTTTTTGTTCCAAAGAATATTTAAGCATTGCCGACCTTCCGGAATATTTACGCGGCGGTGTTGAAGTTCACGGTTATTTAGATTCACTCAAAGATGCGCTAAACAGTTTTGAGCGTGAACATATTTTAAAGACAATCAAAAAATACAATTACAATAAGGATGAAGCCGCTAAAGCTCTTGAGATAGGTTTATCGTCTCTCTATCGCAAAATGGACGAGTTGGGGATTCCTACTAAATCAACAAAAGATGATGAAAATTGAATGGTCCTAATGCAACACGACAGATGTATGAATAACATTTATTTTATTATATTTGATTTAGTTCTCGACTAATAGCGAATGACATGGAAACGGAGAAAACAAACTTCGAAATCTTGAAAGAATTCAACAGCGGTATTAATAACGTTTTTTTCTATTATACATTTTAACGGCACCGAAGAAAATCTTGTTTCTGATTCTGTAAAACAGATTAGAGAATGTTTATACCGAGACTTCATTCAATCCCATGGTACAGAATAAAAATATATGACACCAGTTTCAGATTCAAACGAAAAACATTGGTTCGCTCTTTATACAAAACCACGACAAGAATTTAAAGCCGAACAACAACTGCATTCGATATCTATTGATCATTATTTGCCGACAATAACTGTTGTTAAACGGTGGAGCGATAGAAAGAAAAAAATTGATGAGCCGATATTCCGCGGTTATATATTTATCAACGTTAGTGAAAAGGAACGGCTGAATGCAATGCAACAATCGGCTATCGTTCGAACGATTTGTTTCAATGGAAAACCATCCGTTATCCCGGATTGTCAAATCGAGAGTTTGAGAAAAATGCTCAACGAATCGAAGGATGTTATTGTGAGCGACAATATCGTTGTCGGCACAAAAGTAAAAATCGCCGATGGTCCATTTAAAGATGTTATTGGAATTGTAACCGAACGGCAGGAAGATAAATGGCTGGCCGTTACAGTTGAGTTGATCCACCGTTCCGTAATGGTTCGTTTACCCAAAGAGAGCGTTATCAAATTTCTTGAAAAATAATTTTTTCTACCTACCGCTGCATGCAGGACAAAAAATTTTTTAGTAAATTGAATCGGAATTAAGGGCGCCCACATCAATAAAATTTATGCTTAATCAAAAAGAATTAAATGAATTTTCTGCAGGTGATGAGATCACTTTATTTCTCATCATAAACAGAAGCTATGTTAAGAGTACAAAAAACGGTAGATCTTATCTTGATCTTGAACTACGTGATAAATCAACCGCACTCCCGGCTAAAATCTGGGATAAGGTTGATGAAATTTCAAAAAAGATCAAAGAAGGAATGATTGTAAAAGTTAAAGGACAGATAGAAGAATTCAACGGTTTACCACAGATTAAGATTGATGAAATTCGTCCTGCTCATGAAAGTGAAAATGTTCTCCCGGAAGATTTTTTGCCTAAATCCCGCCGCCCACTAGCTGAAATGCAAAATGAGCTTAATCAAGTAATCGCTTCAATAAAAAATCCATATCTAAGCAATCTCATTAAAACAATTTTATCAGAAGATAAATTAAAAAAATTCTCCCGTGCACCGGCAGGTAAAGGATGGCATCATGCTTACATTCACGGATTATTGGAACACACCCTTGAGATTGTACGCATTTGCGATTTGATGTGCTCGATTCATCCTGATATTAAACACGATCTGTTAATTTGCGGCGCTCTCCTTCACGATTTAGGCAAAACAGAAGAACTTACTTACGATTCAACTTTCGATTACTCTGATAAAGGAAAATTAATCGGCCATATTGTTATGAGTGCATTTGAGGTTGAGAAAGCCACTTCATCAATTCCAAATTTTCCGGATGATTTGAAGAATCAGTTAATTCATCTTGTACTAAGCCATCAGGGTAAATTGGAATTTGCCTCTCCTGTGGAACCGAAAACTCTCGAAGCAATCGTTCTTTATCAAGCTGACGAACTAAGCGCAAAAACCAATGCATATAAATATGCAATTGAAGCAGATAAAAACAAAAGCGGAAACTGGACAAGATTTTTACCGCTTGCCAATACCTCCTTATTTATTCCGGACGAAAATTCTGACACAAAAAAATAATCAATTTAATCAGCTAACTAATTAGGGAAACATATCATGGAAAGAACAAACAAATTTTACTTTTTCTTTTCCATTATTCTATTCATTTCTTTTGTAAGAGTAAGCGCTCAATCTATGGATGCTCTTATTGATGAATGTGAAAAATATTACAAAGAATTCAACAATGAGAAAGCTCTCGAAACACTCAAAAAAGCTGAGAAGATAGATCCTAACAATTATGATATGTTATGGCGGCTGTCTCGAACGTACGTTGATATTGCAGACAAAATGCCAACAAGTACTGGCGAACAAGAAGATGCTCAACTTGCAATATTTCAAAAAGCACTCGACTACGCCGATAAAGCAGTCAAATCAAAACCGGATCAATCGGGCGGACTATTGCGCCGTGCAATTGCAAATGGAAAGATTGCTTTGTTCAAGGGAGTTTTTTCTGTTGCTGGAGTTGTAAATAGTGTAAGAGCTGACGTTGAAAAAGCAATTCAGCTTGGCAACGGCGGAAATTTTATTCAGGGTGTTGCACATTACGTTTTAGGAAGAACACATGCTAAGACAAGCGAAAAATGGAAACCGGCACGTGCAATACTTGGTCTTGGCTGGGCTGATAATGAAATTGCTCTCATAGAGTATAAAAAAGCAATTGAAATTTACCCGGGTTACTTAATGTTCTATGTTGATTATGCAAACTCTCTCATTCGAGAAGATGATTATAAAACTGCGCGTGAAATGTTGAACAAAGCTCTCACTTGTCAATTTCAGCATCAGGATGATGAAAAAAGATTAGCCGAAGCGAAGAAAATATTGAACGATATCAAAAACGAATAAGAGAAATATACTTATTAACACATACACGCTTTTTGTAGAACAAAAGTATCATAAAAAACACGGTTTTTACTTATCATCAAAATAAATAATCTTAAATCAATGGTATGAACTCCTGAGCAAGCTCTGGACACAAATCCACAGCAAGCTGCTAGGAATTATAGCTGAACCTTCTTGTTCGCTGTAACGAACGCGAATGAGGATTAAAGGTTTAATCCGTGTCTAATTAAAATAACTCTGTTAATGCTAATAATTAAATATTATAACTGTTTACTAAGATAGACCCATTTCAGCATCTAATTCCTTGCTGTAATCGCTAAACGACGGAACCCACATGCTCTTCTCTGTTCCAATTACTGTGCAGTATGAATGCAACATTGCAAGATTATTACATGTTACGGAATACCACTCCAAGTTGCTGTCCCTAGATAATTCCTCTTTTATATCATCCACCATTAAAACGCTAGTTTTGCTTTTTTTGTGAATTTCGTTTATTAAATAATCTTGATCTTCCGGTGTTAAAAACGAATACATTGGTACTAATGCGTTTCTGTCTACAATTTCTATTAAATCTTCAGGGTATACATCTTTTTGTGGTTGCACTTCAACCGTAACAATGCTCAGTTGCCCAAATAATCTTTTCGTTAATATAAAAGAGGATTCGGGATAAGATGTTATTACCGGTATTTCAACTTTAAAAATAATTTTCGGAGATAAAACCGCGGATGCTTTTACAGAATAAGTGCAGTGATATCGAACTAAACATTTCTCTTTGGAAATGGGCGTAATTTTTTCTACAAAGTATGGATACTCAAAATCGATTCTTACCGTCGATGCGTTCAACTCTTCAATATAATTTTTAATGTTTTTCTTTAGTGAATTAGTACCAATATTTTGCCTGTGCATATGCACAATTTGGATAAACTTATCGATCCAATTAGCCTCGAATTCATGCATTATTCGAGCGATGATTGAAATATTAGCTATTGTTGGTTGTCCTTCAGGATTATTCCTTGAAAAAGCTTTTATAGGAAAAGGTAAATTTTTCATACCTACATCAACTAAAAATCTTTTTTCTTGTTCCATTTTCAATCTCCTTAATTATTGCTGATAATTTTTTCTTTTAATATTTCCCATTTGTTATATCTCAGACAGAAAACTTTTACAGATGAATTTTGATCATCAATACTTATTATACTACTATCGCGATAGGACGGCACTTTACATTTTAAACCCAAAAAAGAAAACGATTGGCAGAGCTCCATGATAAATTCAATCGACTCATCCAAATAACGGCTAGTAAATACAATCGAGTCAATCCCACCTAATATTGAAATGAATGCACCGATATATTTTTGAATGTTATATTTAAATACTTCTTTAACAAAGTTTTTCATAGGTTTTTCCGAATTTTTAATAACACTTAAATAATCTGTTTGT
>Ga0209777_10010033_pt1 | contig 10094 bp, 8 predicted proteins | sample FrelakmetHBP12HB_FD_187147 | JGI IMG/M metagenome (GOLD analysis project Ga0209777, IMG submission 187147) | Freshwater lake sediment microbial communities from the University of Notre Dame, USA, for methane emissions studies -HBP12 HB (SPAdes)... | ecosystem: Environmental > Aquatic >...
GGCCGCGTGCCCCTATGCTCTCTCAAAACGCCGCGCTGATATTCAGCCAATAAGAGTGACCCTCGAATCGGTTGGTCACCCCAAATTCGCCGTGGTATTTGCCGGTGAGACCGACCGGCACGCTGCCGATCTTCGTGCGATAGGTCAGTATGGGACCGAGGGCGTATGTGCGGCCCTCGAACGACCCAAGCATGGTTCCCGAGCCGCTGTCACCGGTGGTCTGGAAGAATATGTATCCCACCGCGCCGAGACCCCAACTTGTCGAAAGATGTTGTATCGCCGCGAGGTCCGTGTGGAACTCCTGGCCGTTTTGGTAGTTGGTGGCGGGGTTCTCGAAGTTGAATGTATACCCGGGGGCGGCATCGAACTCCAGCCCGGTCTTCGGGTCCAGGAAAGTGTAGGCATAGTCGAATTCCAATGCCCAGTGGTTCAGGCTGGTGTTGACGAAGTTGTTGACGTTGTATTCGCCGGTGGGAGGATATACGACCATCCAGGTCTTCTGATGGGACCTGCCGTTGTGCCATCCCAGCATGATCGGGATGATCTCCATCTCGCCAAGCGCCGATACTCTCTGGCCGGTGAGATCGGGCTGGGCGAAGGGAACAATGACACCCCAGGCGTAGTTCGACCCCCACAGCCTGGCTTTGGTCACCTGGTTGAATATCGAGAACTGGATCGGCAGGTACTCGTGCGGGGCTTCCTCGACACGCCGTTCGCGCACGGTTCTGCGGGCATTACCCGTGTAGAAGAACAAGTCCTCCTGAAAGTAAGAGCCCGGCGGCGGCAAAAACCCAGCCAGAGTGTCCTGAAAACCGGGGATGTAAGTGCTCTGGCCACCCTCGCTGCAGTAGCCGGCCGAACAGCTTGCGACAACTACGATCGATATAGTCAGTAGTGCTCTCATATCCGCAGCACTCCTTTCGCCCGTTCCCGTTGCTGTCTATTACCCAGTCTGTGCGTGTTCGCCCAGTGGATGGCAGTGCTAAAGGGCGGACCCTTGCGGTTCAGGCCTATGGTATACCGGCCAGGGCCGAGAGTGCGGGCGGTGGGAACGAGGATGATTCTGGTGAGGGCGAATATGGGTAATGGCCCGGCAAAAAGCAGGGCCAGAGATATCGCGGTCGGAATCAACGGGCGGCGGTGCAGGTTCACGCGGGGGTTATACCCCGGAAATGGCTGATGATGCCGGAACGTCAGCGTCGGTGCTTTCGCTCGGCTATCCGTTGCTCCAGTCTCTCAGCGGAAAGCTGCGCGCTAAGGTAAATATCGTTCCAGTTCTCCCCAGCAAGCCGCCGCAAGAGTGGCAACGCCGATTCATCGCCGTAATCGCCTAGTATGTACATCGCAAAATCCTGGGCCGTTGTAAGCTTAAGATGAGCCTTAGAATCAAGGCCAGCAATGTGCTGGCACATTAATTGAGTCATCTCGTGCTCCGCACCCAGGTCGGTTGCCTGCTTTGCTGCGTCCTCCCAGAGGTAAGTACGATCGCTCTTCAAAGCTTCCATCAGATACGGCAGCACGCGTTTGTCGTGCCGGCCCTCAAGGGCACACAGCACATCGCCCATGCTGTCATTCGTGGAAAGCATGTGGAACAAGAGTGGCAGGGCACGCGGGTCCTTCAGTCCTCCCAGAGCGTAGATGGCAGGCGTCTTCGTCTTGAGATCATTCAAGCAGGGAACGAGTAGGTCGAACACGCGCTTGTCGCCTGTCAAGTCCAGTGCCTCAACGGCTTGGTCTTGCACGAGGCGGTCTTCATCGCGGAGGGCTGAAACAAGCGCGTCCGTGACAAAGGGAGCCACGCGACCTCCAAAGTCATTGGCATAGAGCTCGAAATTCAGCACTGTCTGACGCCTGACTCCCCGGTCCAGATCGCTCAAAGCCCCCACCAGCGCCGCGAGTACAGTCTGCCGCACAGATTGTTCAGATCCGAAGATGAAATTCTGCAGGCAGCCACTGGCAGCATGGCGGACTTCGATACGAGGATCGACTTTGAGGCGACTGATGGCTGCGCGTGCAGCTTGAATCCCGCCACGCCCATTCAGCGCGTAAAGTGCTTCCACCCTTTGGCGCCAGATCGGCGATGTTCGCACCTTACGGACTATGGCGCTCACATTTCCCATGCGGTTGAGTTCCTCCACGGCATACGCCGTATACGACCCGCTAGCTACATCGTAGACCCTCATCCCGACCAGCAGGACGGCGGCGGCTGCACCCGCGGCCCAGAACCTGCGGGAGTTCCACAGCGCGGGACGCCTCTCCGCGTACGCCCCGAGATCCATCCCGAACAGACCACCGGCAAACACCGGAAAGACCACTGCAACGAGGACCGTCAACCCGCCCGACAAAAACGCCAGACAGGGCGCTGGCAGCAGAATCGTCCTACCGCACACCAGTCCAAGAGCGCACCCGACGCCGATGCCGATCCGCCGATTGCGTCCATGAAACACCGCGCTGACGAGCCCTATACACATAGCAAGAACGACGACGCAGAGCGCGAATGCCAAGAGAGCGCTTGGCCCTGAACCTCCGCTGGTTTCCCTCTCCCGGTAACTCAGACGCAGATAGAGCCAGAGCCCCAGCGAAAGGGCAGTTAGAACCGCCGTAAAACGCCAATTCATCCGCCACAAGTAGATGCCACTCAGGGCAACGACAGCCGCCAAGCACGCGTACTCAGGCCAGCACCACGTGCCATTCGTCGCGCGGGTAAAGCACACCAGCAACAGCACAGCCGCAATTGTCATCATCGGCAGTTACCTCGCTCCTATTCCAGCCTAAACGTCTTCACCTCAAACGGCCTGATCTCAAAAGAGAACACCCCGCCCCGGCTCTCGACTTTGGCGATGTTGTCCTCCATCAGGTCGCACTCGTGGACATTCGCAAACGGCAGGCCGATGCTGACACTGACTAGGCCGCGCTTGTTGTGACACTCGTGGAAGCGCAGGATTGTCGCGTCGCCGCGCTCGGCGCGCTTGACGGTTTCGAGTATCACATTGTCGGCGTCGACGGAGATAAACGAATTCTCCGCCGACAGGCTGCCCTTTGACGGCGTGGTGACTATCGCGCGCATCGGGACGTTCAGGGCGTACGCTTGTCTGACTGTTTGGGCGTCGATGTAGTTCCCCGCGTGCGGCATCAGGGAGTAAGTGAACACGTGCTCGCCCATGTCGGCGGTCTCATCTGGTTCTTTCGGAGAACGCAGCAGGGTCAGGCGCATTTCATTGCCGTCGATGTGGTGGCCGTATTTGCAGTCGTTCATGAGGCTGACTCCGAAGCCCTCCTCGGAGATATCGGCCCACTTGTGAGCACAGACCTCGAAGCGGGCCACATCCCAGGTCGTGTTGGAGTGCGTCGGGCGCTCGACATTGCCGAACTGGATCTCGTAACGGGCCTTGGTCGCGTTGACATCGACCGGGAAGCAGGCCTTGAGACATTTGTGGCTCTCGTGCCAGTCGACCCAGGTCTCGAAGTCGATTCGGGGGTTGTCGGAGTAGGCAATCGCCTTCTGCCGCAGCTTTGAGGCTCCGAACGAGCGAGTCATCTCAATCGACGCGCTCACCGGGCCCTCGGCCACTTCGACGCGATCCAGCGAGGTGATATCCTCATACTTGGCATCATGGAAAAAGTCGATATCCCAGGCGTCGAAATCGTTGGGCTTGTCCTCGTAGAGCCTGAGGATATTCGCGCGCTCGCCCTCGGGCACGACCTCGCGGCCGGTGAGCTTCTCGATGATCGAGGTGATCAGGCCATTGTTATCGAACGAGATCGCATGGAACCCGTTTTCGAGCCTGGTCTTGCTCGCCTTGAGGGTCGCGTGCTTCGTAGGCTTGCGCTTGACAAGCCTGTAGGTCGAATAGCCCATCGATGGGACGATGGCGGCGAAGCTGATCTCATCGCCGCTGATCTGCGATGGGATTTCCACTCCATTCGAGTCCAGAACGGCATAGTCGCCCTTCTTCGGCAGCGCGGCTTTCACGATGTCCGTGCGGCCCCAGGGAAGGGTATTGAACACGACTATCGCGTCCCCCTCGCCTCTCGTGTCGATCGCGCCGATTATCCCCATAAGCGCATTGTCCACAGCCTTCTCGCCGACGGCCAGGATTTCGGGATACATAACATTGGTGTCCTCGTAGACCTCTTTGACCGAACTGCCGGGGATGACGTCGTGGAACTGGTTGCAGAGGATTCGCTTCCACTGGGCATTGAGAGCTTCCCACGGATATTCGACCCCCGTCGGCGCGGCGATGCTGGAGAGCAGTTCGGCATCCCGGTAGAGAAGCTCGGCCCTACGGTTGTAGCGCTTGTTGCGGCCCTGGGTGGTATATGTGCCCCGATGATACTCAAGATAAAGCTCGCCCACCCATTCGGGCAAGTCGGGCGTACCGTCGATCTTATGAAAAAAGTCGGACACCTTCATCTGCGTACAGCGAGGCAGGCCCTCGAGGTCCTTCGACCGCCTGAGCATTTCCAGGTGACTGTCCTCCGGGCCGCCGCCGCCATCGCCGTGGCCATAGCTCAACAGCGACCAATCGCAGCGGTCGGCTTCGGCGTAGCGGCTGACCTGCCGCATCAGCTTCTCCGGATTCGGCCAGGCACCGTAATCGCCGCTGGGCGGGAAGTGGGCGAGTACACTTGTGCCGTCGATGCCCTTCCAATGGAACGTGTTGTATGGGAACTTGTTGAACTGGTTCCAGCTTATCTTGATCGTGGAGAAATAGGGAACGCGAGCTTTGCGGAGTATCTGCGGAAGCGCGGCGGAGTAGCCGAATACGTCCGGCAGCCAAAGGACGTCCGGCTCGATCCCGAACTCGTCCATAAAGAACCTCTTGCCGAGTATTACCTGCCGGATTAGTGACTCACCCGAACTAACGTTGCAGTCAGCTTCGACCCACATAGCCCCCTGCGCATCCCAACGGCCCTCTTTCACCCGCTTCCTGATCTGCTCGTAAAGCGAAGGATAGTTCTGTTTGGTGAACTCATAAAGCTGCGGCTGGCTCTGGGTGAAGATGTATTCGGGATACTGCTCCATCAGGCGCAGGGCGGTCGAAAACGTCCGGCCGCACTTGCGCTTCGTTTCTGAGTATGGCCACAGCCAGGCAACGTCTATGTGCGAATGCCCATGGACGGCGACGTTTCCCGCGCTGGCATTGGCCTTGCACTCCAGCAGCGGCTTGAGAATGGCATCGGCTGCCTCGGCCGATTTTCCGAGGCTAGCGTCATCCGTATGGGTGTAGTCGAATGCGTCCACGCTCTTATTGAGCGTGTAGATGATCTTCGCGCGGCGGGGGCTGTCGTCGGGGAGCTTCTCCGCAAGCTGACTAAGCATGTCTAAGTTATACCAGTAATCTTTGGCTTCCGGGTTGCGCGTGGCGAGTTCGCAACGTGTGAAAGTCGATGTCTGCCCGCCGCACCAGTGCATCCAGTGCTTGCCGATGGCGTCCAGGACGATCTCATACTCCTCCCCGCCCTTCGCCTTTTGAGTGAGTAGGATCGCCTGGTGGTTATAGTCCACGCCCTGATATGGCTTGCCGTCGATATACGCGAGGGCCTCACTGCCAGGGTAAATATACGCCGCGACCTCACGGCCTTTCCATTCCTTGGGGATCTCAAACCTGATCCTGAACCACCCGTTGCGTGCCCCACCCCACGTGTCGCCGACTTTGATCGGCTTATATCCTCTCGCTTTCATCGCCTCTTCGTAAGTCTCGAACGCGTCCGTCTCACGAAGCACAACGTCGGTAATAGGCGTCGTGTTGGAGATCATATAACCCCTGATCTCACTCTTGCGCCTGGATATCTTGGTCAACAACATCTGCTGCTTGGAAAGTACCTGCACAATCAATCCCCTTCCATCCGTTGAAGCTATGGTTGTATTGTACCATCGCATGCCATCTTCCTCCGAACCGCGCAATATGGGCTTGACACCCTGCCTTGTTGACGTCCACAATATATCGGAAGTGGAGGTGACTCGAACTATGTCGGCAGGCAGAGACAGGGAACCGGGGACGAAGATGCAGTTCGCAAGCGATAACTACGCGGGAATATGCCCGGAAGCTTGCGAGGCAATGCAGGCGGCAAACGCGGGTTACGCCGGGTCCTATGGCGGCGACCAATGGACTAAGAAAGCGTCCGAGCTGTTTAGAAACCTGTTCGGCACCGATTGCGAGACGTTCTTCGTCTTCAACGGCACTGCCGCGAACGCTCTGGCGCTCGCCTCGATCTGCGGGTCTCATAATGGAATCTACTGCCACAGGTGGGCGCACATCGAAACGGACGAATGCGGCGCGCCGGGATTTTACACAGGCGGGGCGAAACTTCTCCTGATAGATGGTGAGAACGGCAAGATCGGTCCGGAGGGTCTTAAGGCGGCAATCGACTATCGATCGGATATCCACTACACCAGCCCGCGCGCCCTGAGCATCACGCAGACGACTGAGCTGGGAACGATCTATACGCCCGATCAAGTGCGCGAGCTTTCGGACATCGCCCATAGTCACAGACTGCTCGTCCAAATGGACGGCGCGAGATTCGCGAACGCCGCCGCCGCTCTAGGGACGTCTCCCGCTCAGATCACCTGGAGAGCGGGAGTTGACGTGCTGAGCTTCGGCGGGACCAAAAACGGGCTTGCCGTCGGCGAGGCGGTCGTGTTCTTCAATAAAGACCTCGCCCGGGAGTTCGAGTATCGCCGGAAACAGGCCGGGCAGCTTGCCTCGAAGATGCGTTTTCTCGCGGCCCCGTGGGTGGGAGTGCTGGAAAACGGCGCGTGGCTCGAGCATGCCCGCCACGCAAACGACTGCGCGGCCTTACTCGAAAGCGAACTGAGGCAGTTCCCCGGCCTCAAGATCATGTTCCCCCGCGAGGCCAACGCCGTGTTCGTGTGGATGCCGGAAACGCTTAGCGAGGGCCTCTACGACCGAAGCTGGCATTTCTACACTCTCATGGGCCAGGGCGATTTCCGCCTGATGTGCTCCTGGGCGACGACCGACGACGACATCCGGGCGTTTGTGGCCGACGTGCGGGAATTGGCCGCCGCAAAGTGACCCGGAAGGGATTAATCGCGAAATCCAGAAAGGAGCGAAAGGGCGAAAGGTGGATCCAGAGGTTTTCAAGACACTCACGGACGCCGATCTCCTGCAGGCAAGAGACAGCCATTTTGCCCGCCTGCGGTCACTCTATGCCGGCACGCTCTCCGATCTCCCATTCGTGCTCACAGGCCGATCTGGATCGTCTGAAACTGACCGTTACATGGAGCCGGAGCAGTGGGTCGAGGACTCGCTGGCCGATCTGGCCGCGCACGCCGACGCCCTCAAAGACACGCGAATCTTCCGTCCCCTCGTGATCGAGGCATGGCAGTATGGCGTGCATTTCGTGGACAAAATACTCGGGGCGGATGTATACGACCTGGACGGCACAGGCAACTGGCAGGCTCATTATTTAACTACGCCCGTCGGCGAGTTGCAATCGGTGGACCTGGACTCGAACGAGACGTGGAACCTGGCCGCGCGCACAGCCCAGGCGTTTGTGAAAACGGGGGTAACCGTGCCGATATTCGGGCTGCCGGTGATCGCGAGCGTCCTGAACATCGCCATCAACCTCTACGGCCAGGAGATTATCCTGGCGATGTGTATGAACCCCGACGCCGCCCGCCGGGACCTCGCGACCGTCAATGACCTACTGTGCGAAATGCACCGGAGGTTCAGGTCGATCCTGCCGGAGGAACAGCTTCAGCCGGTATGTGCGTGCGGGAGATGCCAGCCGCCCGGTTACGGCCAGATATGCGGCTGCTCGACGCAGCTTCTGTCGCCCGAGCTTTACAGGGACTTCATCGCTCCCCTCGACGACCGGCTTCTATCGATCTACCCAAACGGCGGCATGATCCACCTCTGCGGAACGCATACCCACCACATACCCGTCTGGCGACAGATGAATAGCCTGCGGGCCGTGCAGTTGAACGATCGCGCGGCCGAGGACCTCGCATTCTACTTCAACGAACTCCGCGAAGATCAAATCCTCTACGTCAACCCGTGCGACGCAATGCCCATCGAGGGCATCTTAGACATCACTGGCGGGCGAAGGACGGTGCTGGTGGCGGAGTGGACGCTCAAACGAAACAAACCCTCCAGGTAGGGATACCTAGAGGGATAGGAGAGTGCGATACCTGGAGAGAGGAATCACTTCACTCCGGCAGTAGCTGGAATCGAAATCCCCTATCGCCCGAGTAGGGCTTCGTGTGGTCATAGGTGCCTGTAATTATAGCCCTCGGAATGCCATCGGGATACGCGCGGCACATGGTTGTGCCCTCGGCCCACCAGCGGCACCTGCGGCACTGCTCGGACACGCCTGGCGTTGCGGACGTGGATTGTCTCGGTCCGGCCTGAGCCACCACATTCGGGGCGTCCGATATGATCTTCTTGACCTTCATTTTGCGGGCCATATGCTGCCTCTCTGGGCTGGTGAAAAGCTGTCGGGCTATGCCACTTCTGGCGGAGCAGGAGGCAGCAAAGGCTCTATCGCCTCAATGAGCTGGGGCAGGTGCACGCTGGCAACAACAAATATGCGGTCCTGCTTGATATCCCCATAATCATGTGCAAGGACATTGCGTTGGGCGATTATCCGCGACCACGGAACTTCGGGATGCGCAGCTTTGAAGCTGTCCGACAGCTTTCTGGCAGCCTCCCCGATGATCTCAATCTCCCGCTCGATAGCCAACTGCAGTTTTCTGTCCTTGAGATAGTCATTCAGGCTCAGCCCCGCAACAAATTCCACAGCCGTCCTGGCAGCGTCCAGGATATCCCAGATATATGCGGCGTCACGGTCCTCAGGCAGCATACAGCACCTCCCTGTTCGAGAGAATCGAATAGCGCCTGTAGGGGTTGCGCAAGGCCTCCTTCTCTAGGAGATCGACTTCGCGACCAAATATGCCCCTGAGTTCGTCGATCATGTCGAGCAGATCGAACGTGCTCAGCGCGGCGTTATCCTCGACAGATATCAGCACGTCCACGTCGCTGTCAGGCCGGAAATCATCGCTGAGCACCGAGCCGAACAGTGCAAGTTCTCGCACGCCCCACTTTCGGCAAAAAGCCTGTATCTGCTTCACCGGAATATCTATTCTCGCTTGACCCATGTTGTCTCCCAGCGCCCGTGCGCCTGTCTGCAATTATACCATCTTACGCGAACTTCTTACTTAAATACTCCACAAACGGCTTCGCGCTTAGATACTTGCCGGTGATGTGGCGGATAAGCTCGGGGGCGAGGTATTTCGCGCCCTGGCTGTGGACGTTCTCCCGAAGCCATCCCAACAGCGCCCCAAACTCTCCTCGCTCTATCTGCCCAGACAGATCGGGGATAGCCTGCCGCGCGGCGTCCATCATCATCGCGTTATACAAGTTGCCCAGCGCATAACTCGGGAAGTAACCAAACCCGCCGCCGAACCAGTGGGTGTCCTGCATCACGCCGTCCTTGTCATCGGGCGGACGGATGCCGAGATACTTCTCATACATATCTCCCCACGCTTCCGGCACGTCAGCGACAGCCATCGTGCCCGTTATGAGCTGTTCCTCGAGAAGCATCCTAATGACTATGTGCAGCGAATACGTGACCTCATCGGCCTCGGTCCTGATCAGGCTGGGCTCGACCCGGTTCACGTGCATCCAAAGAGTGTCCGGCCCGAGGTCGGCGACCGCGGGGAAGAATTCTTTCAGCACGCCACAAAGATACTTCGTGAACTCTCTGCTGCGTCCGACCTGATTCTCCCACAGCCTCGATTGCGATTCGTGGATCGACGATGACATCCAATCCCCAAGCGGCGGCCGGGTGAGATAATCCTGGGGCAGGCCCATTTCATATAGCGCGTGCCCGGTTTCGTGTATAACGCCATAGAGCGAGCCCAGAAAATCGTCATCGCTGTAGCGCGTGGTGATGCGGAGGTCGTTGGGCCCGAACGTGGTCATGAACGGGTGAGGCGATATGTCCAACCTGCCGTTGGTGAAATCGAACCCGAGGCTCTCGGCGATCTTGCGGCAAAGCCGGTTCTGGGTCGTCTGATCGAATGGGCCCTTGAGCTGCGGGATTCCCTCGAACCTGCCCGCTATTCGGGG
>Ga0209777_10010034_pt1 | contig 10094 bp, 7 predicted proteins | sample FrelakmetHBP12HB_FD_187147 | JGI IMG/M metagenome (GOLD analysis project Ga0209777, IMG submission 187147) | Freshwater lake sediment microbial communities from the University of Notre Dame, USA, for methane emissions studies -HBP12 HB (SPAdes)... | ecosystem: Environmental > Aquatic >...
GCCAAGGAATCCCTTCACGCTGTCGACGACGAAACTGGTCGTGCGGTGATAGTCCAAGTCTGCCACAAGTCGATACTGATAGTAGCGGCCATAACTCTGTACTGCCCCTCCCGCAAAAGCGCCGTCTGGAACGGGTCCAGTCGGCGAACACCAGCGTCCCCAATGAGTCGAATCCCAGGAACTCCGCACCTGAAGCTCGACGCGAATTCCTTCGGGACAGCAACCATACGCTCCGACATGAACACAGCACATTTTTGGGCTGACGCTGCCCGGACGCGCGCAGTTATCTGGAATGACATCGTGCACGCGCGACAGGAAACGTTCCTTGCTTGAGCGGTCCCAGATATTGCCCAAGTCGTCGACCAGTCCGTCGTCGCAGATGCAGGGAAATGATGTGTAGTTGGTGGAGTCGAACGAACCATCGCGATTCCAGAAGAGCTTCGCATTCGGGTTATAGTAGTACGACAGGATGTCCTTGAAGCCGTCGTTGTTGTAGTCGCAAACCATTTGATGACCTCCGGGCAGAATCTGTCGGCGCGAGAAGTCGGGTCCGTAGCAGACAAGGGAAGGTCCGGCGCACCAGCCGCCAAAATCGCCGATAACCAGGTCGGGGCAACCGTCGTTGTTCAAGTCCTCGATTGCACAGTTGCCTTCGGACCTGCCCGGGAACGTCATGCGATTGTTCACCGAGTAGCCGTTGGCGCTGCCCCAGTAGATGTACTTGTCCGGACAGGCATCAGAGAGAAGGTCTAAATAGCCGTCCGAATTCAAATCGCATACCGACACGTCGTGAGCATTGCTGCTTGGAAGCTGTTGGTACGCGCTGAAGTCCGGACCATAGGCAATCGTGATGTATGGGCCATTATCCTGAGCCATCACGGCATCAAGGTAGGAATCGCCATTCACATCGGCGAAAGTCTGTCGGCAGAAGTACCCACCCGGGATATTGAGAGTCCGGTCAGGATTGCGATAGCTCAGGTCCGGACCGTAAAGAACCCAGATTTGGTTGGTTCCCGTAATCCACAGGTCAACGTAGCCGTCGCCGTTGATGTCAGCGATACATACGTCTTGGGCTCCGTAGGTAGCGTACGGAGCCTTGATTGTCTCGGCGAGGAAAACATGGGGGTCTTGGGTGCCATAGAACACGCAGGAAGTGTTACCGGACATGCCGGTGCCGATCGTGAAGTCGGCGTAGCCATCTCCGTTGATGTCGGCGACGTGAATTGCCTGCGGGGAGCGATTCGGCGTAGGGATTACGGTTGGATGTGACGCAAAGCTATCGCCGAAGTTCCAGTAGATTGCCGCTCCGAACAAGCCCTGGTCAAGCGGAAGAAGGACGTCGCTACAGCCGTTATCGTCGAAGTCCATGTCTTTCTCTAGAATCCGCAGCCCTCCGCCATGGGGTGACCACCAGTATGCTCCGATCTGCCAAGTGGCCAAGCGTCCCTCGCCCGAAACCAGGGTAGGGGTCCAATGATACTCTTGACCTGCCTGGAAATCACTGTGAGTCTTGTCGACCCAGAGATTGCAGAAACTGCTCTGCACCAGCGTTGATAGGATCATGATAACACTGGCCATCTGTCCTCCCGTATCCTCTGTTGCAGTCCAGTCAACTCTTTCAGCGACGGCAGGTGCGCGGTACCTGCTGTTTACAGGGAGACATTAGCATCAATCCTACCTTTGTCAAGCTGATTGTTGAGTGCCTATCATCCGCGTATTCAATCACTTAACTCAAGCAGCGTCTGCCCGCTCGTCTGGGGTCTGGGCCATGGCTTCAGAATGCCGCGCAGCACCGCAAGTCGTCCCACGTGTCGGAGGTCATTGTCGGAGCGCCGTGTCTCGGCCGGTGACCATTTGTGGTGCGCCTGCGCGAGGCTGGCAAGCTTCCACTGGGCCGGTCCGGGGCGAACCGGGACTGGACTGACTGCCGGGCGTGTTTCTGGTTCCCAGTCTGTCCTCGCTCAAGCCAGGTGAGCAGGGTGGGCAGGCAGGGTGGGTCTTGACGCGGGAACGAGAGCGGATATACTCTTGAAGCGCGCATGAAGTCGCAGAAACCAGCCGACTCTTCACAGCTCTCCATCGTGATTCCGTGCTACAACGAGGAGGCTGTGTTGCCATTGAGCATACCGCCTCTGCTCACTGAGTGCCAGCGGTTCGGCGGAGGCTGTGAAGTGCTGCTGGTCAACAACGGGTCAACCGACTCGACGCCAGACAAGATTGACTCGTTCGTGCGGCCCGGTTCTCCGGTCCGCCGAATTGACGTTCCAGTCAACCGAGGTTTCGGATGGGGCATCATCTGCGGGCTGAAGGAGGCGCGCGGGCGATATGTCGGATATGCCTGCGCCGACGGGCAGGTGTCGCCACCAGACATCATTCGCATTTTCGTCGCGGTGCGCGACGCGCCTGCGCATACCATTGGCAAGGCCCGGCGTATCTCTCGTCAGGATGGCATGGTTCGGAGACTGATCTCGTGGTTCTACAACTTGGTATTCAGGTTGATGTACGGGTCCTTCACACCTGATGTGAATGGCGTTCCGAAGTTCTTCAGCCGTGAGGACCTGGACGTTCTGCAACCCACCAGCCTTGATTCCTTTATTGACTCGGAACTCATGGTCAAGGCCCGACTCCTTCGGATGCAGGTCATCGAGGTGCCGGTAGCCTTTGAGAAGAGAGAGCTCGGCTCATCGGCAGTACGGGTCGTGGGCACGAGCTGGCAGTTCGTCAGGAATCTGCTGACTTTTCCAAGGCGCGCCGATTTCCGGGAATGGCGTCGTCGCGTCGGCGGGAACGGCGGAGCGACGCGGTGAACCTGATTCGTTTGCGGTCGCTCCACACGAGAGTCCGGCAGGGAAGGCGGCAGGCCGGGTGATCGAGTTACACCGCACTCGCTGCGCAATCTGCAGAACCGAGGGCAACGCCGTGGAGCTGTACTCGGCGAAACTGGACGAGCGGGTTCTGGACCCGACTACCTACTCAGCACGTCACCTTCGCGGCAAGATCCACTACCGCATCGTCCGCTGCAAGAAGTGCGGACTGATTCGCTCGGACCCGGTCGCAGACCCAGCCCTGCTCGCCGGTCTGTATGGCAAGAGCGAGTTCTCCTACGATGAGGAGGTGCAGAACCTGAGACTCACGTACGGACGCTATCTGGCGCGGCTCGAACGCTTCGGAGTCCGCAAAGGCAGGATCCTCGAAATCGGCGGAGGGAGCGGCTTCCTCCTAGAAGAAGCGCTGCGCCAAGGCTATCAGATGGTGCGCGGCGTGGACCCGAGCGAAACGGCAGTGGCCTGCGCAAGCTCGGCAATTCGTCCGAGCATTGTGTGCGACATTCTGCGCCCGGGTCTTTTCGGCGACCTGCGTTTTGACGTTATCTGCATGTTTCAGACACTTGAGCACATTCCCGACCCTGGGGCTTTACTTGAAGAATGCTCCAACCTGCTCGAACCCGGAGGGCTTCTCCTGTGCCTGAATCACAATGTCGAAGCCCTGTCCGCCAGATTGCTGGGGGAAAGCAGCCCAATCGTGGACGTGGGGCACAATTACCTTTACGGTACGAGGACGATCCGCTCGCTGTTCCAGGCGCGCGGCCTCGAAGTCCTGCAGGTTTCTCCGGCCTACAACATCTATTCCGTATACTACCTGTGTCGGCTTCTGCCTTTGCCGTCGGGCCCAAAGTCCTTGCTTCTCCGCGGATTGCGCAGCAGTCGGTTAGGAAAGCTGCGCTTGACGGTTTCGCTGGGGAACCTTTTCGCTGTGGCTCAGAAACCTCGGGCGTCAACCCCGCCCGGCACCTGACGCAATGGGGGACGCGCCGGAATCAAACGGGAAGTGCGACAGGCAACTCCTGCTGGTACGTCGGTTCGGGCTCGCCCTGGTCAATGACCTAGTTGGAGGCGGAGCCGATGCCTATTCGATTACTATGAACGAGGGACTGGGATTGAGCGGGGAACGCATGATCCGAAACCGGTCGAGCCCCAAGACTTCTTTCAGGGCAAGAGTCTCACCCGGGAAGCTGTGCCAGTTGAGTTCGTCAAAGCCGATGACTGTCCCTTTGGTGATGTGTCCCTGGATCGCTTCGAGGCACTTCTTGGTCGGCAAGTAGACGTCAAAGTCGAAATAAGCAAGGGCCACGATTGTCTCAGGATTGTCGCGGAAATACTGGTCGATAGTCACGCAGGCATCGCCTTTCACCAGTTCATGTTTCTTGAGGTGCGCTAGCGGACTCTCGGTCTCATGGTAGTCAAGCACCTTACGCAGGTACTCCTCGTAACCTTCAGTAACCGAGTAGCCGCCGGCGGATGCGATCTCAGCCCGACCGTCTTTCGGGTCCAGATTCACGAAGCCTTCGAAGGTGTCGAATCCCACTATTTTCCGGTTGTAATTGAACGGCTCGTACATTCCTCGAAAAGCCGAAAACAGCGCGAGATTCTGCCCCCACCTCACTCCGAACTCCACGACGATACCGTGGACGTCCAGGATCCGCTGGTAGAGGTTGTGCATGAACAGGATGCGAGAGAGAGTCTGACGATTGATGAAAAGCCCCAGATTAGACAGCAGCTCCCGATCGGGGATCGGACAGCACCGGAAAAGCTCCAGAAACTTGTCCCGGCGAGCGAGTTCATCGCGGGAGGAATTACTCGCGATCCTGATGTCTCGATTGCTCATGCTAGACTCGAAAAGCATTATAGCGCTACGTCGGAGTAAGTCAAGCTTGCTTACCCGCAACTTGACCCAGCATTGCCCGTTGCCCGACGCATTTCAGCCTGGCGCGGCTTGACATGAGGCGGGGTTTTTCCTAGACTGCCTGCGAAGTCGATGCGGCATACATCTGCGAGTCAGACTAAGTCGGCCGGGAAGACCGTAACGTCGCGACCGGGTCGGCGCGGTCCGGTCGTCGGTTGGTTGAGGGGGAACTGGCAATTCGCCATCTTTCCCATTTCGCTGGCCATCATGTTCTGGAGCGTTTTGTCCGGCAGGCGGTTCTTCTGGGAGGATGCCCTTCAGTTCAGTTACCCCAGCCTGGCCTATTTGCTCGACGCGCTGCACCATCTCAGGATACCTTACTGGACGCCATATGTCTTTTCCGGCACGCCGTTTGCCGCCGCGGTGTACAACCAGACGTTCTACCCGGTGAACTGGCTGCTGGCGCTGCTCGTGAATCCCGCCACGCGGCTGAGCTTCATCGTGCCGGAACTGCACGCCATTCTTCACCTGCTGATTGCCGGACTGACGATGTACGTCATGTTCAAGGGACTGGGGTTGTCAAAACCCGCGTCAATCCTCGGCGGTCTGAGCTACATGCTGAGCGGGTTCATGATTATCCGGGTGATTCATGTCACGATTATCTGCGCGCTGGCCTGGTTTCCGCTCATCTTCCTCTTCTTTCATCGCAGTCTGTATGAGCGCAAGGTCTTCTGGGCGTTCTGGGCGGGCCTGCTGTTCGGGCTGGCGATCCTGGCCGGGTTTCCGCAGTTTGCGCTGTTCATCGCGTACTTCATGGGGCTTTACGCAGTCTTCTTCGTCATTCGCAGATGGCGCGACTACCGGTTCGAGACCGTCTGGCGCGCCGCGCTCAGCCTGGGTCTGCTGGCGTTCATCGGCATCGGCATCGCCGCGATTCAGTTCCTGCCCAGTCAGCAACTGGTCAAGTACACGGCCTACGTCAAGCTCAGCTTCCAGGAGCTGACCGTCGCTTCGTTGCAGCCGCGTCAGTTGCTGACCCTGCTGGCGCCCAAGTTCTTCGGCAGCGTGAGCGGCGGCAACGGGACCGATTCAGTATTGTTTTGGGCTGGCGCCGGGAACTACTACTACTGGGAGACGTTGATTTATGCCGGTATCATTCCGCTGATTCTGGCGATTTTCGCCCTGAGCGAACGGAAGCGGCCGCTGCGCTGGTTCGGGCTGGCGCTGGGCGGCGGCGCGCTGCTGCTGGCGCTCGGGAAATACACCCCGGTCTACCGGGTCGCGCTGAGCGTTTTGCCGGGTCTGGGCCGGTTCCGGATTCCGGGCCGGCTGGGCGGCCTGTTCGTGCTGGCGCTCGCGTACCTGACCGGATTCGGCGCTGAGCATTTCCTGAATCGAAATTCTGAACAGCCGGCGAAGAGCCTGGTGAAGGCGCTGACCGTGTCGGCCGGAATCGCGGTTTTCGTCTGGATACTGCTTGCGGCCGGCGCGTTTCGCGGCGCGGCAAGGGGCTTCGCGAGCCAGGAGGTGTACGCGAACTCGGTGCGGCAGTGGGGATACTTCGCAATTCTCGTGCTGCTGATGCTCGGTATCTCATTACTTCGCACGCGCAAGAACGCCCCGCTGGCCGTTGTCTTCTGGCTGCTGGTGATAGTGACGTTCTTTGACCTGTACTCGTTCGGGCGTCAGTTCAACGCTTCGCCGCTCGGGCCGGATGTGGGCATGCTGGTGAGCGGCGACCTCAGAGTTCAGCGACCGAACATTGCGCAACTGCAACAGGAGGCAAGCCAGGAGCCGTTTCGAATCAACACGCGGATTCCCAACGTCGGCATGGTGATTGGCCGGAATCAGGGGAACCTGGACCATATCGAATTGATTGAGGGCTATGCCCCGCTGGGCCTGAGTCGGTACGACCCGTTTGAGCGGCCAACTCACCGAATGCTCGACCTGTTGAACGTCAAATATCGGTGCAAGCTGGACAGCGCGAATCGGGCGCTCGTGATGGTTCCCAATCCGACCCAAATGCCCCGGGCCTGGATGGCCTACCAGTACGAAGTGCTTGGTCAGGACAGAGTTCTGACCAGACTGGAAGACACCGGTTTCGATTATCGGCACACGGCGCTGGTCGAACAGCCCGTGTCCTTCCCCAGCCTTGCGTCCGACAGCCCGGTCGCGAACCAGGTTTCACTCGAACGACGTGAGCCCGAGTGTCTGCGGCTGAGCGTGCGCACGGCTGAGACCGGGATGCTGGTGCTCTCCGAGACGTATTTTCCGGAATGGAAGGCCTGGCTTGACGACCAGCCGGCGACCATCTACCCGGTTGACTATGTCCTGCGCGGGGTGACGATTCCCGCGGGCGAGCACAAGGTTGAGATGCGTTATGACCCGCACTGGTTCAAGTTGGGCGGGCTCGCCAGCCTGCTGACGCTGGTGCTGAGCATCGGTCTGATGGTCCTGCTCCGGCCGAGAGCGGCAAGGCCGAAGTCGGCCGGGACGAAACCGGCTGTTGACAAAGCGTCAGTTTAAGATACAGTCCACTATGCGGCAACCTACAAGTCGAGAGATGAGCCGGGCCGTGCGGATTGCTTTCGGCACAGTGATGGGGATTGTGTTCGGGGTCTTTGTCGTGAAACTGCTGGACCGGGTCGGGGTGGGCGACTTCGGTGACCGGTTGACGTTCGCGGGACGCATGTGGGTGCTGTTGTCCGAGGCGGTCGTGGGGTTTGGTATCTCGGTCAGCGGTCTGCGGATGCCGTGGTTCCTGCACGGCGGACTGCTCGGTCTGATATTCTCAATCCCGATGTCAATCTGGATGCTAAGGGTCTATGGCATCGCGGTGCCGACTGCGCCGTTTGCCGTCCGTATCTTCTTCCTGATGCTGGCGCTCGGGATTGTGTTTGGCGTGCTGATTGAACTGGTGTTATCCGCGGTCCTCAAGGCCCGAAGCTTCTACGTCGAGCCGGCCGCCACGATTACCGATAACAAGCCTCAGTAATCGTCAAATCCTAAGTCCTAAATCCTAAGTCATAACAGAATCAGAAGCACAGAATTCACTGGGGCGTTCTTGGATTCGATCCTTCGTCGGGACTCCGGCCCTTGGGCTTAGAGCTTAGGGTTTAGGGTTTCGTATTTGCGGCAGCGCAGCTGCCGAGTTTGGCCTTCCCGCACGCCGCCTTTTCGCCGAATGGCCCTTTGCGGATACAACCCAGGTCCGCCTGTGCCTGCTCGATAACGCGGCTTGACTCCGGGCTGCGGCCCTTGATTGCCTCTGCGGCGGCCGCGCCGGCCAGTCGGCCTTCGAGCATCGCGGTAGAGGCTTCCTCGATACCGGACAGGTCACCGGCGACGTACACGCCCGGGACGGTGGTCAGCATCCGCTCGTCATGCCAGGCGACATTGCCGCCCAGTTCCGGAACGTAGACCATCCGGCAACCGGCCTGGACGAGCAACTCGGTGAGCGGTGTGAGCCCGACCGCAAGGCAGATTACATCCAGTTTGAGCTTTCTTCCGGTCTGCGGCAGGACCTTGAAGTTGCGGTCCACGCGCGCGATGACAACGCCCTCAACGCATTTCGCGCCGAGCGCTTCGACCACGGTGTGCGACGTCAGAATCGGCACGCCGAGCCGGGCGAGCTTGGCGGCATGGACGTGGTACCCGCCAATCCGGGGCAGGACGTCAATCACGCAGGCGACCTCGACGCCGGCCTGAATCAACTGGTACGAGACAATCAGGCCGATGTTGCCGGCGCCGACCATCAGCACGCGCCGGCCCGGTCGCACGCCGTAGACGTTCATCAGGGTCTGAACTGCGCCCGCACCGTACACGCCGGGCAGGTCGTTGCCCGGGAAGGCAATTGTGTTCTCGGCCGCACCGGTGGCAAAGATGATTTGACTCGGCTTCAGCTTCTGAAACCGTTCAGGCTGGGCCACCGCGAGGACATTACCGGGATACAAGCCGACCGCAGTGGCGTTGAGCAGCATCCGGGCCGGGGTCGCGGCAAGCTGGTCGCAGAGAAGCCGGGCAATATCCATGCCCCGGGTCCCGCAATACAGGCTGCGCGAGCCGAAGAACTTGTGGGTCTGCTTGACGAGTTGGCCGCCCAGCGCCGGGTTGTCGTCAATCAGCAGGGGAGAGACGCCGAGCTGCGCCGCGACAATCGCGGCCGACAGCCCGGCCGGCCCGCCGCCGACGATCACCAGTTCTTCGGATTTCACTCGTTAGCCGCAGACCGGCGCAGATTGACGCAGACGTTCGGAATTACCAATGAGCCAACCGATACTGCCTCCGCCGCCATTCTGTCCTCTGACTTCCGGTTCTTCACTTCCGGCTCTTGACGTTTGACTTTTGACCTTTGAGTCTTGACTTCAGCACAGCTTCCCTCGGCCCGCCTGTCTCCGCACCTTCATTCCTGCTTTCAGCGGTTCCACACAGACCATGACGTTCGGCCGGCCATTCACTTCCATCAGGCAGGATGAGCATTTGCCCACGGCGCAGAAGAAACTACGCGGGCGATGCATCTTCTCGGTGACCCGGAAGACCTTCACGCCGCTCGCGACCAGCGCCGCGGCAATCGGTTCGTCCATCAGGCCTCTCAGTTTCCGGTTCTCGAAGAAGAACTCCACCTCGGGCCTGGGTGGGAACGTCAGGACCGGATGCAGCGCGATTCGCGGTTCGAACTTCTTGGTTCGGAGTTTGCGGCTCGGCCTAGAGGTTCGCTCTCGCATAGTTCACGGCATTCTGATATATCCGCAGCCCATCCGGGGTTCCTTTTTCCCCGATCCCTGGGCCCCGACCCCTGACCCCTGTATTTCTTGTCCATCTCGGGTGCTGCGTCGGGAAGATGAACCGCTCAGGGTGGGGCATCAGCCCGAAGATGCGGCCGGTCAGGTCGCAGACACCGGCGATGTCGTGCTCGGAGCCGTTAGGGTTCCAGGGATAGACCGGCTTCTTTCCTTCAGGATGGACGTAGCGGACGACCGCCTGGCCGTTGGCGACAATCGCTTTCAGGGTCCGAGTCGAATCAGCCACGAACTTGCCTTCAGCGTGTGCGACCGGCAGATAAATCATCTGCTCGATGCCGGTCAGGAACACGCACTTGCCACGTGCCGGCTGGAGATACACCCAGCGGTCCTCGAATCGGTGCGAGTCGTTGAACTCCAGCGTCACAGTCTGGTCAGTGAAACAGCCATTGTTGCCCGGAAGGATGCCGGCCTTGACCATGGCTTGAAAGCCGTTGCACACGCCGAGCATCAGCTTGCCGACCTTGAAGAAGCGTTCCAGTTCCTCCCGCAGACGGGAGCGGAGCTCGTTGGCGAGGATGCGGCCGGCCGCGATGTAGTCGCCGTAGGTGAAACCGCCAGGAATCGCGAGTATCTGGTAGTTGCGCAGGAGCGCCGGCCGCATCCTCGCCA
>Ga0209777_10010035_pt1 | contig 10094 bp, 9 predicted proteins | sample FrelakmetHBP12HB_FD_187147 | JGI IMG/M metagenome (GOLD analysis project Ga0209777, IMG submission 187147) | Freshwater lake sediment microbial communities from the University of Notre Dame, USA, for methane emissions studies -HBP12 HB (SPAdes)... | ecosystem: Environmental > Aquatic >...
GCACATGCTGGCTGGGAGGCAGTTTCACCAGGAGCAGCTTTGCAAAAAAGATTTCTGCGACAGTTGAAGAAGTTGTGCCTGCCGTAACCTCCGTTGGATCTATTTTGGAGAAGAAGCAGCCAGGGGTCACAATCCGCCAGATCGTGGGAGGGCACAACCGTAAGCCCTCGGAGAATCTGTTCTTCCGGGAGAAATTTGGCGTTCCTCTCTCGCCTGATGAAGCCGGTCCGTATTCAGTGCCGCTCGAAATGGTGCGGATAGGGCCATCCGCCTCAAACAAGCAACCCTGGAGAATTATCAAAGACGGCGATTCCTGGCACTTCTATATGCAGCGAACCAGGGGATATGGCAAAACTCTTACCTTCAAAATCTTAAACATAGCGGATTTGCAGCGGGTGGATATGGGCAGCGCCATGTGCCATTTCGAGATGACCGTGGGCGAACTTGGCTTGAAAGGCAAGTGGGATATTAAGGAACCAAAGATCGAAGAGCCGGACAGCCAGACCGAATACACCGTAAGCTGGACCGGTAAAGTTTAATTCTCCGCGACTGAAGCAATTCCCGTGATAATACGCTAACATTTTGGATTGTAGGTAATTCCGGCATCTGTTCATTTTGCGACCATGTATTGACATCCTATTTATCTACAATAATTAAGTATGGTGTCCCCTGAATTATTTCACTCATTGACAACTTCCTGAAGTCCAAATTTGACATAACCCGTAGAAAAGTGTAGCTTTCGTGTCGAAATCATCAGAAATTTGTGGCTTTTGATGGAATCATCTTAATCCATATTAGCGACTATACTTGCAGTGGAAAATCCGTAAAAGGGAGAGCGAAATGGCAAATCGTAAAGTTGAAGAGAAAGATATTGGATATGTAGATGCTGAGAGAAAAAAGGTTGTATACCCGTTTCTCAAAAAAGAATTCGCACTCAAACCAGAAGAAGAGATTCGATTGCTGATGATCAAGAAGCTTATACTTGAGTATGGATATTCCCCAGGCCAGATTAATGTGGAGATGGCTGTCAAAGCAGGTCAAGTTACAATGCCCAAGAAAGCAGATATCATTGTATTCGACAATGTTCGTAACCATGATCCCGCAAGTCAAGCATACATCATTGTTGAGGTTAAGAAGAAAGACCGCAAAGACGGTATCGATCAGATGCAAACCTATTGCAATAACACAACAGCAGAGTATGGGGTTTGGTTCAATGGTAAGGATATTGTGTATCAGCACCGGAAACGCGAGCCTCACCAATTTCAAGATATTCCTGATATTCCACGTAAAGGCGAGTCACTAGAAGATGTTGGAGTTTTCTATAAAGATGATCTTGTTCCTGCAACTGAACTCAAATCCGTCTTTGAAACTATCCACAATCATATCTATGCAAATGAGGGTTTACTAAAAGAGAAAGTCTTTAACGAAATGCTCAAGATCATCTTTATTAAGATGGTAGATGAGAAAAGTATAGAAGAAAAAAGCGAATTCAGAATCACAGAAAAAGAGCTGCGCGAAGTCGAAGAAGGTAAAGGGCAATCTTTTGTGGATCGGATTACCGATTTATTTGATAGGGTTAAACAAGAGTACGGAGACGTTTTTGCACAAAATGACATTATAAATCTCAATCCAATAACTCTCGCATTTGTTGTTTCTCAGTTGCAGAAATATGATTTGCGAGACACCCCTGCTGATGTAAAAGGAACAGCATTTCAGACATTTGTTTATGCCCACCAGCGCGGAGATCGTGGTGAATTCTTTACTCCTCATCCCATTCTAGAATTGATGGTAGAGATGCTGGACGTTGGTGATGCAGAGATGCTTTTGGATCCCGCTTCTGGAAGTGGCGGCTTCTTGGTATATGCAATGAATTACGTATGGACAAAATTCCGACGACGAAAAGGAGTGAAGGATGTTGACCTTGTCAAGTATGCGCACAATTATATCCGAGGAATAGATTTTAACCCTGATTTGGCTAAAGTAGGCAAAATGCATATGGTGCTATATGATGACGGGCACACGGGTATTTTTAGTGCTAACTCATTAGAGGAATGGGATCGACTCAAGGCACAGGCTATCGCTTCAGGTGTGCGCGAGATTGAACCGGAAAAATATGATTTGATTCTGACTAACCCACCTTTCGGTAGTAAAGGGAAAGTTACTGACAAACGTATTCTTGCTCAGTATGACCTGGCTTATAAGTGGAAGTTTAATAAAACTAGCAGTGAATGGGGAAAAACTAAAAAGCTGCAGAAGGGGCAAGTACCCGACATCCTCTTCATTAATCGCTGTCTACAATTTCTCCGCAAAGGTGGCCGCATGGGGATAGTTCTCCCTAACAGCGACCTTAACAACTTATCTCTTGAGTATGTGCGTCAGTATATCAAACAGAATGCGCGCATCTTGGCGGTGGTTAGTTTGCCAGTTGGCACGTTTGCAAGTGCAGGAGCTAACCCGCAGCCTAGTGTCTTATTCTTGCAAAAGCTGGGTGAAGAGGATGCAAAGAAGCTAAACGAGGAAGGCTATCCAATTTTCATGGCGGCTATTGCTAAGATAGGTTACGACCTGAATACAAAAACTGCAACCGTGCTTTACAAGAAAGATGAAAGAGGCGAATTGCTCAAGGATGAAAATGGGAAACCCATTATCGATACGGATATCCCACTTGTTGTCGAGGCATTTCGTGCTTACCGTAAGCGGCACGGGCTGCGATTCCGCAAAACAGAGGAATTCTAATATGAGTAGTACTACTTTTGAAGTGCCGACGATCTCATTATCTAATCGTCTCGATGTAACATATTACCTTGTTCGCGCAGAAGTAGACAGACACTTCTCTCCAAATATGGGTACTCCTCTCAGTGATTTGTGCACTCGTATCAGGACCAAAACACCCGCAAGAGAAGCTTACGTTGAAGAAGGTGTACCGTGCCTTAAGCTCCGAAATATAACTGGCCGAGTCTTGAATATAACAAACTGCGATTTCATACCTGAACGATTAAAGCCGCGGTTCGTCACTGTAAAAAAATACGACATCATTATTACGGCTACCGGTGAAGGAACTGCTGGACGCACAGATATATTTCTAGAGACGGGTAATTATGTAGTTACTGGCGAAAATATTCTTCTTCGACCTAACCTAGCCCTTATCAATCCTTTTTACCTATTATCCATGCTTCGCACGAACTTGATAGCCAAACAATTAACCCATTTTGTGAGAGGTGCAACAGGACAAACCCATTTGTATTGGCAGGACATAGCGGATATCCGCATTCCAAAGGCTAACAGTAAGGTACAGGAATATTGCGAAGTAATTTTTCGAGAGGCTTGGAAAAAGCGCCGTCTTGCGGCTGAGAAGATTACCGATGCAAAAGTGGCAGTCTTAAAAGCAGCAGGTGTTTCTAAGCTTGATGTAAAGCAACGCCACATTGTATTTGAAACTACCTTTGATTACGTTCGCCCCTCACTTAGATTTGACGTTGAGTATTATCAACCCATCCACTACACACTCCAAACTGCTCTAGAGAAAGCAAAATGCATCAAGGCCAATACAGTAGCCAAACGTAATAAGACAACTATCAATCCTCGTAAGTCTCCAACCAATATCTACCGTTACGTGGATATTAGCAGTATAGACACCGAGATAGGAGACTATAATGTGACGACGATGTACGGCCACGAAGCGCCCACGCGCGCAAGGAGAAGAGCAAAGAAAGGGGACCTTATCGTTTCAACCGTCAGGCCAAATAGAAATGCTGTTGCTCTTATTGCAGATGAGCCAGACGGTTTAGTAGTTTCAACCGGATTTGCTGTTATTACCCCCACATCTATTAACCCACTCGTATTATTCGCTTTCTTGAAAACAGAACCCATTTACGCTCAAATTGTTCGTCAAGCGACTGCCGCAATGTACCCTGCCGTAAAAGAGGAAGACGTGCTCGATATTTTGATACCTAGACTAGATAATAACCAATCTGAATATATCAAGAAATCAATCCTGAAAAGTATCGCACTGCTAAAGCAAGCAGATGAGTATCTTAGAAAATTTACAGGACAAGGGGAATCGATCCTTCAAAAAAAGTGTGATCGCTTTAGGAATATTAATAGTAGAAATGCAACTCCGGTGTCTAAAAGGGGCAAAGGAACGTAAAGCTAGTTTCTACTGTATACATGAATGTTCGGAGATATGCTGGATGATATCTATTATTACCACATTGTAACCGGCAATCTTCACACTTAATCTCAAAGCACGTCCGTAGACTCGTAGGTGTAATAAAGAAATTGCGTATATAATAATAAAGCCATCTTTCGGTTAGGCAGCTTACCCGCTTTTACAGATACCGAGATTAGGATAAAAAGGAACTATGAAGAAAATTGTTTTAACCACAATAGCATTCTTTTTTCTGAATGTTCTTATTTACTCTTCAACATACAGTAAAAACACAGAGCTAATACTTAATGGTACCCCTGTCCAAGTTTGTTTCAGTCCCTCTGGTTGCACTGAAGCAATCATAAAAGAGATAACAAACGCCAGATTTGAAATCCTGATCCAAGCCTATTCATTCACTTCCGCCCCTATTGCAAGAGCTCTCCTGAATGCTCATAAACGAAGCGTCAAGGTAGAGGCCATTCTAGATAAGAGCCAACGGAGAGAAAAATACACATCAGCTACCTTCTTTGTAAATGCTGGCATTCCTACCCTTATAGATGACAAACACGCCATAGCCCATGACAAGATAATGATTATTGACAGGGAAACAGTAATCACCGGAAGTTTCAATTTCACAAAGGCTGCAGAGGAAAAGAATGCGGAGAATCTGTTGATTATGAAGAACAAGGAACTGGCAGGGATTTATATAAAGAACTGGGAGAAGCACAGAGAACACTCGGAGAAATATGAGGGGAGATAGGATTCTAAATGTCCAAGTAACTTGATCCTAAAGAAACCATTGACCTGAAGGAACTGCTCATGTCCGAAGTTATTCAGTCAGAGGCTCTTATCAACCCCCTTGACAGGAAAGGTATCATCAGCAAAGAAGAACTTCTTGAAGAAATAAAACATGTACATGCCACCATGATGAAAGCTGAGAAATGAAATTCTTAATGAATATAGCTCTCGTTGCAGTTTTGTTAAGTAACGCAATTTGCCTGAACGACTTTTATGGTAATGGCCTTATTGGCTTTGTACTATTGCTGGGCTTCACATTCTGCGGCATTCTCGTTTTACTTGCTGCTAACTATAGTGACTTATGACATTCTGACCCATTGACAACTTTCTGTAGATGGTAGGCTATCATACTTCATTTTAATGGTAGATTTCTTGTGGAAATCATGATAAAAAAATTCCAATATTATTGATAAGGTTACATAGAAATTTTGAACCCTTTGTACCATTTATAGAGGATCAATAGACTGGCCATGAAAACCCCGTTTTCGAACAGGAAGCGGGGTTTTTCTTTAGAGCAATTCCATAATTGACGGCGCACCAGGAGACTCAGAAAGGAGTTATCAGGATGGATAGCTTTTTGATTGACTATCTTAAATCGGGGAAAGCTTGGGTGTTGGTGGGTTCTGGACCCTCCATTGAGAAGGGATATCCCACTTGGAAACAACTTGCGACTCACGCTCTGGAAACAGTCAGAACTGAAGGATCTCATGAAAATATTAAGGAAATTGAATCGGCCGTGAAGCGGTCCGACTTCCCTAAGGTCTTTGAAAGGTCAGGAGAGATTTTAGGAGGTCCGCGTCTTCGTCAATGCCTTCAAGACATATTAAAAGAATCAAGGGTTGGCAATTCTATCTACGAGTTAATCGTTAAATGGCCCGTCCCTGTCTATTTAACAACGAATTTTGACGATGAAATAAAGGACCACTTAGTTAAGATAGGCGAGTCTTATATTACATATCAAAATTCCGAAGATCACCTGAGTTACCTCGTACCTGATTTCAAAGGAGCTATTGTAAAACTGCACGGCGACTTAAGGTCCGATTCTGGATTAATACTGACCACAAAACAATATAATGCAATCAGTAAAGAGGCTAGTTGGCAGTATTGGCGTACGAAAATGACTTCAATATTTCAGATGAATCGGTTGGTTGTTATAGGGCACTCTCTTACTGATCAAAATATAAGGCATGTTCTGGAAGCCGCAAAGAGAGGGTCAGGTGTTCAGCAACCGATATGTTGGATCGCACCTGACGTTAGCCCAGACGTTGCTACAGAGTTTCTTGAAAAGTATCGAATTCGTATAATCCCTTATAATAATAAGGATGGCGGACATAAAAACCTGTATCGCTTAATTGAAAGTATAAGTGATTTCATTCCATCGAGAACTGTCATTCATATAAGTGAACAAATAGATAAAGTGTGCCGGTCGCCACTTGGTAATACTGCAGCGGCACCGGGCTTCTTTATTTTTAGTAAGCTTTCAATGGAGAATAATTTTGAACAAAAAAGAATTGATATAATGATTGCTGCGATACAGTCAATTCTACCGAAACTAAAAGCCATGGGCGAATTCACATTAGATAATGTACTTCAGCTTCTTGGGTGGCCTGTGGATTACAAGATAGATGCGACATTTAAGGAAGTAATATGTGAAAAATGTTTAGAAGATAATTTGTTAATTTTAAAAGGTGATAAATTTGAAGTTAGAGATCACGCCGAAACAGTGTCCAATGAGAACAGGAAACACTTTGAACATATGCGAGAGCGATTCAAGGGTTCCCTCACGCTCCGTTTAAGGCGAGACTTTCCAGCACTGCTCCCCGCAGATATAAGTTTGTTAGCATCAGATATAGAATCTTCTTTAATCGGGTATTTCAAAGAATCCGGATTGAGTTTAGCAACGACATTATTCTTTTCCGGAAAACCGAAGAGAACTTCACCGATACCGAGCTCGATTGTTAAATTTATCACAGAATCTTCCGCTCGATATAATGACCTTTTAAAACGTCAAGCTTTCTGCAAAGTTGCAATTGATGCATTTGTGCGCGCTGAATCCGCTGAGAGAGATTATTTGGGAAGAGTGTCTCAAGGGTTTTTTGCTTTTCATCAGTTAGGGGTATTTGGCGATGCTGCTATTGAAAGGCTGAGAGAGGTTCAAAATACAGTGTGGTTGGTTGATTCAAGCGTGCAGATCCCATTATTAGCACTCGCTGCACCAACCAATGAAGTCTTTAGCCAAAGCATTTCTAGGTTAAATGATATAGGGCTGCGCCTTTTCACAACAGAGAGGCTGTTCGATGAAGCTTATCATCATCTCTTGTTTGCCGTTAATGTTATTAAAAATGGTGGACCATCATCACCATCAGTCATTGCCGCTGCCACGGGTCAAGCACCATTTCGCAAATCGAATCAATTTTTGGAAGGTTTTATCAGATGGCAGGAAGTTGGTAATCCTTGCGACTGGCATGATTATATGTATAGCATATTTGAAAATCGCAACCCAGGTGAGGCAGATGTTAAGAATGCCATACGTAACAAAGGAATAGAAGTAATCCCGCTCAAGGATTGGCCAGGATTTTCTCAGACTGACTATCCCATCGTAGATGAGTATACAAAGAAAATTGCCACAATCATTGAAAACAACATGATAACTGTAACGCAGGACCTCGATCAAATGGCTGATCCTTATAAGAAAGCAAGGCCTGAAGCCGAAGCGTTCTTAGTAGTTAAGAATGAAAAAAAAGGTAATTATTATATTTTGTCTAAGCAGGGAACAAATTCACCTTCGTGGTTCATTAGTAGCACATCAATACTGAACCTTATTGAGCCCGGATTAAGAATCACATGGCAACCTGAAGCTTTCCTGAGATTCGCATCAACTATCGCGCCAGCATCAGATGAAAAGTCATCTGATCAGGCTTTTGAAATATTGCTTTGGGGAATAGCTCAATCTGGGTTAAATATAATTGATGAAAGTATCATTGAGCGCGTATTTGGCGGGATAATAGAACAAGCAAGACTAAATGTTACTCAGCAGCAGAAACTGTACCAGGAGACGATACAAAACAAATACTGTGAATCTCCGGAGGAAATTATGGGCAGAATTCGGCCCACGTATCGACCTTTGGCTGCCGTGCAGATTGCAAATGAGATGGCGCAAAACGAAGCTGATCGTCGAATAATTGCAGAAAATTTGGCTGCCAAAGAAAGCCAACGTGCTAAGCGTGCTGAAGAACAATTGAAAAAAGTAGAAGCATTTCGAAAGAAGATGGAATCGAAAAGCCAGAAAGGAAAACGTAAAGCAAGAAAGCAAAAAGCTAAATCAGACAAAAATAAAAGAGGATAGCTGATGAAAGGCGAACAGGGTCAAATCTTTACTCTTGACATTTCATTTTTCTACATGCATTAACTTTATATGACAAGACCTCTAAGAATTCAATTTCCTGACGCATACTATGGCGTAACCTGTCTGGGGAATGAGCGGGGAAAGATATTCTTAGACAGGAAGGATCGTGCGATATTCTATGAGATATTAGCGAGATCATTAGAAATACATAATGTCCGACTCCTTTCGTGCCAATTGCAGGTGCATTGAAACGTTATAAATCATCTATTGACGTTTAGACGTTATGCCGTTATAATGCTGTCTATATTATTAGGAGGCGAAATTATGGCGACATTAACGAAACGAGCCACCATATACTTTGACACCAACCTACACAAAGCGCTGCGGCTTAAATCTGTTGAAACCTCTCGATCTGTGTCCGACCTTGTAAACGATGCCGTTAAAGAGGCCCTTGCTGAAGATGCCGAGGATCTCAAAGCATTTGAAGAAAGGGCTCGCGAACCTCTAATGAGCTACGAGGAAATGGTAAAGAGGCTTAAAAAAGATGGCCGAATATAGAGTCTATTTCAAGCGTTCTGTTTGGAAAGACTTTGAAGGAATTTCAAAAAAGGATTTAAAAAGAATTTTTCAACGTATCGAGAATCTAAAAGAATATCCCAGGCCCCCCGAATGCGAAAAGTTGACCGGTCAAGACAGATATCGTTTGCGGCAAGGGCGATACCGGATTGTTTACTCTGTGCAAGATAATGATCTTACTGTTTGGGTCGTGAAAGTTGGACATCGCAGGGATGTGTAGCAATGAATCACATCCTGTTGAATGGGTGATTAAGCTTCCTCACAGTCTGTTTGCTTTTTTTGTGTAAGAAGGGTCAAATCTTTACTCTTGACATTTCATCCTTCGTGGGGCAAGCGGGGTCAAATCTTTACTCTCGACATTTCATTTTTCTGCATGTCTTAACGTCGCATGACAAGACCTCTTAGAATCAAGTTTCCTGTGCATACTAACACGTAACCTGTCGAGGGAATGAGCGGAGAAGGGTAAAGTTCAATAGTACAATCAGTAATCCTCAATTTTACCAAAATAGAAGGCAGGGCTCATCGACCCTGCCTTTCCGCTGAAAGTTAAAAATTAGTTTACTCTTTAAACTTCCGCGTCGCTCATGCAACCCAAATTAAACCAAGACCAAGAAGAAACATGGTGGTGGTTTCTGGGGTCATGGCATATGTTATCAAGTTAAGATATACTGATCAATTGCCAACCTAAAAATCAGAATGTCTTTTCCAGTGCCAGCCAAAGTTCAGAAATCAAGAGGGGCCTTGGCAAATATAAGTCAGCCTTTAAATCCTTATCTTGATTCTGGTTATGTGAATCTTTAATGTCGATTATGAAGACAGAAGAAGATTTTAACTGCATATGTTGGTCCGTATTAAGTTCTTTATATCCGCCATTGGTGAGAACAACGTCATACTGGTCGTTCGAGAGCATGGCAAGAATCTCATTGCCATCTTTCGCAAAGCCTGCTTTGTAACCACGATTCAATATAATCTCCAACAAGAATTCCGGTATGTCCGGCCTGTCATCGTGTATCAGGACCTTTACCGAGTTTGACATAGCTGTTGCTCTTCTTCCTTTATTTGTGCTCTCCATCTGGATTGGTAGCGATTGATGCCTCACTGGTTGACCATTCTGAATAATGGTTTTGATCCCATCAGAATATGCTCTTTTTTGTTTTCATACAAAATATAGTGGTTTAAGTCAAGTATAAATACAATATATTGCGATTTATTATTTCTCTGAGAATT
>Ga0209777_10010036_pt1 | contig 10093 bp, 8 predicted proteins | sample FrelakmetHBP12HB_FD_187147 | JGI IMG/M metagenome (GOLD analysis project Ga0209777, IMG submission 187147) | Freshwater lake sediment microbial communities from the University of Notre Dame, USA, for methane emissions studies -HBP12 HB (SPAdes)... | ecosystem: Environmental > Aquatic >...
TTGTGCCAGTTGGCGTCGGTACCCGAGACGGTGGTCGTCGGCGCCACGGTGTCGACCTTCACCGTGCAGCTCTTGGCCGCCTCTGTGTTGCCGGCGTTATCGACCGACCAGTAGGTGACCGTGTGTGAGCCCTGGCTGGAGATGCTGAAGGGCGCCGTGTAGGTGTACTGCGTGCCATCGATAGTGTAGTAGGTCGCCTTGACGCCGGCGCCGCCGCTGTCTGTGGCCGTGAGCGTCACCGTGACGGGTGTGTTGTGCCAGTTGGCGTCGATACCGGAGACGGCAGTGGTCGGCGCCACGGTGTCGATCTGCGGCGTGAAGCTGTGTGGCGTCTCTATGTTGCCGGCGTTATCGACCGTCCAGTAGGTCACCGTTGCGGCGCTCGTGAGCGCGATCGGCTTCGTGTAGGTCTGCTGGGCGCCGCTGCCGATCTTGTAGTAGATGGCCTTGACGCCGGAGCCGCCGCTGTCGCTGGCCGCCAGGGTGAGGGTCCCGGTGCCGTTGCTCCAGCCGCTGGGAAGGGCGGTGGCCGTGGTGGTCGGCGGCGTCAGGTCGATCTTCACGCTCACGCTCTTGGCATTCTCGACGTTGCCGACGACGTCGACCGAGTGGTAGAGCAGAGTGGTCGTGCCCGCGCTGGTGATGGTCAGCGAGGTGCCCTGGGTCCAGGTACTGCCGTTGTCGAGTGAGTACTCGGTGTAGGCCACGCCGGGGCCGCCGCAGTCATTGACGCTGAAATTGAGGGTGACGGGGCCGTTATGCCAGTGGCCGTCGTAGTCGCAGCTGGTCACCGGCAGCACGGGCGGAGTATGGCACTTCCGCGACAGTACCTTGATCACCATGGGGATGGAGTAGCTCTCGCTCGTGCCGACCACGGCCACCACGAGCGTGCCGCCGTAGGTGCCCGGGGCGGCCGCCGACGCCACGCTGAGCTTCACGGCCACACTGCGCGTCTCCCCTGCGTCCAGCGCCCCCCCGGTGGTGTCGCCGGCGAAGCCGACGCTGGCCACCAAGGGCGCGATGCCGCCGCTCACGGTGAAGGAGACCTGCAGCGAGTCCGGCGCGCTGGAGGTGATATCAAAGACGTCGGCCCAGGCCATGGAGCTACCTTGATAGACGCCGCCGAAGTCGAGGGAGAGGTTGCCCTCCGTGTCGGCGGAGGCGATGAGAACGCCCTTGGGACAGCCACACGAGCACGGGTTCGCCTTCTTGGAGCAGCCGGGCGCCAAGCTAAGGTACGGACCCCCGGCCCCGGCACTGAGCGTGCCGGTGATCGTCCCCGGCTTCGTGTCCTGGAAGTAGGCGGCGGTAGCTCGACTGGCGACCACGGTCAGGCAGCATGTGGCCCCCAAGGCGAGAGCGAGAACCAGCATCTTCATCTTTAGCAGCGAGAACCTCATTGCGGAGCCTCAGGGTCTGGCGTGCCTCGCTTGTGGGCCTTCACTTGTGCGCGTGCCGAGCCGATGGGCCCTAGACAGAACACTGTTTGCGACACCTTCGACCCCCTCAGGCTAGACACGCGTCACCGGCAAGTGGGTTGAGGGGGCCTGGCGGCATTGCCGCCAGGCCCCGTGCTTACGTGATCCTCTCGAACGTCAAGCTGCTTCCTAGTGCTCGATCAGGGGCTGTTTGGCTGGGCCATGTTTGGAGCTTGGCCAACCTGCGTGGCTACCATCGAGTACGGCAGCGTAATGGAGACGGGTGTCTGATTCGTATAGTTGGCACCCCAGTTGAACTCGAATGACACCCAGCAGGTGCCACCCGGAGCGACGTTCGAGCCGACCTTGTAGGACACCGCCACTGCGGGCCAGCCCAGGTTAACTGAGTCGAACAAGTCGCCGGTCGTGGCGTTGATGTGGCACTCGCCAAAGGTGCCCAGGGAGTTCAAGGTAGCGAGTGTGCTGGCGTCGAAAACGAGGTACACGTCCTCATTGTTGGCGCCCGAGTTCGTGCAGGTGACGGTCGCCGTGTTGGGCACAGCTGGCAGCATGTGGGCCCAGGTGAAGTTCTGGCCGCCGGTCCCGTTGGTGCTGCCGCCAGAGGTTGCGACCGTGATGCTGCCGCTGTCGCCGGTGACCGTGCCAGCCTTGATGTTCTGGAAGTAGGCGCCGGTGGCGCCGACAGCAATAGCCGCCAAAGCGCCGACCAGGACCACTGCGCCCACCAGGGCGATGATCTTCTTTGCCTTCATAATGGTATCCCCTTACTCTTGAGACTGCAGAACGACCGGCTCAAGGCGACGGTATGCACGTCTGGATGAGTCGGGACAGACGTGGTTCTCCAGTCGCCTCACCCCCCTCCAGTTTCCTTCACTACCGCACGCGCTGGCCGTCGCGAGACCGGCCGGGCGCGTGCGCGACACTAGTGTTTCGCTCCGCTCAGATGAGCACGGGCAGGCTGCCCGAACGAGTGGATCTGGTCGCGCAGCGTGAACGAGATGTGCGGACCGATCACCCCCACCGAAGTGATGTGCGCTCGCGTCTTACGTGGTGCACGAAGACCACTGCGAGCGATAGGCGATTGGTCTATCACTTATCCACAAGACAATCAACGTATGTAGTGTGAACTAGCCAATACGCTAAGCTCCGTGCGAGGCTGCTCTGGGCAGGCGACGGTGCGGCCAAGCGTTGCCACAGCCGACAACGGGACGGCCTGGTGGGGAGGTGTCGAATCTGGGCGGGGCGGGCCGTGGTGTCACTCGTGGATTGTGGCGGCCTCTGCGGCGATCGCCGCGCTAGCGGCGCGCATGAGATCGCCGACGGCAGCGCAGGCCGCGGCGGGGCTCTGGCTGCGTGACACCAAGTCGATGAGGGCGCTGCCGATGATGACGCCGTCGGCGAGCTGAGCCACGTGTGCCGCCTGCTCAGGTGTGGAGATGCCGAAGCCGACGGCGAGGGGCGCGGCCGTGCGGGCGCGGAGCCGGGCGATCAGGTCGGGTAGCTCCGCGCCCACCTCTTGCCGCGCTCCCGTGACACCAGTCACGGACACGCAGTACACGAAGGCGGACGCGGCCGCGGCGACGAGGTCGAGGCGCGCGTCCGTGCTGGTGGGCGTGGCCATGGGCACGAGAGCTACGCTGTGGGCCGCGGCCAGAGCGGCGAGGCCGCCGGCTTCGGCGGCGAGGGTCGCCGTCGGCCCGGCGGCTTCGTCCAGTGGCAAGTCCGGGATCACCAGCGCCTCGACGCCCGCTGACGCTGCCCGTGCGAAGAACGTCTCCGGCCCATAGGCCAGTACCGTGTTCAGGTAAGTCAGCAGCACGAACGGCACGGCGCTGCTGTGCGTGGCGGCCAGCTCCAACACGTCCGTCGGCGTGACGCCCGCACACAGCGCTTGGTGTGTGGAGCGCTGCACCACCGGCCCGTCGGCGATGGGGTCGGAGAAGGGTACGCCGAGCTCGACGATGTCGGCGCCGGCAGCGACGAGTTCGTCGATGAGGCGATGGCAGGTCGCCAGGTCGGGATGGCCGCCGGTCAAGTAGGGGATGAGGGCGGCGCGGCCGGCTTTGGGCGCTGCGAACGCTTGCGCCAGGCGAGTCACGGCGCCATCTCCAACAGCCTGGCGACTTCGTGCACGTCCTTGTCGCCGCGGCCCGAAAGGTTGACGACGATGAGGTCGCCGGCGTGGAAGCGAGTGGCAAGGGGATCGAGGGGGGCGGCGTCGAGGGCGCTGGTGCTGGGCCCGCGCAGCACGTAGGCGACGGCGTGGGCGCTCTCCAGTGCAGGGATGATGCCCTCCAACTCGGCCAGGGCTTGGAACGCCGCCAGCGCCTCCGTGTCTGTGGCGGCGGCGTACGCCGCGCGCCCGCTCTCCATGAGCCAGGAGTGCTCGGGCCCTACGCCGGGGTAGTCCAACCCGGCCGAGACTGAGTGCGCCTCGGTGACCTGTCCCCAGGCGTCCTGTAGGAGATACGAGAACGAACCGTGCAGCACGCCGGGGCGGCCGCGGGTGAGCGAGGCGCCGTGGCGTGCGTCGAGGCCCTCGCCCGCGGCTTCGACGCCGGTGAGTCGCACCGCGTGCTCGAGGAAGGCGTGGAAGATGCCTATGGCGTTGGAGCCGCCGCCGACGCAGGCCACTACCTCGTCCGGCAGCCGCTCGTAGCGCTGGCGCACCTGCCTCAGCGTCTCCTGGCCGATCACCGACTGGAAGTCGCGCACCATGGCGGGGTACGGCGCCGGGCCGGCGACGGAGCCGATGGCGTAGTAGGTGTCGCGCACGTTGGCGACCCAGTCGCGCAAAGCCTCGTTCAAGGCATCCTTGAGAGTGCGTGAACCGCTCTCGACGGGCACGACCGTGGCGCCGAGCAGCCGCATGCGCACGACGTTCAACTCCTGACGGCGCACGTCCTCGCTGCCCATGAAGACGGCGCACTCCAGGTCGAGCAGAGCGCAGGCGGTCGCGGTGGCCACACCGTGCTGGCCGGCGCCGGTCTCGGCGATCACGCGATGCTTGCCCATGCGTTTGGCGAGCAGCGTTTGACCGAGGACGTTGTTGATCTTGTGGGCTCCCGTGTGGCACAGGTCTTCGCGCTTGAGGAGGACGGTGGCGCCGCAGCGCTCGGAGAGGCGCGCGGCGTGATACAGCGGCGTCGGGCGACCGGCGTAGTCGGCGAGGAGGCGCGCGAGCTCGGCCTGGAAGGCCGCGTCGGCGCGCGCCTCTTCGTATGCCGCTGTCAGCTCGTCGAGTGCGGGTATGAGAGTCTCGGGCACGTACCGGCCGCCGTAGGGGCCGAAGTGAGTCTCAGTGCTCATGGGCGCGGGCCTCCGAGGCGGTGGTGGAAAGGGAAGTGGCGTCTGCCGCCGCCACGGCGGCGAGAAACGCCTCTAGGAGAGCTTGATCCTTGACGCCGGGCGCCGACTCGATGCCGCTGGAGACGTCGACGGCCCAGGGTCGCAAGGTCGCGATGGCCTGCGCGACGTTGGCGGGTGTGAGTCCGCCGGCGAGAACGAGGCGTTCTCGGGTGGGCGGGTCGGGTGCGCCCGCATCGCTCGCTCGCCGTGACCGCGCCAGCGCCGCCCAGTCGAGCGTCTGACCGGTGCCGCCATATGCCTGAGCGGTGCGCGTGTCTAGGAACGTGAGGTCTGCGGCGGCGGCATCGGCGGTGTCGGCGGCGGCGATGATGAGCGGCTCTAAGCCGCGCCGCGCCGCCGCCTCTCGGACGGCGCCCACCGAGGCTCCGTCCGCGCCTGCTGAAAGCTGCACGGCCTGCAGCCCAGCCTGGGCGAGCGCGTCGGCTATCCAGTCCGGTGGCTCGGTGGTCACGACGGCGACCGTGAGCGCGTCGCCGGCCTCGTCGGCGAGCCAAGCGGCACGCTCGGGCGTGACCTGTCGTGGGCTGGGGCTGAGGACGAAGCCGCAGGCCCACGCCCCCAGGCGGGCGGCACGGCGCACGTCGTGGTCGCGGGTGAGGCCGCAGATCTTTGCCAAGGTCATCGCTTGGCCTCTCTCTCGGTCGAGGGGTCGGCTCTGCCGGTGTTGCGGAAGGCGGCGATCAGCGTCCGCAGCTCGGCCTGCGGTGCGCAGACCAGCGCCTCGCCGACGAGTAGAGCTCTCGCTCCCGCTCGCGCTGCGCGCTGCGCGTCGGCAGCTGTGGCGATGCCGCTCTCGGCGACGAGGAGCGTGTGCGCCGAGGCGAGCGGGGCCAGCCGCTCGGTCGTCGCCAAGTCGACCGCGAGCGTGCGTAGGTCGCGGTTGTTGATGCCCACAAGGTGGGCGCCGGCGAGCTCGGCGCGGAGAAGGTCGTCCTCGTCATGCACCTCGACAAGCGCGTCTAGGCCGGTCGCGGCGCACTCGCCGAGCAGCTTTCCCAGCTCGTCGCCGTGTAACGCGGCGGCGATGAGGAGCACCGCAGCTGCTCCGGCGGCCGCCGCCTCCCAGACCTGGTACGGGTCGATGATGAAGTCTTTGCGCAGCACCGGCACCGCGACTGAGCGGGCGGCTGCCTCGAGGTCTGCCAGTGAGCCGGCGAAGCGCGTTGGTTCCGTGAGCACGGAGACGGCGTCGGCACCGGCCTGCTCGTAGGCCCGTGCCTGTGAGGCGGCGGCGAGCTCGGGTGCGATCGCGCCTCTGGAGGGCGAAGCTCGCTTGACCTCGGCGATGATCGCCAGACCACCGGCACACGTGTGCTCCAGGGCGGCGCGCAGGCGACCAGGGCGGGCGGCGCGGGCGGGCCGGCGGAGCGGCCGCACGGCCCGCGCCTGAGCCACGCGCTGGCGCGCCGCCGCGACCATCCGGGACAGGAAGTCGTCGGCGCGCCCGTCGTCCGTGCCGTGTGTCTGCGCGGGCGTCATGCGACCTCGGCCTTGAGTCGGGTCGTCATGGTGACGAGGGCGTCGAGCTTGGCGCGCGCGGCACCGGAGGCGACGGCCGCGCGCGCCTGTTCGACGCCCTCGGCGATGCTCTCGGCCACCTCGGCGATGTAGAGGGCCGCGCCGGCGTTGAGTAGCACCACGTCCAGGCGCGGCCCGGGTGTGTTGGCCAGCACCTCGCGTATGAGGCCGGCGTTCTCTGGGGCGTCGCCGCCGCGCAGGTCCTGGAGCCGCGCCGGCGTGAGCGCGAACTGCTCCGGGGTCAGCTCGTAGCGGCGGTCGTAGCCTTGCCCGGCGAACACCTCGACGACTGCCGTGCGGCAGGTCGTGGAGATCTCGTCGAGTCCGTCGTCGCTGTGCACGATCAGGTTGCGGGCGGAGCCCATCATCCTGACGGCGCGCGCGATCCGATCCACGTAGCGTGCGTCGGCCACGCCGATGAGTTGGTGCCGGGCGCCGGCCGGATTGGTAAGCGGCCCGATGATATTGAAGGTCGTCGGCAGGCCAAGATCGCGACGCACGGGCGCCACGTGCTTCATGGCCAGGTGGTGCCGGGGCGCAAACATGAAGCCGATGCCGACCTTGTCGATGCAGCGGCTCACCTGCGTTGGCGCGATGTCGATGGCCACGCCCAGCGCCTCGAGCACGTCGGCGCTGCCGCACTTGCTGGTCGCCGAGCGGTTGCCGTGCTTGGCCACCGTCGCGCCGGCGCCGGCCGCCACCAGCGCCGCCGCCGTGCTGATGTTGAACGTCTGCGCGCCGTCACCGCCGGTGCCGCAGGTGTCGAGTATCACGTCGGCGGTGACGTCGACCTTCTCGACCAGCTCGGTCATGGCTTGCGCCATGCCGACGATCTCCTCGGCGGTCTCGCCCTTCATGCGCAAGGCGCTCAAGAAGGCGGCCGTCTGGGCTTCGCCTACACGGCCGCCCATGATCTCGAGCAGCACGCCGCGCGCCTCGTCCTGGGTCAGGTCCTCGCTCGCGGTGAGCTTGGTGAGGGCGATGGTCAGCGTGTCATTGGGCATCGTGACCCTCCCTTCGGTCGATAGTCGAGGCGTCGAGGAAGTTGCGCATCAGGTCGGCGCCACTCTCGGTGAGCACGCTCTCGGGGTGGAACTGCACGCCTTCGATGGGCAGCTCGCGGTGGCGCACGCCCATGACCACGCCTTCGCTGTTCCAGGCGCTGAGCTCGAGGTCGGCCGGCAGGTCGTGCTCGAGAACGAGAGAGTGGTAGCGCGTGGCCGTGAACGGTACGGGCAAGCCGCGGAAGATGGTGTGCCCGTCGTGATGTACGCGGTCGGTCTTGCCGTGCACCGGTGCGTCGGCGCGGCGCACGTTGCCACCGAACGCCGTGCCGACGCATTGATGTCCGAGGCAGACGCCGAGCACCGGCATGCGCTCGCCGAAGCGACGGATCGCCGCCGTCGAGATGCCTGCCTGCGTCGGCGTGCCCGGGCCCGGTGAGACGAGCAGATGGGTGGGTTCGGCGGCCTCGATCTCGTCGAGCGTCACGCGGTCGTTGCGGGCCACGACGGTGGTGGCGCCAAGCGACCCGAGGAGCTGTACCAGGTTGTAGGTGAACGAGTCGTAGTTGTCGATGACGAACACGTGCGGCATCGGTCAGTCCTCGTCGGGGGAGGGGATCTCGGCGAACTCTTCGTGGGCGAGCTCCACGGCGCGCAGCAGCGCGGCGGCCTTGCTCTCGGTCTCTGCGAACTCGCGCGCCGGGTCCGAGTCGGCGACGATGCCGGCGCCTGCCTGCACATGGGCGACGCCGTCCTTGATCAGCAGCGTGCGGATGCAGATGCACGTGTCCAGGTCGCCGCCGTAGCTCAGGTAGCCGATGGCGCCGGCGTACGGACCGCGGCGCACCGTCTCCAGCTCGTCGATGATCTGCATGGCGCGCACCTTGGGGGCGCCGCTCACGGTGCCGGCCGGGAAGGTCGCCTTGAGCGCCTCGATGGCCGTGCGTCCCTCTGCCAGGGTGCCCCTAACCGACGAGACCATGTGGATGACGTGCGAGTAGAGCTCCATGCCCATGAGCTCATCGACCTGCACGCTGCCGGGGGCACACACGCGGCCCAGGTCGTTGCGGCCCAGGTCGACGAGCATCACGTGCTCGGCGCACTCCTTCTCGTCGGCGCGCAGGTCGTCCATGAGGCGCCGATCCTCTGCGTCGTCGGCGCCTCGCTTGCGCGTGCCGGCGATGGGCCGCGTCTCGACCTTGGTGCCCTGCACGGTCACGAGCGGCTCGGGGCTGGAGCCGGCCAGGGCGAAATCGTCGAAGGCGATGAAGTACATGTACGGCGAGGGGTTCACGGCGCGCAGACCACGGTAGATGGCGAACGGTGGCACGCTGACCGGTGTGCTGAAGCGCTGGCTGAGGACGACCTGGAAGGCGTCGCCGGCGTAGATGTAGTCACGGATACGTTCCACGCCCGCCTCGTAGTCAGCGCGCGGCATCGAGGACGTGACGGGCCGCTCGCCTGCGGCGGCGGCCCTCCCGCTACTCGCGGCCGGCAGAGGCCGAGCCAGCGTGGCGCGCACGTCGGCCACGCGCTGCACGGCGCGCTCGTACGGTCCCTGCACGTCACGTCCTTCCGTGAAGGCGTTGGCGATCACCGTGATCGTGTGCTTGAGGTGGTCGAACACGAGCACGGTGTCGGCGAGCAGGAAGGCCATCTCGGGCAAGCCGAGATCGTCCGGCGGGGCATGGGGCAGATGCTCCAGGCGGCGCACCAGGTCGTAGCCGAAGTAGCCGACGAGGCCGCCAGCCAGAGGCGGCAAGCCGTCCATCACCGGCGGCCTGTAGCTGCTGACGAGTTCGGCGGCGGCGGCGAACGGGTCGGCGTGCTCCATCTCCAGCCGGTCGCCGTTCTCCTCTACGGTGAGCCGGCCCGCGCGGTAGCTGGCGACGGCGCGGGCCCCCACGCCCAAGAACGAGTAGCGCCCCAGCCGCTGCCCCTGCTCGGCGCTCTCCAGCAGAAAGGCGCGTCTGGGCGCGCCAAGCTTGAGGAATGCCGAGACGGGGGTCTCGAGATCGGAAACGAACGAGTGGGTTACGGGTACGACGTTATGAGCCAGTGCGAGGCGTTGCGCCTCAGCTAGCTGCGGTGTGACGCATATGCTCCGCGCCACGGGCCAACCATGTCACACCTCCAGGTGAGCACTCAGCCCAACGTCGTCAACAGGCGCCCGGTCGTGCGGGCGTATGAGCAAGGTAGGCCACAGCAGCGGGAGCTGTCAAGTGCCTGGCCTCCCGGGAGCCGCGACGGACGAGTACGGAACCGGGTGGGACGGTGGCCTGGGTGAGCCCGTGGGCGACGGTGGGGTACACTCTCACGATGCCCACGCTCCGCCGCATCACCCTGAATGAGCTGCACGAGCGCCGTTGGGAGCTGCTCGCTCTCAGCTCGGTGGGCGCCTTCATGGCGCCGCTGGACGGCTCCATCGTGGCCGTGGCGCTGCCGGCGATAAGCCTCCACCTTCATCTGGGCTTCGGAGCGTCGATCTGGGTGCAGGCTGCCTACCTGCTGGCGATGGCGGTGCTGCTGATCCCGTTGGGCCGGCTGGCCGACCATCGTGGGCGCGTGCACTTCTACCTTGCCGGCATCGTCGTCTTCACGCTCGGCTCGCTGCTGGCCGCGCTGAGCATGAACGGTCCCTGGCTCATCGCGAGCCGCACCGTGCAGGGCGCGGGCGGTGCCTTGATGAGCGCCACCGCGGCGGCCATCGTGACCGCCGTCTTCCCGCCCCGCGAGCGTGGCCGCGCACTGGGCATCAACGTG
>Ga0209777_10010037_pt1 | contig 10093 bp, 18 predicted proteins | sample FrelakmetHBP12HB_FD_187147 | JGI IMG/M metagenome (GOLD analysis project Ga0209777, IMG submission 187147) | Freshwater lake sediment microbial communities from the University of Notre Dame, USA, for methane emissions studies -HBP12 HB (SPAdes)... | ecosystem: Environmental > Aquatic >...
TATATTTTTGATCAAAAATCGACATTAAACTAAAAAAAATACATTAACGCATTCATCCCCCACCTAAAGGTGGGGGTTTTCTGCTCGCAAAAGATAAAAAGAAATATTTAATATACTCACTATTATAAAATTAGGAATGAGAGATTTTTATGGACTTACGTTTGTTTTACTCGAGCACTATATCTCCATCACAAAAATATTATACCAAAATAATTGGTGGTTATCAATTAGTTATTTATGTTGGAATGTGGAGTGTTTTAAATTCTAGCCCATTAGATTCAGATTTAGATATAAATAGTTATTTTTCTGTTGGTGTAGAAATACTCGATTCTCGAGGAGTTTTACTTACAGATAAGCATGCTTCTAATCTAAGTTTAGATAAACTAGGCTTAATTCCAGCATATAAGAACTATTCTTCTTATCAGAATGTTTCAATTTCTAAAGTTGAAGCTATTTGGATCATTTTAGAAAATGAAGCTAAAAGCGCTAATATAACACATAATCATGTACTATCTAATATTAATAGACATTCAGAAGCTATTACTGATCAAGTTAGATCAATAAAACAAGAAAGTAAGATTGGTGGAAAGTGTTCTATATGTGGTAGCTATGATGATTGGGCTTCTTGGGAAAACAATAAATGCTTTTGTTATAAGCATACATCAGGTTATTAATTTTTTTAAAATCATAAAAATAATGAAGCTTAAATAATATATTAAATATCCTATAAGATAATATATTAAATATTAATAAGATAATATATATTATATAGCATTTTTTTAATCTTTAGTAGGAGTTACCCATGGTGACGGAATCTGAACTAGTGGAAGCTATCTTTAATACAAATCAAGAACTTTTTATTGTCAAAAATAAAATAAAAGAAATTAAAAGTCAATTAAGTAAGACTCAAACAATTTTAGGTAAATTAGATTTTGACAAATCTATCTTGATAGAAGAATTAAGAGTATATAAAAACTCAAAATATATTCATGAAATTACAGAAAGAGATATAGAAATTGTAGATTTTAGAGATAGATTACCAGATGTATTGAAGAGATTAGAGCTTAAATAGTTTTGTCAATAATACACGACTAAAGTCGTGGATCTTCTTGCAAAAAATATTATGGACAAAAAAGAAGTTTTAGTTAAAATTATTAAGCTTCTAGCTCTTTCTAAATCATCTAACGAAAATGAAGCTTCTGCTGCAAAAAGTGCTGCAGAAGCTCTAATGATAAAGTACAATATTTTAGATTCTGAAATTGAGTCAGTTGTAGAAAAAACACTATATACAGACAATGAATTATTATATTCATCATTAGTAGTTATTCCTTGGAAGAGTAGATTAGCTTTTATAACAGCATGTAAATATGAGATGTTTGTTATTCAAGAAGTTAAAGTACCTAAGATAGGAAATCCATTTTATATATATTTTATATATGGAGATTTTGTTTCTGAAGTTAAAGAACTATTTGATTTATTATTATCTAAAATAGAAGGGCTTATCATTAGTAATTGCAAAAATAAAGAAGATGATTATATAGATTCTTATTGTGAAGGTGTAGTTGAAGGTATTGCGTCATGTATAAAGTCAATAGTATTTAAAACTTCCTCTAAAATAGAAGAAGCTGAAACAAACTCTACAGATTCTCTTTCTAAAAAAGATGATGATCTAATATCTAAAAAAGAAAAACCTTTGAAAGAATCTATAGATGTTAATCAAGGATCTAATATTAAAGATATTGCTGCCTATTTTTTAGGCATATCTCATGGTTTGAAATTAGATTTTAACTAAAATTTGCAAAAATATCCTGCCTAAAAAGCAGGAAGTACTCTTGCTTTTTTTGATAAAAATGACTAAATTATTATCATTAGTTGAGTTAGAAAACCAAGTTAAATTATGTTCTAAATGTGAAATTTCTAAAACAAAATGTAATTATGTTTTTTCTAGAGGAAATTTTGAAGCTAAAGTTTTTTGTATTGGTGAAGCTCCTGGATCAGAAGAAGATTTACAGGGCTTGCCATTCGTAGGTCGTTCAGGACGATGCTTAGATCGAGCTATACGTTCGTTAAATCTAGATCCAGAAGAAGATGTTTACGTTGCCAACATCATTAAATGTCATCCGCCAGACAATAGACGACCATCAAATGATGAAATATGTAATTGTATACCATATCTAATTGATCAATTAGATTTGATCCAACCAAAAGTGATCCTAGCATTAGGTACTACTGCTATTCAAAGCTTGTTAAATACTACCGAAAGTATATCTTCACTATTAGAAAAAGATTTAACATATAATAATATTAGAGTTATAGCATGCTACCATCCATCGTATATTATCCGTACTGGTGGAGTGTCGTCAAAATATTTTTCTTTATTTTTTAATAAAATTAAATTGGCTTTTGATTATTCATAGGAAACAAATATGTTAACAACTAAAGAACAAATTATTTTAACATTAAATATATTAATTAATAATATTAAATCACGAGATAATTCGTCAGACGATCTTGAAAAGATCGTGTTTTTTGAAACAATTAAATATAACTATATGAGGTGATTGTGGTTAAAATTATGTACATTCGCAATATATATTATAAACCAGTCGGTTGTTTAGCAATGGATATTAATAACAATACTATCCATTATCAAATTTCAACTCAAAATCCTGCAGATAAGTGGAACAAGAAATTGGCTAGAACTATAGCATTAGCTAGACTTGATAATAAGTCTTTTGTTATACCAAATGTAGACACTACTAATCATAGCAAGATTCTTAATTTGATCATGAATGATCTTGTTAAAAATTATAAAACTTTAAACATTCCAAAACGTATTGTTGAATGTGCAAAGTATTGGTTAGATATGCCGTTTTTTTAAAAAAGTAGGAATTATACAAATCGTTAAGTGATATCATCCGTTATTAGTTGAGGTACCAGGAAGATATGGCACCCAAAAGTCACATGCTTGAGCCGCGTCTAAATAATCATAAGATACATTGGCATAGCCTGATTCACCCCAATCTGATGCCCACGAATTACGAATAATCCAATATTTTTGTGGATCATTGTACCCACAGATACATTGGCAGTGTCCACCGGCATTTTGAAAACTATTTGATGTTGGAGTTAAAATACCACCAGAATAATCCATGTATTCTTCACCAACCATCATTCCAAAAATCACAGTATGTTGAGCGCATAAAGCTCTCTTAACAAGAGATTTATAATCATTATCATTTATATTATAATAGCTATCAATTTTATTAATTAAAGCATCTGAATATACATTTGGTGGTGGTTTTAAATATAGATTATTTAGATTAAATTCCCATTCTTGTTCTGGTGGAACACCAAATATAGATAAAGAGCGGAAGCCAGTTTCTACCATACTACCTTGATCTTTAAATACATCACCTTCTAACACTCGAGCGTTGTAATATAAAAATAAACGGCTTAATAAAGTATATGGTGAGCCATTTCTAATTTTAAGAAATTCTAAAGCGCCAACTAGAGCGTTTTCAACACATGAACTAGAGTTTAATTGATTCTCCACGGCGGGAAAGAATTTTCTTAAATCTAAAATACCATTTGTTTCAATAGCTGGGTTACTAACTGAAGCACCATAATTTTCAATTTTATCAATATGTTCACTTAGTTTATAAGCAAGATTACTTACTTTTTTAGATTGCCACTCACCAACTTTGATTAATTTTTTCATCTAAATCTCGCAAGAAAACTCTGTTCTTTAGGATAGGTAATAATTGTTTTCTTTAGTCTACAGGTTTTGAAAAGTAATCTCTACCTGTGAATTTTCGTAAAGAGCCCTTAGTTTGGTCAATGTGTTTTTGTTTTGTTGGACTAAGTCACTCTAATTCTCTTTCAAGTTGAGATTAATTATTTTCAGATCTAACTTATATTAAACTGTTTTAAGAATTAGTTAATCTTATATTGAAGACAAACATGTATTAAATACATGCATTAATAACTATATATAGGGTGTTTTAAATGATCGGAAAAATTAAATGGTTTTTTGTGATTATTGCAGCTGTGATGATTGTAAGTATGGTAGCAAACATTCATATTATGCAAGAACTATGGATTTAAAAAATATTTGTGATGTTTGTTACAAATATGATCTCTGTATAGATGCGAAAAGAAAAGAAATGAAAGTGACCAAAAGATCTGGTTTAATTGAACCATGTCTAAATTTAGATTGTGATCATCGTCCAAAATTAATTTCTGATTTTAAATCTTTTTTTTTGTCAAATCAGTGACTCATGACTAAAGTTATAGTTTCTTTGCAAAGATATCATGAATAAATATCCTGTTATATTAACAATGATCGTTAAGAATGAAGAGCATATCATTCACAGATCTTTAGATTCTACTCTACCTCATGTTGATGGGGTAGTGATAATAGACACTGGTTCTACTGATCAAACTCTATCTAAAATAGATGAGTTAATTTCTAAACATGACAATATATTTTACAATGTTGTTTCTAGAGATTGGATAGACTTTGCTTCTAATCGTAACCAATCTATAGAGTTAGCTGAACAAATGCTTAATGAACATTTTCCTAATCAAATAGGATATATTTATGTTCTTGATGCAGACGATGAATTTATAGCTACTATAGAACATCCATTTTCTAATTTAGACGGTGTACATGGCTACTCTTTATTGTATAAACATGCTGGTTCTTTATATAGGAGAACACAGATGTTTCCGGCTTTTAGAGGTTTAAAATACTTTGGCAAAGTACATGAAGATTTTATATATAATGATTTATTTAATAGTAGTGATTTTATAAATTTAGATACTTGTTATGTTGATTTCAAACATATGGGGGCTAGATCTAAAGATCCTAATACTTATCTTAATGATATCAAACTTCTTGAAGAAGAATTAAATGAAAAGCCAAACGATAATCATCCAATGTATTTTTTGGCAACAGCATATCATGATACAAATCAATTTTTTAAATCTATAGAAATATGGAAAAGATTAATATATAGTAGTAATGGTTGGGATACACAGAGGTGGTATGCTTGCATTCAAATTGCTTTAATGTCTGAAGAGACAAATAATATGTCTGAAGCTATTTTTTATTATATAAAAGCATATGAATATGACAAATCTCGTGCTGAACCATATTATTATCTAGCTAAGATGTTTAGAAAATTGGATTGGTTTAGTTCTGCGTATAATTTTGCAAAGTTAGCCAAAGACTTAGGTAAACATAGCCATGAATTCTTTTTGGATATGCAAGTTTTTGACTGGAAGATTGACGATGAATTAGCTGTATCAGCTTATTATGTTGGTAGGTATCAAGAAAGTTTAGATTTATGTAATAAAATATTAGACTGTCAAACATTGCCAGATGTTGAAAAAACTAGAATTATTACTAACAAAAATTTTGCTGAAAAATTATTAGAGTGTGCTACATGTTAATTCTAATTTTATTTCAAGTTGAGACTAATTATTTTCAAATCTAGCTTATATTAAGCTATTTTAAGAATTAGTTAGTCTCATCTTGAAAGCGAACTGGTATCATAACTATGATATATCAACTTCTATATATTTTTGATCAAAAATCGACATTAAACTAAAAAAAATATATTAACGCATTCATCCCCCACCTAAAGGTGGGGGTTTTCTGCTCGCAAAAGATAAAAAGAAATATAAAATATATTCTTTATTATAAAAAAAATAGGTAAAATATAATGCATTGGTGTCTAGACGAAACTTTAGCATTGTTATCCCTATTTCCAGTGATAGGGTATTGTTATATTAAAATTAAGGCATGGTTTTTTAAAAAAATAAATGAAAGAATATCTGTATCTAGCAGCAAAAATAGCTAGACCTACAAATGAAAATGAAAGACGTAGAAACTATTATCTAGGATGCGTAGGTATCAGAAAAGATGGTACTATAGTTTCATCTAAAAATGGAGCCATTGTAAACTCAACTCCTATTCCTATTGATACTAAAAGATATTTGTGTATCGCTTCTTCACATGCTGAAGGAAGGGTACTTCAAAAACTAGGAAAACATGGTGTGCTTTTTGTATCTCGTATCTCTAAACATGAAGAACAACTTCTAATGGCAAGACCTTGCGGAATGTGTAGAACAAAAATAAAAGCGCTGTCTGTAAAAAAAGTTTATTATTCTATAAACGATGATCAATATGGTGTATGGTTTCCTGATCTAAATCTAGATAGAGTGTATAAATTCTAGAATATTAAAAAAATATGGATAATTATATTGATTTTGTTCCATTTTGGATCTTAGGAGAAGAAGTTAATATTATCTTTTGCGAGCAGAAAACCCCCACCTTTAGGTGGGGGATGAATGCGTTAATGTATTTTTTTAGTTTAATGTCGATTTTTGATCAAAAATATATAGAAGTTGATATATATAATAGTTATGAGCGTATTTAAGGGGTTTAAATATCGAATATATCCTACAGAAAAGCAGCAAAGTTTTTTTGCTGTTCAATTCGGTGGTATTCGTTTTGCTCATAATTATTTTCTAGCCAATAGAATTGAAGAACACGAAAAGACTAAAATCTTTAATAGTTATAATAAAGATACAAACTTATTAACTAAGCTAAAAACTAAAAATTTTAGTAGTTATTATAAAGATGCAGACTTATTAACTAAGTTAAAAGTTCAAGATGGTTATCAATGGTTAAATAAAGTTAATTCACAATCTCTTCAAGCAGAATTGCAAAATCTACAAATAGCTTACGGTAGGTTTTTCAAAAAGCAATCTAAATTTCCTAGATTCCATAAGAAATCTGATAGACAGTGTATTAAAATACCACAACATTTTAAAGTTGTAGATAGTAAGTTGTTTATACCGAAGTTAAAAGCAGGTATAAAAATAACTATTCATAGAGATTTACCAGAAAAGATAACATGTTGCTACATATCTAAAACTCCTACAAATAAATACTACGTATCTTTCTTATGCGAAGTTGAACAGAAACTTTTAAAACCGTTAGTTAATGCTATAGGTATTGATGTAGGTCTTAAATCTTTGCTAGTAACCTCATATGGTGAGATTAAAGATAATCAAAATTTTTACAGAAAAGTTGAGAAGAAGTTAAAGTATAAACAACGTCAGTTATCAAAAAAGCAAAAAGGCTGTAATAATAGGAGAAGACAACAGAAAGTAGTTTCGAAGGTTCATGAGAAAATTGCTAACAGAAGATTAGATTATTTGCATAAAATAAGTTATCAGCTTATTAACGAAAACCAAGTTATTATAGCTGAAAATTTAGCGATAAATAATATGGTCAAGAATCACTGCTTAGCTAAAAGTATTTTAGATGCTGCATTTGGCGAACTATTTCGTCAACTTGATTATAAATCTGAATGGTATGGTAGAACTTTTTACCAAATAAATACCTTCTATCCAAGTAGTAAAACTTGTAATGGTTGTCAACATGTTTTAGATAAACTTCCGCTCTCTATTAGAGAATGGACTTGTCCTAATTGTAGTCAACTTAATGATAGAGATTTAAATGCAGCTCTTAATATAAGAGATGAGGGTTTAAGAAACCTAGCGAAAGTGTCTGGTTGTGGTTCGCAATCGGACGTTAAACAAAAACATGTTGAGGCGTCTTTGGGTGAAGAGTCTATGAAACATGAAGCTCCCGCCTTTAGGCGGGAGTAGATTCACTTAACTGATATGTTACCAGATATTTTTGCTGCTATTCATGCGTGGCAAAAAGTCAATAATAGAGTTTTGTCAGATTTAGAGTTAACTAAAGTTTTAAAAGAAAACGATTATCATGATTGATGTATTAAATTATTTGTCAGATATTTTAGAGTCAATACTTTATTTGTCGGTTGGAGTATTAGTTGGTATTATTATATTAATATACATATGTATCAAATTATTAAATAATTATAATTCATTATAACATTTTGATGATTTCTAAAGATAAAGAACGTTGTATTACGTGGGCTAAAGATAATTTAAATTTCATTATTGAAAGTGAATTAGGATCAGGTGCAGATGGAATTGTATATAGTATTACTTCAGACAAAGTAATTAAGTTTTCTGTATTGTATGATTACGATAATAATATAGACTTTGTATTACAAAGAATTTATAACGTATTTAATTCATTATTAATTAATAATTATAATATATTTGCCATCATTTATAAACATGGTTTAATATTAAAGTCTGTTCGTAAGACATTAAATGGAGAACAAAATTATGCTATCCATTATTATATAATGGAAAAATTAAATAAACTTTCTGAAGATGAGAAAAAAGTTTTTCATAGTATTTTATCTCATGAAGATCGAGGTATTGAAAAAAGATTTTCTGATAAATCTTTAAAAAAAATCCTCAGAGGACTACGTACGGGGCTTGACTTTGACGAAGAAAAGATTATTATATTTTATAGGCAAGTATGGAATTGTCCATTGAAACAGACAGACGTACATGCGCGTAACATTATGAAAGATAACAAAGGTAATTTTAAATTTATAGATTTGGATAGAGTTGAGTTATTTGCATAACTAGTATTTTTGTTCTGCAAATAATTATCATATAACAATGATTTTGAAAGGGAAAATGTTGTGAGTAATAGTCCTAAGACAATTAAAGTTGCTAAAAGTGTATCATTAATTGACACGACTCTTTTAAAGAAATTTATAGTTGAGTTTGAGAAAGAAATTTCTAACCTCTCTATTTTAGAGAAATCAGAAGGTTTTGATAGAGACGAATACATTATTCAAATGTCTAAACTTCTTGGATATTTATCAGGAATAGTTACCGAGACTACATACCTAATGAATGACGCACAATCAATTATTAAAACTGCCTCTATGTGTGCTAATACTAGTGCTAAGGCTCTTCTAGATTTAGATAAGGTCCTTGGTTCATCTGGAACTGGAAGTGCTAAAGGTGGATTGGGTGGAACCAATTAAGTCAATAACCCATGACTAAAGTCGTGGTCTTGAAGGAAAAAGAGTTGCTAACTTTGAACAGAGAGACTAAAATATTGACTAGACAGGATAACTATAAAAAGTTATTAGCCAAACTAATTGTACGTGGCAGTACAAAAGATATGCGGGATACTCCACTAGTTCCGATTTCTTCTGTTAGTCAGCGTCGAAGTGGTGTATATACCGTAGTAAACAGCGGGCTTAACATATTTTTGTTTACCAAAAAATGTTCCACATTCTTCGATGTTGGAGGCGTGGAACATTCTTTGACTATTACTTAATACACAGGAGCGCAATTCCTCCCACGACTAAAGTCGTGGGTCTCCTTGCGATAGAAGATCATGCATACACTTAAACAATTAGCAGTAATATCATTTATTATTCTTACGACTTTAGTTAATGTATTTATTTGTATTACCATAGCACAATTTGCTATGATACAATTAATGTATCTAGGTATTGAAAAATATATCGCTTTATTTACATCATTAGTTTTAGTTATTTTAATTCAATTGTATTTAATTTATTATTCAAAAATTCGAGATTATATTAAAAATGGGAGTTTTTAAGTTATGAGTAAAGAATCAATTCAGAATGCGGTCGAGTCTATTACATCAGTTTGGGCAGTTGTTGACCAAATTTTATCAGCTTATACTGATAGCGCTAATTTACAATTACCAATGTTGATGACTACATTATGTATTAAGACAGGTTTGGATGATAAGAAAAAGAAGGAATTAGATCCTATTGTTAGATTTTATATTCGTCAACATCCAGATTGGGAAATAGTACGTGGGGCTCATGGTGGAATTACACGTGTTACAGATAAGAAAAAGAAAGAAGAAGATAAGCTTGCAAAGTTCTTAGCGAAAACCCAGGTTAGTGCTGCACTTGAAGCAAAATTAACAGCAAAACCAACTGAGACTAATACTATTAAAACTCTAAATTCTGCGCCAATTTCTTCTGTTGAATCTTTTGTTGATGAAGAAATCGAAAATTCTAATGAAGATTATGATGATGATCTGATGTCATGATCTTCTATCGTAAGTAGACCCACTACTTTATACCAGTTCGCTTTCAAGATGAGATTAACTAATTCTTAAAATAGCTTAATATAA
>Ga0209777_10010038_pt1 | contig 10092 bp, 8 predicted proteins | sample FrelakmetHBP12HB_FD_187147 | JGI IMG/M metagenome (GOLD analysis project Ga0209777, IMG submission 187147) | Freshwater lake sediment microbial communities from the University of Notre Dame, USA, for methane emissions studies -HBP12 HB (SPAdes)... | ecosystem: Environmental > Aquatic >...
GTGACGGTCAGCGCGAAGGGGAGGAAGAACTGGCTGACGATGCCACCCACGAAACCGAGCGGCAGGAAGACCGCGACGGTCGTGAGAGTCGAGCTGGTGATGGCGCTCGCGACTTCACGCGTTCCCGATATGCACGCCACCCGCATGGAATCGCCTTTGCCGCGATGACGGTAGATGTTCTCCAGGACGACGATGGCGTCGTCCACGACCCGGCCGACGGCTATCGCCAATCCGCCCAGGGTCATGATGTTGATCGTGACGCCGGCAACGAGCATGAGCGTGAGCGCGGTCATGATTGAGACCGGAATGCTCACCGCGGCTACGAGGGTGGACCGCAGGCTGAGCAGGAAGACGAAGATCGTGATCACCGCGAAGAGGGCGCCGAGGCCGCCTTCACGGACCAGGCTGTCGCGCGACTCGATAATGAAGGTCGAAGAGTCAGAGACGACGTCGATCTCGAAGCTGCCGTTGTTCTGCTGGCGCAGCTGATCGAGCTTGGCCGTGGCCCGCTGGACCATGTCCACGGTGTTCGCGTCGGTGGTCTTGGAGATGCTGATGACGAGCGAGGGCGCCGCATCCCCGTGCTGTGGGTCCTTGTTCAGCTCCGCGTAGCCGGTCGGATTCACGGCGACTTGCTCCACCGTGCCCAGGTCGCCGATGGTGATCGGAGTCGGAATGGGCAGGGCGGCGCCGGCGGCCGCAGGCTTGGCGCTGACGGCGAGGCCGAGAAGCTCCTCCTTGGTCGTCAGCACGAGCTGATGCTGGGCCGAGACGGGGATCGAGATGGTCGTGCCGTCGGCCTGGGTGATCGGCAGCGAGCCGGCAGGCAGGATCAGGTTGTTGGCCGCCAGCACGCCCTGGATCTGGTTGATCGAAACGCTGTTGGCCGCGAGCTTGAGCGGGTCGAGCTTGACGACGAGGCGGTATTGCGTCGCGCCGGTGAGATCGACCTTGCTCACCCCGTCGAGGCTCTGGAGCGAGGGCACGATGCTCGAGGCCGCGAGGTTGTTCAGCTGATCGGGCGTCGTCGATCCGGTGCCCTTGATGGCCACGATCAGAGACGGGAAGGCGTTGATGTCGAACGATTGGATGCTCGGCGTGACCGACAGTCCGAGCGCGTTCACGTTCGTGGTGATCGTGGCCACGGTGTCCTTGATGTTCGTCCCATAGCTGAACTGGGCCACGACGATCGAGAGGCTGTTCACGGAGCTCGAGTTGATGTGGGTCAATCGCGCGACGCTGCCGAGCGAACGCTCGACCGGCTCGGTCACCCCCACCGAGACGTCCTGGGCGCTGGCGCCCGGACTCGGCGTGATGACGACGACGAGCGGGAACTGGATGTCGGGCAGCAACTCCTGCTTGAGCTGCGACCATGAGAAGACGCCCGCGAGCAACAAACCCAGCGTGATCAGGACGGTCACGCTTCGTTTCGCCACGGCGAGCTCTGTCAGACGGATCACGAGTTGCTCCTCCACTCAATAGGTTCGGCAGCGATGCGGCGTTGGTGGTCTGGCCGGTTCAGGAGCGGATCGCGGGCGGCGTGGCCGGCCTGCGAACCGCGTGTCAGATGCGCGAGGGGCTCTCCTCGAAGAAAGGGACTCCCGGCGAGCGCATGTCGTTCACGTCGATCTCGCCCTGGTGCGCTCGAGGACGACCTTGAGCAGTCGAGCCATGTCGGCCTGCTCGTCCGGTGTCAGCACGGCCAGGAACTGGCGCAGCATCTCCAGGCGCATGCCGTAGATCTCGTCGATGAGACGGCGGCCGTTGGAGGTGAGCTGGCAGTCCACCACGCGGCGGTCGTCGACTCGATGCTGGCGGGCCGCCAGGCCGTGCCGCTCGACTCGCTCGACGATGCCGCTGGCGGTGGGCAGGCCCACGTCGAGCCACTCGGCGATGCGGCTCATCGGCGACGGGCCGTGCTTGCCCAGCAGGAAGAGCAGGCGCATCTGACCGAAGGTCAGCTCCTGCTCGGCCCAGTCGGGGACCTCGGCGCCGCGCATCTCCCAGAGACCGCCCAGGTCGTCGAGGATGGTCTCTATCTCGAGTTGGGTCGCGGGTACTTCGTTCACAGGCGAATAGTCTCATACAGAGCGAATAGCTCCGCGTCATCCGAACGAATGAGGTTCGCGTAGTGCGACAGGCAGGCGGGTCCTGCCTGCGCGCTCTGCGGGAATGTCCGGGAGATGCGTTCCTCGGCAACGACCGGGACAGCCTCGATGGGCTCCGGGCGGCCCTCGAGTCGCGTTCGAGGGCGTCTCGATCGAAACCCGCGGCTGCGTCGCCCTCTTTCCGGGCCAGCGCGGCGGCATGAGCCGTTCGGCCGACGCCCTCCCCGTCCAGGGGACTTGTATGCGGCGTGGGGGCGGCGCCATCCTGCGGCCCAGGCGAACGCCAATGCCGCGCCGCTGCTAACTTTGTGGATGCCGGCATTCGCAGGAGGTCAGCATGGTCAAGCGGGGGAAGCCAGGGGGACCGATCAGGTGGACGACGCTGGGCAATGCGCCGTACCCCATGCCCGACGACCCGTGCTCGGGATTCCTGCTCCAGGCCGGTGCCGCGAACGTCCTGGTTGACATCGGCGGCGGCGTGCTCGGTTCACTGCAGCGCTACATCCGCCTGGAGGACCTGCACGCCGTCTGGATCAGCCACCTCCACGCCGACCACTTTGCCGACATGCCGCTCCTGTACTACGCCTTCGCGTTCTCGGAGAAACACCTGCGCAAGATCCCGATCCTGGGACCGGTGGGCTGGGCCGAGCGCGTGGAGGCGTTCGTCAAGAGCTCGTCCGACCATCACATGAGCAGATACTTCCAGGTGGTCGAGCTGAAGGATCGCGGCATCGCCGAGATCGGCGACCTCCGCATCCAGGCGCGGGCGGTGGAGCATGCCGTCCCGTCGTTCGGCCTGACCGCCAGCTACGGAGACCGCCGCCTCGCCTACACCGGCGACAGCGGCCCGTGCGACAACCTGGTCGCCCTGGCCAAGGATGCACGGGTCCTCGTGGCCGAGTGCTTCGCCACCGAGATCGAGATTCCGTCGGTGCACATGTCGCCCGAGGATGCCGGCCTCGTCGCGGCCCAGGCCGGGGTCTCACGCCTGGTCCTGACGCACCTGAGCCTCGGCCTCAGCGAGGAGGAAGCCATCGAGCGGGCGGCCACGACGTTCAACGGCGCCATCGAGGTCGCCAGGCCCGGGCAGATGCTCGAAGCCTGACCGGGGCCGCGGGCGGCGCGGGCGGGGCGCGGTGGCGGCGCGGGCGGCGAAGTGGCGGGGGGCAATCTGGTCAGATTCAAACCGGGGTAGCACGGGTCCAGGTTCCCGAGGCCATCGGCTCCGGATTACGCGAGAGGGCAGCGAACGGCGTGCTCAGCTGAGCGTGACACCACGGCCCCTGCCCGCCGCGGGCTTCTACGCCCCTCGCCGGTAGGGCGTGTCCAGGACCACGAAGTCCTTCCGGCCCACGAGAGCGGCCCGGATGCGGTGGACGTTCTGGTTGTACAGGATCCGGTCCCACCAGTGGCGGGGCAGGTGTTCGGGCAGGAGGACGATCGTGAGCCGGTTCGGGTCCTCGGCCTGCGACACCTCCAGGTAGCGCACGAAGGGCCGGACGAGGGCCCGATACGGGGACTCGACCAGCACCACTCGCGCCCCCGGCAGCTGCCGCTCGACGCGGTCGCGGAAGCGTTCGCCTTCGGCCGGGTCCAGCGTGACATGTACGAGCTGCACCTCTTCGCCCATCGTCTCGCCGACCTTGACCGCCTGGACCACTGCCCGGCTCATCGCCTGGGCCGCCACGACCACTCTCTGGCGGCGATGGGGCGGCCCGAAGACCACGTCCGGCTGAACCTCCAGGCCGCGCCCCTCCTCGTCGTATTCGCGCTTCACGAAGAGCATCAGCAGGACCAGGATCGGGACGACGATGATGATCATCCACACGCCCTGGTCGAACTTGGATATGGCGATGACCACCACGACCACGGCCGTGACGACCGCGCCGACGCCGTTGATCACCGCGCTGCGCCGCCAGCCGGAACCCCGTTCCGTGAACCAGTGCTTGACCATGCCCGACTGGGACAGGGTGAATGAGGTGAAGACGCCGATCGCGTACAGCCCGATGAGGCGGTCGGTCGAGCCGTTGAATGCGACGCAAAGGCCGATTGAAGCGAGAGCCAGGGCCACGATCCCGGAGTTGAAGGCGAGCCGCTCGCCCCGAAGTGCGAACTGCCGCGGGAAGAACCCATCGCGGGCCAGGATCGAGGAGAGGCGCGGAAAGTCGGCGAAGCTCGTGTTGGCGGCGAGGATCAGGATGCCCATCGTCGAGAGCTGGAGGATGTAGTAGAGCGGACCGCGGCCGCCGAACACGGTCCGGCCCACCTGGGAGAGCACGCTCTCGCCCGCACCGGCGATGCCCGCCGGGTGCGCGCCGATGTTCACGGCCAGGTAGCTGGTCCCCAGGAACATGACCCCGAGCAGGGTCGCCATGATGATCATCGTCTGCTGGGCGTTCTTCCACTCGGGCGGCTTGAACGCGGGCACGCCGTTGGCCACGGCCTCGGTGCCGGTCATGGCCGAACAACCGTCGGCGAAGGCCTTGCAGAGCAGGAAGATGCCTAAGTTCTCTGTGGCGAGACCCGTCAGCTTGTCGACATCGGTTACCTGGTGCAGTCCTCCGGTAATCGACTGGAACACACCCACGCCGATCAGCAGCAGCATCGAGCCGATGAAGACGTAGGTGGGGCTGGCGAACAGCGTGCCGCTCTCGCGCAGCCCGCGAAGGTTGACGACCATGACCAGCAGGATCGAAAGAGCGATGAGCGGAACGGCGACGGGCTGCAGCGGCGGAAAGGCCGAGTACAGAGCCTGCACGCCGGACGACACGCTGACGGAGACCGTCAGGACGTAGTCCGTCAGGAGCGATCCGGCGGCTACGAGGCCGGCCAGGACTCCCAGGTTGGCATGGGCCACGATGTAGCTGCCGCCGCCGTTGGGATAGGCGCGGATCGTCTGGCGGTAGCTGAAGGTCACGATGACCAGCAGCGCGACGACGACGACGGACAGGCCGAGGACGTACTGGTAGTTGACCTCGCCGGCGCCGGCCAGGATGAGCATCATCGCCCCGGTCGCGTAGGCGACCGACGACATGACGTCCGACGAGAAGACCGGCAGCGCCTTCCACTTGGGCAGACGTTCGGCCAGCTCGGCCGCGGAGGAGAGCGGGCGCCCGAACAACAGGCCTCGAATCGCGGCCATGCGGCGTTGATGCGGAGTTCGCGGCGCCTGGGCCTCGAGCTTCGCTTCGAGAACGCCCGGGCCCAGGTATCGGAAGTAGCGGGCGTGGGGCCGGTCGACGACTACGCGGCGATCGCCGAGCTTTCGGCCCCGGATGGGCAGCAGTTCAGCCATTCAGTCGGTTGTCCCTCGTGATGACGATGTCCACCTTCCCGCCCGGACGGACGACGGTAGGGAGGATGAGAACGTCGCTGGTATCGGCCAGCTCGTAGGCGCGCCACAGCAGCCCCGGCCAGGACGGGAACCCGGACAGGACGACACGCTTCGCCAGGCCGGACGAGACCAGGCCGACGGCCGCCTCGAGATCGGGCAGCCCGGGTTCCAGGCGGTGGAGACCGGCGGCAAGATCGGCCGCCCCCTCAAGCTCCACGGGCTGGGTCTCGTCGAGCGTGACTGAAGGGGCCGGAAACGCGGCCGAGAGGGCTCCCTCGACGGCTGGATCAATCCGGTCGGTGCTTGAATCCTCGATCGGACGGGCGTCTCTCGGGCCCGTCCAAGAGTCGATCCGAGCCCCGGCTCGAATCAGGTGCAGCACGCTGTCGGCGAATGTCACTCCCCTAACGTACGCGGCGCCCCACGAGGGAACGCCGGCGTCGGCGCCTCGGACGCTCAACAACTGCTCAACAGGGTGGGCCGGGTGGGTCCGGTGCGTCCCGGCGGCGGCCCTCGGCGGCCTGGCGATGCCCGGCTGCGACCGCCGGCGTCAGGTCGAGGCGATCGCCCGGGAAGCCTCGCGCCGCTCGAATCGAGCGTGGGCCCGCTGCCGTTCGACGGCTCGGTCGCGCGGCGGCGTCGTCGCGACGAGACTCGCCAGGAGTTCCGCCGTTGCCACCGAGACTGCTTCCACTGCCAGGTCGAAGGCCGACTCGTTGACTCGGGACGGCCTGGTCATGCCGCTGACCTTGCGGACGTACTGGAGGGCGGCGGCTCGCACTTCCCCAGGGCCGGTGGGCGGCTCGTAGTTGTGGAGGGGCTGGATCGATCGGCACATGCTGACCCTCCGCGCTAGGGCGTTCCGTTCAACCCTTCGATCGTGACTTCGACGAGCGGGCTGTGGGCGACCATGATCTCGATGTCGGTGCGGTTCCAGTTCTGTGCGACGTGCTGGAGAACGGCTCGCCGCTCGGCTTCGTCGGTGATGACTCGGGCAGTGGCCGGCAGGTCGGCCGTGACGCCCCGCTTCAGGTGGAAGGTGAACCTCGGCTCCGACTCGAGGTTGCAGAGCCAGCTCCGCGTGCGGTCGGCTCTCGGAACGCCGCTTATGTAGATGCGCCCACCGATGACGTGGTAGACGATCTCGATCCGGCGAGGCCGGCCGGTCTTCCGCCCCGTCGTTGTGATGTCGACGACGCCGTTGCGGGCCAGGGCGCTTCGGATGGCTTCGTCCATGGGACCTGGATCTCGAGCTGCGGGTAGTTGACGCTACAACCGAGTCTACGTTCGGCCGGCCGGCCGGCCCGCCCGCGGTCCCGGCTGATCCGCAGGGCGGGCGCGGCTCCTCCCCTACTCCGCGACGATGCGGTAGCCTACTCCCGGCTCGGCGACGATGAGCTTGGCCGCGACCCCGGACGGATCCGCGGCAGCCAACTTGCGGCGCAGCCGCGAGACGTAGACGTGGAGGTAGTGGGCTTCGTCCGAGTAGGCCGTGCCCCAGACCGCGCGGAGCAGCCGGCCCGCCGTCACGACCCGGCCTGGTTGGGAGAGCAGCACCTTGAGCAGCTCGAACTCGCGCGGGGTCAGCTCAACAGGCACGTCGCCGACCGTGACTTCGTGGCGCGGCACGTCCAGCACCACCGGGCCGAGCTTGAGTCGCCCCTCGGTGTCGGCATCGGGGCCGGCGGCGCGCCGGAGCACGGCCCGCATGCGCGCGTGCAACTCCGACAGCCCGAACGGCTTGGTGAGGTAGTCGTCCGCGCCGGCATCCAGGGCCGCCACGCGATCCTCCTCGCGGCCGCGCGCCGAGACCACGATGATCGGCGTGGTTGCCTCCCGGCGGACGCGACGGATGACGGCCTGGCCATCGAAGTCGGGCAATCCCAGGTCGAGCAGGATCAGGTCGGGACGGCGGGCGTCCCACAGGCGAAGGGCCGAGCGGGCGTCGCCGGCTTCGTCGACCTCGTGACCCCTCGCGCGCAGGTTGCCGGCGATCGCGACCCGGGCCGGCTCGTCGTCCTCGACGATGAGAATGACCGCCGCGCCGTCGCTCATTTGGGCTCGGCCGGGATCGCGGCGGCGGGCGGATCAGCCGCCCGCGCCTCGGCCGCGGGCTCGGGTCGGGGCTCCCCGTCAGGCTCGACCTCCGGCTCAGGCGCCGGCTCAGCCGCGGGTTCGACCGTTGGCTCAGGAGCTGGCTCAGCCGCGAGTTTGACCGTGGGTTCGCCGGCAGGCTCGGCCACCGGCTCGGGCGCCGCCGGCTCGGGCGCCGCGAACTCGACCGCCGGCTCGACCGAGCCTTCAACGGTCGCTCCGGCCGGCTCGGGCGCGGACTCGATTGCCTTCGGCTCGTATTCGACCGGCAACCGGACGATCACCTCGAGGCCCCCGAGCGTGCTCGGCCGGGCGAGCGTGGAACCGCCCATCGCCTCGGCCAGCCCCTTCACGACCGCAAGCCCGATCCCCGAACCGCCCTCGGACCGCGACCCCTGGCGCCTGGGCGCGCGGAAGAACCGCTCGAAGAGATGCGGCATGACCGTCGGTGGAACGCCGGGACCCGCGTCCTCGACGACCAGCCAGACCTGGTCCGCCACCGCCCTGGCGGAGACGACGATCTTCTTGCCGGCCGCATACCGGGCCGCGTTCTCGAGCAGGTTGGTGAGGATCTGATCCACGAAGATGGCGTCCACCTGGACCGCCGGCAGGTCCTCGCCGATCCGCACCTCCACCTGCCCCGGGGTCAGCATGGACTCTATGCGCCCGACGACGGGATCCACGAGGTCGGCCAGGTCGTACAGCTCGAGGGATGGATGCAGTGCCCCGCCCTGGATCCGGCCCAGGTCCAGCATGTTGCGAACCAGCCGGCTGAGGCGCTCGGCCTCCGTGTCGATCGACCGCGCCACGGCCCGCGCCTCCTCCGGCGCCAGGGCGACGTCGGGATCCATCAGGTTTCCGGCCGCGGCCCGGATGGCGGCGAGCGGCGTCCGGAGGTCGTGGGAGACCGAGTCGAGCAGCGCGGACTTGAGGGCGTCTCCCTGGGTAGCCACCTCGACGGCCGTGGCCTCGGCGGCCAGGCGGTCCCGCACCACGGACTGCCCCAACTGGTCTGCGGCGGCCGCGATCAGCCGCGAGTGCGACCGGCCGGGGAAGGGCGCGCCGCGCGGCCGCGTGGCCCAGAGCGACCCGATCGCCTCGCCGGCGGCCCCGATCGGGACGCGGAAGATCGTCGGGGCATCGTCGTCGTGGGGGCCTCGCGCGCGGGCCTCCCGCAGCCGGTCCTCGCGGCCCCCGGCTCCGCCGTCGCGCCGAACCACGGTCAGCTCGCGCACGTTGGCCCAACTCGGCTGGCCGTCGGCAGTAGTGGAGTGGAGCGTCCAGCGCGACGCGACCGACGGCCGCGGCTCGCCGTGGGTCGTGTCGGCGACGGCGCGCTCCTCCGGGATCCCCGCGCCGAGGCCGATCCAGACGCGAGCCATCTCGGCTTCGCGGGCAAGGCGCGCCGCCAGCAGCGGTGCTGCCTCCAGCGCGCTGGCGGAAGTGGCGATGTCGCGGCTCATGGCGAACATGGCGCGGGCCTCGGAGCTGCGCAGCTCCGCCTCGCGCCGCCGCTGCAGCTGCAGCGCGCTCAGCCGCCCGATGACGATCGCCACGAAGAGGAAGAGGAGCAGATCCAGCCACTCCTCGGGCGCCGCGATCGAGAAGGTGTACAGCGGCTGGACGAACAAGAAGTCATATAGAAGGAACGAGGCGACCGAGGTCGCGACGGCCATCCAGCTGCCGTAGCCCATGCCCACGGCGACGACCGCCAGGAGATAGACCATGGCCGCATCCGAGACGCCGAGCTGGACGTGCACCACCGCGGCCAGGGCGGTCGCGAGAGCCAGGCTGACCAGGGCCACCGCCAGCCCGACCAGCGAGGGCCGGTGCGGACGGAGGAACGCCGGGCGCGATCTGATGAGCACGGGCCAATGGTAGGCCGGTCGGGACGGGGCCGATGCCCGGGCGGGGCGAGTGGCGCGGGCGGGCGGGGCGAGTGGCGCGGGCGGGCGGAGGCAGAGTGGCGCGGGCGGGCGGGGCGAGTGGCGCGGGCGGGCGGAGGCAGAGTGGCGCGGCCGAAGTTTCCTAATTCACACCAGGACGACATTCGGCCGGCAGTCGAGCCGCCCGCAGCCCGAAACCGGCCGTCAGACCCTCGCGTCGATACGGAAACCCGGCCAGGCGGGCCGTTTCCGCGCTCGAGCGGCTCGGTCTCAAGCGCGGATTCCGCCACGACCCAGGGCCCCGACAGCTCGAGGGCTGCTCAATGTCGCCGTGGTATGAATTCGGAAAGACTCGGGTCCCTCGGACTCTCGCTGGACCCGACGGGCGGCAATACGGCCGCGTGCAACGGCCCAACAACACGGACGCACCGGCGTTGTCATCCGCGACACTAGAATCGGCCCCGTGATCCACGTTGCCGGCACGACCGAGGGGCTGCTAGCCGGGCTGGCCGCCGCCCGGGCGCGTCTGGCCGGCTTCGCCGGCCTGCGCTGGGCGCGCCCGGGTGGCTTCGACCTGGCCGTTCCAGCGGCCATCGTCCTCGTGATCTGGACCTCGCGGGACCAGCTCGGCCGGCCTGTCGGGGGCGTTCCCTTCGGGTTCCTCTGGCCC
>Ga0209777_10010039_pt1 | contig 10091 bp, 5 predicted proteins | sample FrelakmetHBP12HB_FD_187147 | JGI IMG/M metagenome (GOLD analysis project Ga0209777, IMG submission 187147) | Freshwater lake sediment microbial communities from the University of Notre Dame, USA, for methane emissions studies -HBP12 HB (SPAdes)... | ecosystem: Environmental > Aquatic >...
TCCATTGTTTTTCACTGGTGAGTTTATCACCCAAATGTCCCCGTGTTAGTCCGTTCTCGTCTGTTATTTGATGTTCCTTGCTGGTATGGGCAGTAATGATATGCTGATAACCTCCAAGTAAGAAGCCAGCAGTACCGCCAGCTAAATCACCAATAGTATCTCCAAGTTTTGGATCAACTAATTCGCAAATAAGTTGAATGATGTGGCGAGGAGTGCGAAATTGACCAAGCTTACCGGCGCTGGTTATTTCCGAAAGCAAGAATTCATATAAATCTCCTTGCGTATCCTGGAAGCCTTGACCGTCGGCCTCTTGTTTGGAAATTTCTTCGAATATTTCATCGATGATACTTACGGCTTCAACTAAGAGCGTGGGTTTGGAAATTATGAAAACAGCGTTGCCCATGTGTTTGGCAAAATTGCTTTCTTCTGTTCCGAGAGTTTTCAGAAATGGAAAGACTTTGATTTGAATGTGAATGAGCATCTCTCCACCTTCCATTTGCCGGAAGTGACTCCACCGCAACTGATCATTCTTTCCTTTGAAAATTGATTGATAGGCTTCGCCGGTAAACTCTGAATCGTGTTTTTTCTTTATGTCCAGCTCATCCAGTCGCTTCATAAAAAGCAAATAAGAGATTTGCTCAATAGCCGTCAACGGATTAGAAATACCACCGCTCCAAAATTTATCCCAGAGACGACCGATAGATGATTTGAGTGTTGCATTAAGCATAATTTAAAACCTTATTAGTAAATTGAAGTATTTCTTTCTGCATCAATGGCTGAAATATTCCCAAGAATCCGTTGGCATGAAGCTTGGTAAATGGTTCGCGCACCAGGTCTTTTTTGGTTAATTCTCCATTCTCAATAATGAAGGTCTGCAAGGTTTGCAGAAACTGGATTTGTTTGGCGGTAAAAGTGTTATGCTCCGCAATGAATTCAGCGAAAGCCTCGGATACTTTTTCCGAAAAAGTCACCAGTCCGCCAATGCCCATGATGTATTTGATAAGATCAAGAAACTTTACCTTTCTGGCATCATAGGCTTTCTGCAAATTCTCTTCGGTCGGAAAGGGTTCGTATTCAGCCAGTGTCTCTGCCAATTCTTCAACTTCTTCTTGGGAAATATCTTCACCCTTTTTTATTTTCCGCAGTATTTCATTTTCTTCTTCCAACTTCTTGATTAGTGCCTCGACTTTTTCCCTATATTTCTGGATGGTCAGGCGTTCATGGGCTGGGCCGAATTTAATGTATTCTTTCTCTTTGGTAAGGTCTCTTAAATCAAGAGAAGTCTGATCCGGTTTTATCCCTTCCTCACGGTATTTCATGAGCGGTGCGATTCTCTGAATCAATACTTCTAAATCTTCTTCCTTCGCTTTAGCTAAGTAATTATTATGCAGGACTTCTTCAATCAGGTCTTTTTCCTTGGCGACAATGTTGACTGTAAGAGGTAGATCGGAAACCATTTCAATTATGACTTCCTCAAGAATCTTTACCTTTTTGTCTTTCTCGTCTGTGGCATTGAGTTTCGCTATTGAGTAGAGAATAACTTTCAGTTCGAAGCTCATCGCTTTGTAATCTTCTCCGGTACGAGTACGCATCAAAGGTGCTATTTCTTTTTCTAAATAGAGTTTCTTATCTTTATTTAGTTTCTGCCAAAAGGTTGCGTCAAGTTTTTCTAATTTACCTTTGGCATCGAGGATCACAACATTGTTAGTCGGAAGCTTGGCAATATCTTCTTGTAGTTTATTAATTGTACTCTTAATAAGTGCCGCATCTTCCTTTGTTTCGGCAATGTTGAGTTTTTCCAGTTTTGTTTCAAAAAGACGGACTGGAATTGGTTTTGATGGCTTATCTATTTTCCCCGTGGGATTCATTTGAAAATATTCAAAATTGTTCCAGCAATCTATAATCAGAAACTTATCTTTTTCTTTGCACCAAGGTTTTATTTTCTTCTCTTCCAAAAGTCTGGTTCCTCTTCCGATCATCTGCCAGAATTTCGTATAAGAAAAAACCGGTTTAGCAAAAACTAAGTTGACCAGCTCTCGCACATCAATACCGGTATCAAGCATATCAACGCTAATGGCTACACGGGGAAAGTCTTTATTGACAAACTGATCGAGTAAGCCGCCTTTACCATAAACACGAGGATCATCCGAGACAATGACTTTGGCAATGTTGCCTTTGTGTTCAGGATAGAGATCATCAAATATTTCATGCAGTCTTCTTGCGTGCTTCATGGTCATGGCAAAGAAAATTGTCTTCCCCGGCAATGTTCCGCTTTCGTCTTTAATACACTCTTCCATAAACTCTTGGACGATAAGAGCATTGGTTCCTTTGTTACTGACTTTCTTTTCTAAGTCAGTGCCTTCGAAATTTATTTCCGCTGGTTCTTTGCCATCTGCCAGAAGTTTCTGTCGCTCGGCAATGGAAATATTGTCTTTTCTGATTCCTTCTTTTTGAAACTTGGTTCTGACTTTTAAGACTTCATAATCGCAAAGGTAGGGCGGTTTGTTATTAATCGCTTCTTCATACGAATAGGCATAGGTAGGTATTCCGTCTTCGCAATCGAATAAACCAAATGTGTTATGCTCAACCGCGTCTTTGGGGGTGGCAGTCAATCCTAATTGGACTGTATCAAAATAGTCAAAGATGTTTTTATATACATTATAGATTGACCGGTGGCTTTCATCGGCCACAATCATATCAAAGAAATGAGGACTGAGCGGACAGTTATCATCTTCAATAATGTTGAGCATCGTTGGATAGGTAGCTGCATATACTCTTCTGTCGGTAGCGATTTCATGCTCGCCAACCTTTGGCCAAACCGGAGCATTGGGCAAGAATTCCTTGAAGGCGTCTAATGCTTGGTTTCTTAGGGCAATTCTATCTACCAAAAACAAAACCTTTTGAACGCGATTGGTTCGCATTAAAACATCGAGCATGGCCACGCAAGTTCTAGTTTTTCCTGTTCCGGTTGCCATTACCAGCAGAGCTTTTCTCTTTCTTTTATCCAAGTTTTCAAATACCGAGCGCATAGCTTCAATCTGATATGGTCTTCCGGCAATATCCCTGTTGATTAACTCTTGAGAAAGCGGCTTTTCGTTTTTGCGAAGGAAAAGCATCCTTTCAAGGTCTTTCTTTGTTGGGAATCCATAGACTTTTCTTGGCGGATATTTTTCAGTGTCCCAAAAATATATATCATGTCCGTTGGTATAATAGACAAAAGGCATGTCCTTGCCGGAATTCTTTTGAATGTTCTTGGCATACTGGCGTGCTTGTTCCTGGCCTATTCTGGCATCTTTAGATGTTTTTTTCGCTTCCACTATGGCCAATGGGTAGCCATCGTCTCCTAGCAAAGCGTAGTCGGCATATTGGAATCCTTGATGTTCGTGCTCCGGCTTTGTAACTCCTTCCGGCAAACCAATCCAAATATCAAGCTCAGATGTAACCTGATTGGGATCATTAACATTCCAACCGGCCTTTTTGAGGCGTTTGTCGATGATTTCCTGACGAGTTTTAGCTTCGTTAATTTTTACCATATTATTTACAGACACCAAGAGGTTGGATTATCACTATTTTTACTATAACAAATTACTATGAAAACACAAAGTTAAAATAAAGAGGAAGAGTTTTCTTGCCCTTCTTCGGTTATCCCTTGTTCAACTGTTTCCGATCTGTACTAAATTCATTCTTTTAGGACACTAAAATCTCTTCTGAATTGATTGTTTTATTGATTAGTTAATGATAGTCTAATAAAGTAAATCAGACTAAAGGTTTGGTAGCATTTAGAAAAAAGGATGCCTTATTTAAAACGGTTGGTCATAACTGCTATGGCAACAACAATACTAGCAGCTTTAAAATAATTAAACGGATAAACATATGATCGAAAAACCGCAAAAAACAGCTTTATTCAATCCATTCAACGGCCATCTAGAACAATTATTTGGTTATATTGATGTGGGCGATTTAGGTCTGCCTGATATTCAGCGTCCTTTTGTTTGGCGTGATTCCAAAATCCGTGACCTTTTCGATTCATTATATCGTGGGTATCCTATTGGATCATATTTACTTTGGCGTAATACTGCCGGTGGTAAATCTCATCAAATTGGCGAAAAGCAACACGCGCATAGTGAACCCAATTTATTAATCATTGATGGACAGCAAAGACTTACCGCTCTTTACTCGGTTTTTAGAGGTGAACCGGTCAAAGATGATAATTATGTAAATCGTAAAATCAAAATAGCTTTTAATCCTAATACCGAAGAGTTCCGGGTTTCAGATGCATCTACACAAAGAAATCCTGAATACATAAATGACATTACCGATTTGTTTACCAAGGTTAGTACCCGTACCTTTATTAATTCTTTTTTGGAAAAGATAAAAAAAGAAAAAGTTAACCTGCAAAAAAAATATTTAGCGCTTATTAAAAAAATTGATGACGGAGATGAATTAAACAAAGGTGATGCGGAACTTTTTATCAATAAAGTGAAAACTCCCGATATTTTTGAAGGGGAAAAAAATATTTGGGAAAAATTGGGAATAGCCGGTAAGCCCGAAGCCGAAAATGGAGAAGAAGAGAACGGTGACAATGGTGCAGAAGAAGAAACGGATATTGTTGAAGTCTTAAATAACGAAATTTCCTTGTTGAGTACAGAAGAGTTAAGCAAAGTTAAAGCCGCTTTAGGGAAAGAAGAAATCATTGATGAGGAAGTAATTTCCAGCCGGATAGAAAAACTTTACAACCTGAAAAATTACCCATTTAACGCACTCGAAATTATCCCTGATTTGGGCGAAGAGCAAGTCGCCGACATATTTACAAGGATCAACAGCAAAGGAACTGTATTGCGCCAGGCTGATTTTATTTTGACCTTGCTGTCTGTTTTCTGGGTACAGGGAAGAGCCCAAATTGATGACTTTTGCAAAGCGGCAAAATTAATTCCAGACAAGAATGTTTCTGAATCTCCCTATAACTATATTTTTGAACCAACGCCAAAAGATTTAGTCCGCATTACAGTTGGGTTAGGTTTTGGCAGAGGGAAAATGAAAGATGCCTATTCAATTTTAACTGGTCGCGACTTTGTAACAAAGTCAGTTTCAGAAAAATTGCGCGATGAACAGTTTGAAAAATTCAAAGAAACGCTGGTAAAGGTTTTAGACAATACAAACTGGCACGGATTTCTAAAAATTATTTTAGGTTTAGGTTTTAAGAGCAAAGACCTGATTTCTTCATCCAACAATATCGCCAATGCCTATATCCTTTATCTAATAGGCAAGGACAAATACGGAATGCAACATAAGGAATTGGAGAGAAATATAGGCCGATGGTTTTTCTTTTCTTCGGTTACAAGTCGTTATTCGTATTCACCGGAAACCCAAATGGAAGCTGATCTTAATTACTTTAAAAATGCTAAGAATAAAAATGAGTATATAAAATTGATTAATACCGCAATTGAAAGCGAATTGACTAATGATTTTTGGGATATAACAACACCTAATAAATTGCTGGTTTCATCTTCTAAAATGAACGCCATAAGGAACACTTATTTTGCCTGCCTCATAAGGAAAGGGGCTAATGTCTTATTCTCTGATAGAAAAATCGGTGATTTATTTACACCTGAGTTGAAAAAAAGAAAGAAGGACTTGGAAAGACATCATATCTTCCCCAGAAACTATTTAGTAAAAGAATTTAAATTGGATAGTAAGCAGATTAACCAAGTCGCCAATTTTACCTATCTTGAATATGAAGAGAATATTGATATAAGCGACGACCCACCTAAGAAATACTTCCTTGAGAAAAAAGAGGAATATTATACGGGCAAAGAAGAAGAATTAAAAAAGATGATGATGGAACATTGTTTGCCTGATAATTTCTATGATATGGAATACGGAGCGTTCTTGAAAGAACGCCGTAAGCTTATAGCAAAACTTGTCAGGACAGTTTTTGAATCTTTGTGATTTTTAAACCATGTTCCAAAACTACAACTCACAAAAACCAAAGAAAGGAATAAATAAAAAATATGAATTATAATCAAACAAAGAAAAAAGTATTTATAAGTTTTGATTTTGATAATGATCAATTTTTAAGAGATTCCCTAATTGGACAATGCAAACACGAGGGAACACCATTTGATATGGAAGATTGGTCTGTCAAAGAGCCATGGGATCAAAGTGACTGGAAAAAGAATTGCCTGGCTAAAATAAAAAAGTGCGATTTGGTTATCGTTATGGTTGGTGAAAAAACTTCCACATGCAGTGGAGTTAAAGCTGAAATAGCAATGGCAAAGGAAGCTGGCGTTCCGGTTGTTGGAATAAGAGGTTATGCAGATAAAAATTGTCCACAGCCTGATGGTCTGGAGGGTTATTACAAGTGGACATGGGACAATGTAAAAGCATTAGTAAGTGGTGGTCGCTAATATGGAAAAAAAACTTTTAAACAAAACTGCCGTTGAATACGGTGAGGATTACTATTCTCATTATTTTGATCAATATAAGATGTATGTTGAGAGTTCTGAAAAAATTAGTGACAGAAGACAAAATACAAATAATTTTTTCCTGACACTTAATACAGTTTTGTTTTCTGTGATCGGACTGTCTTTCCAGGTAAAAATATTTGATGATTATAGGTGGGCAAGAGTAATAATCGCTGTACTGGGTATATTAATTTGTATTATTTTTTGGTTTCTGCTGAGAGCATATAGGCAATTAAACACTGGTAAATTTAAAGTAATTCACGAAATTGAACAAATGTTACCTTTAGCTTTGTATGATTATGAGTGGAAAATACTAGGAGAAGGAAAGGACAAGAAAAAATACTATCCATTCTCGCATATTGAGCTACTTATTCCATGGGTTTTTGGAATAATTTATTTTTTTCTTGGTGTAGTTTTTCTTGTTTCAGCTTGTAAATAATTGAATTTATAGAAAATGAGTTGCCTCAATAAAACTATGGATCAAGCAACGATAGATAAACTAATGAGACTCACTATAGACAGCGGTAAGAAATCAGTTTCTGAGGACGGAAAACTTAGCCCCAAAGTAGGTGCGGTTATATTCAAAGATGGAAAAATATTAGGTTCTGCTTTCAGGGGACAATTTGGAGAAGGAGACCATGCGGAGTATACTTTGTTTGAAAAAGTTATAAGTGGACAAGATGTCGCGGATGCAACACTTTTCACAACGCTTGAACCATGCACTCATAGGAACAACCATAAGCCATGTTCTGATTGGATTATTGAGAAAAAAATAAAGCATGTATTTATCGGCTGCCTTGATCCGAATCCCAAAATTTATAACAATGGTTGCAAAAAACTAAAGGCAGTAGGTATTGAGGTTAGTTATTTCCCGAAACACTTGAGAGAAGAAATAATGCAGGATAACAAAATGTTTATTGAGCAGTTTAACGCAAACCCCAATCTCGAAGGAACTGCTAATTTTGATTATTCAAATAATAATGGTCTTTACATTATCGGTAACAACGAGATGCTTTTTGAAACCAAATGGAGTAAGGCAAGTAACACGAGTATCCATGCATACAACGATCCTGGAACAATTAAATCAATAGCAATTGCTGACGGTAACAACGAAATCAACGAAATAAAAGATGCCTCTGTTTATAATTCAAGTTCAAGAGCAAGAACAGTATGTAAAGGAGAGATTTTAGTCATTGAAAATATGAATGGGTTTTTTGCTGCAATAAAAATTCTTGATATTAAAGATAATACAAGAGGTGATAATAGAGACGAACTAAATATTAAATACAAGATTCTTGACGATAAGTCGGCAGACTTTACTAGATAAATAATTGTTACCAAGAATGTCTTATATGCTATGCAGCAAAGCAAATACTCTCCCTTAAATCCTGCCTCATCCTCAATTCCATAACAATTTGATCTCAGCTCACTAGAATTCTGAAGTATGCTTTCAGAACATCTAATCCTTATCCACACCCTTGTTTGCTAGAACCTTATTTTTTGCTTATAATTCATAATATAAGCGAACAAATAAATTAAATTTCAAGAATGCCACCCGCTCCAAGCAATCTAAAATCATATATCATCCTTACCCTTACATTCCTTCTGATCGGCGGGGCTATTTATGGTTTCATTTCACCTTTCATCGGAATTGTAAAAAACAATCCATTCTCCAAATCAGATTCAAAAACCATCAATCTAAAAACAGCTATCGAAGATTTAAGATTTCCTGCCTACTACAATGAGCCTCTAGTAATCTTCAATAGCACTTTCTCTATCAAACCGCTGGAAGCCCAAGCATCCCAAGGCTTATCCGAACAAAACAATAAAGCCATTCGCTATGTCGATGCCTATACCAATACTGATGTGGTAGAAACTAAATATAGCAGCATGCTCAAGGAAGATATCATCCTGAAACAACCTGGCCATCCAGAAGAATTCCATTACCAGATAGATGCATCAACATATGATTTTGAAAAAAACCAAAATGGTGATGTCGTGTTCTATGAAAAAGGCAAAAAGGGAGATGAGCTTTACCGGATCTTCACCATCCCTGCTCCTTTTATGGTGGATGCTGATAAAAAGAAAAGCGCACTCGCAGATGTAACTAGCGACTTAACAGCCGAAGGCAAACTGACCATCAAGCCTAGCCAAGAATGGTTAAAAAAAGCCAAATATCCAGTAACCCTAGACCCGACCATAGAAATCAATATCATCAATGTCCATTCGCATCCCCAGCAAGGCGACAATTGGACAGTAGATTTTACTACTCAAGGTAAAGCCGATTTAAAAATCATTCCTAACGATCAAGCCACTATTGATGATGACGAATTTGTTTCTCTTTCTTGTGGCGATCAAAAAATGACTCCGCAAATATTAGCCGGAGATGTCATAGCTTATTCCAATTGGTCTTGCGACAAAACTGCCACTGTCATTCATAATACTAAGAAAGCCGGTAATCATACTCTTAGGTTTGAGTTTGGAGACCAAACAACTTATGCGTATAATTCTTCCCCAGATTGGCTGACTGGGTATGCGTATCAAAAGACTCTATCCTTGAGCCGTGCTTCCGGTGCTGTCACCAACTATCAGATGAAAATGACCATCTATCGTTCCGCCGGAACCGATAGCGGTAGCGCTGTCTATGTTGGAACTAAATGCTTATCCAATTACAATGATATCCGTTTTACAAAGTCAGACGGTACAACATTGCTGGATTATTGGATTGAAAGTTCAGATTCAAATTCAGCGACTGTCTGGGTCGAATTTGATTCCATTGGTACAACCGCAACTACTTTTTATTTGTACTATGGCAATAGCGGAGCCAGCGCGGTAAGCAATGGGGCAAATACATTCGTGTTTTTTGATGACTTTACTGGAAGTTCACTGAGCGGAAGTTGGGGTATAAATTCTACAAATTATAATGTTTCTGGAGGTATTTTAACAATGAACACGGGTGCAGTCAGAACATCTCTCGGCGTAAACCTGAATAATGGATATGCAGTGGAATCAAGAGTAAATGTGCCCTCGCTTAATGTGGCGGATTATGGTGGTGTTCTTGAAGCAACATCGGTGGTAGGAGGATATCAATCATCAAACAACACTAATGCTGGTTCAGCAGTCATTTATCTGAGAGATACAAATTCAAGAAATGTAGTTACTTGGATTGGAAGTGGCGCGACGGCAACTTATAATATTGCCGGTGAAATAACTCAATTTGTGTCAACCGATAATGTCTATTATATTCTTGGCGAGTTATTTACTTCTTCTGGTGTTATTCTTCAAAAAGATTACACAACTACCAATACCTATAGTAGTACCTGGACAAAAAATATAGTTACGCTAGCACTAGGGAGATATAGTGGAGCTGATACTGATATACAGGATACTGTTTATGACTGGGTCAGAGTTAGACAGTATGTAGCCACTGAACCGACTTTTGGAACTTGGGGCGGTGAGGAAACTCCTCGCTCACTAATTATATTTCGCGCTAATCCATGTACTCCCATTTCCGCTCCTACTGGTGGAACAATAACCTACACTGATTCCAATGGTGCGAATCCTAGATCATCCCCGGCCTATTCTGGCGGGTACACAGTTCATACTTTTACAACAAGCGGAACATTC
>Ga0209777_10010040_pt1 | contig 10091 bp, 6 predicted proteins | sample FrelakmetHBP12HB_FD_187147 | JGI IMG/M metagenome (GOLD analysis project Ga0209777, IMG submission 187147) | Freshwater lake sediment microbial communities from the University of Notre Dame, USA, for methane emissions studies -HBP12 HB (SPAdes)... | ecosystem: Environmental > Aquatic >...
TCCCAACCAGGAGTGGGTTCATAATTTCTAGAAAGGAGGGAAAATAAAAAAATAACATGAATAAAAAATTAATTATCAGTTTAAGTATTATCGGAGTTGTTGCGGCTGTTGCGATTGGAGCGACATATGCGTACTTCAATGTCACTCAAACATCAACCGGCAATATTTTTACTGCCGGAACAATGGATTTGAAAATAGACCATACGCTGGAAACTTATAACGACGTAAACTGCAAAACCTGCAGCGTAGAGGTCATATCTGATACTTCCAATATGGTTGTCGCGCACAATGGTGTGGCAATAAATCCTACTAATGCTGTTTTAGTCAGTAATCCTCATCCGAGATGGACTGCTGATGTTGGTAATGCTAACGCTAAATGGATTTGGGCTACAGATCCAACTTTAGTTGAGGATACTTACAATAACGCCTCTTATACGTTCACTAAAACATTTGATTGGTATGGTCCATTTGAGGGAGCAACTTTAAATTTCAGCGTTGGTTCTGACAACAGCGTCGTAGTTTATCTTAACGGCGTTAAAATAGGAGAAAATAACATTGAACTTGGTTATCAGATACCAGTATCAATTTCTTTCACGCCAGCTCAGGGCACAAATGAATTGAAATTCGTCGTCACTAATTGGGATAATGGAGATCATAATCCAGCCAATAATCCAGCAGGATTAAAATACGCGCTAACTATCAATGGCAATTGTGGCGATGATTACTTCAAAACAAATTGTCAGCTTTGGGGATTAACAGATTTGACCAGCCAACATTTTTGGATGTTTAACGATGTCAAACCTGGAGATAGAGGTTCAAACGTCATTTCTCTGCACGTTAATGGCAACGACGCTTATGTATGCGCGTTCGTAACTAATGAGCAGAATAACGAAAATGGTGTTAATAGTGATGAAATAAAAGCGGGTGAAAGTTCAACCAATATCGTTGGTGATTTATCCCAATATCTTAATTTAGTTGTTTGGGAAGATAAAAACGGTGATGGGATATATAATCCTTCGGGAGAAGCCGAACTCTATAAAGGTGGATTTGATGGTTTGAACGCGGGCATTGCTAAATTACCGATTGTCGGAAACGGTGATGATAATTTAGGAATTGCTTGGTGTTTTGGAACACAAATTGTTGATGAACACACTGGTGCGATTTCTTGCGATGGTAGTGCTAATCTGAATAAGGCGCAAACAGATTCACTGCTTGCTGACCTTAATTTGTATGCCGTTCAGCAAAGAAATAATGCCAACTTCACTTGCTCAGGTTTAAATGTTGATAAATCGAGTCCGAAACTCTTTTAGGCACAGTAATACTTAAAATTTCTTAAGTTGCCTCAACCTTTCCTTGTGGGATTATTTGGGGCAACTCGTAGAGGTTTTAAAAATATATTATGACAAAAATTTTAAAAGTAATTTATTCTGTATTTATTGCATTTATTGTAATTATTGCTTTATCGCTGATTGTTTCTATTCTGCCGATTACAGGAAATTATAAAGTATTAACTGTTGTTTCCGGATCAATGGCGCCGGCAATTAAAATGGGAAGCGTAGTGGTTGTGAAGCCGGCAACTGATTATAAAATAGGAGATGTGATAACTTTCGGGCCTTACAGCAAGATAAAAGCGCCGACCAGCCATAGAATTTATGATATTAAAGTTATTGGCGGCCAGTCGGTTTATATTACAAAAGGCGATGCTAATAATGCGCCAGACGCGAATGGGGTACAGAAAAAAGATATTATAGGAAAAGTCTTATTTTCAATTCCATATGTTGGTTATGCTGTGAATTTTGCAAAACAGCCATTGGGGTTTGCGCTAATTATAATTGTTCCTGCGGCAGCGATAATAATAGATGAAGCAAAGAATATATACAATGAAGTAAAAAAGAAAAACATTAAACAAAATCCAAATGAAAATAAGGAGGGAAAAAATTAAAAAACGCATCGATAATTTTTTGAAAGCAATGAGCAAGATATTTTACGATATTGTTCCGCCAAAACGGAAAAGGAAAAAATTTGTAATGAGTTTAAAGAATATTAAAATTGAAAAAAATCAATCGTTCTTTACCTTGGCGAGATTGTCCGTTCTAAAAGTAGTCGTCTTTTTGGTGATTGTAAGTTTGAACTGGACAGGACTTTCGGCGGTGTTGCAGACAAACAGCTATATGAGTGATGTTGAAACAGCTGGGTCAAGTTATACAGCTGGCACTTTGGATTTTGAATTGAGTTCGGCGCAGGTTTTTTCAAACGCGGTTTTAAGCCCGGGAAGTTCGGTAACGGGAATAGTAAGCGTTATAAATTTAGACAATGTGCCGCAATATAAACTGAAATCAGCGAATCTATCTGGAGGACTTTGTGATTACTTAAACTTGGAAGCTAATTTGGATGGCGGAGCAATAGAGTATTCGGGAAAACTGAAAGATATTGATTTTGGACCAGTAGTATTTGCAAGCCCTGATGATTGGTCATTTGTTTTAAGTTTGCCCGCTGATGCGCCAAACACTGTTATAGGAGAAACGTGCAATTTTAATTTTGTATTTTATGGTTCTCAAGTGAGAAATAATTTGCAGTTTGGCCAGGGTTTTAATGATACCGAAGATACGGCAGGCAGCGTAAAAGCCAAGATGTGTTTTGATTCACAAACAAGTTCCTGCAGTTACTGGAAAAACCATCCAAACGTTTATAAGCCATATTTGCCGCAGAAATTAGGCAATGAAATAATTGATACAGCTACGAAAGCTGACAATGTTCTCAAGTCGGCCTGTGGCAACGGCAACTGTGGTTGCGGCAATGATTGTGATAAAACAATGAAGGGAAAGTTAAAGGGCCAATTATTGACGATGAAATTTAATGTTGCGCATTATGGCATGGGAGAATACATACCTAATGGTGATACCAGAACTATAAATCAAATTATTGTTGAAGCTGATAATTTATTAAAACAAGTTCCCACGCCGTCCGACAGCGTTTTGGAAGCAATGAAAGATCTTTTGGGCGGCTTAAATCAGGATTTGCAAATAAGAGTATGCACTGATACCGGTGTCAAAGTTTTGATTCCTAATGGCGGAGAGAAATGGTGGGTAGGACAGTATTATGATTTGACATGGTTAACCAAAAATTTGAATTGTCCTGATGATTTAACGCAGATAAGCATTTGGTATTCAGGAGACGGTGGAAATACGTGGGGGAATATTACAACGAATACAGAAGACGACGGAGTTTATAATTGGAGAATTCCTCTTTATCTTCCAGAAAATTATTACGTTCCATCAGAAAAATCAAGAATAAAGGTGGTTGCTGTTTGTTCTGAAAATTTGATGGTGGCCGGCTGGGATATGTCGGATTATGATTTTTGTCCGCCGATAGATTACAGTTTGCTTACAGATGAAGAAAAAGCGCAGGTAGAACAATTATTAGCTGACGGAACATTATCCGCAGATGAAGTTATAAATAGGGAAGTGCCGATACCGGAAACTCCGGTTGTCGAAGATGAAAATTCCACAACCGAATCTATACCGGAAGCAGTTTTGCCAGAAAACGATAATTCAACAACAGAAAATTCGGGGACTCCCGTGTCTATTCCGGCAGAAATTACTAACGGTTCAAATAATCCGACAACAGATCAAACTATAACTGAAACCGAAACAGTTACAGATCAAACTACGACAGACCAAACTACGACAGACCAAACTACGACAGACCAAATTCAGGCTGTAACTGAAGAGACAACAAACCAAACCACAACAGATCAAACCACAACAGAAACAACAAAAGACCAAACTACGATAGATCAAACTACAACCGAAACGACAACAGAGCCGGTTATTGAAGAACAACCAATGGTTGAACAGCAATCAGTTGTGGTTCCGGATGATAATTCCGGGGAGCAAATTGCTCCGCCGGCCGATGGTGGAGACTCTACAGCCAGCGATGCGGGCAGTACGGACGATGGAACACCTTCTGTTGATTCCGGTAGTTCCGATTCCGGAAGTTCGGGAGAATAAATCAACAATATTAAAATATGAGCAAATTATTAAAAACAATTTTATTAATTTCTTTAATGGTGTTAGGCATCGGATTTTTAGCTGTTTCGTCTGCAAATGCTATTTCGGTTTCGCCGCTGGTTATTGAATATTCATCTGATGGAGGAAGCACTTGGCTGCCTTTATCAGGTCCGATTTTTAGCGAAAATAACTTTATGCCGGGACAAGATGTTGTACGTCTGATAAGAGTGAGAAATTATAGCGGACAAAATCAAAGAATCGCCGCGGAAGCGATAAATAAGAATGATCCGGATGAATTTTCTTCGCAACTAAATTTAAGCATAAAAGAAGATCCAACGATTATATTTAATAATACCTTGAAGCAATTCTTTAATCAGGGAGAAACTTATCTTTCTACCGTAGCAACCGGAAACCAGGCCGTATATAATTTTACGATTAATTTTAATTCTGGCGCAGGCGATGAATATCAAGGAAAAATTTTAGGCTTTGATATTTTGGTTGGTTTTGAGGGAGCAGATGGAGGAATAGAGACTCTACCAACTGGAGGTGGAGGAGGTGGAGGGGAGTTACCGCCGGGATTAACAATTACCAACGAGACATATTTAAATGTTAAAAACGTCAGTGTTACTATTACCTGGTTTACTAATTATAATTCAAGCAGTCAGGTTATTTATGGCGCAGAGGGTGAAAATCACACTTTAGATTTAAACGATAATACCGGTTCGCCGCCAAAATACGGCTATGCTTATACTACTTCCGAATATAATATTGATCCGAAAGTTACTTTGCATTCGGTAACTATCACGGGATTAACTCCGGGCACAAAATATTATTATCGAGCAGTTTCTCACGCTTCTTTAGCGATAAGTCAAGAATATACTTTTAACACTTTGACGTCGACTCCTTCTGATGAAGAAAAAAATCAGCAGGAGAATAGTACAAATCTTCTTCAAGAAAATGGTGGAATAGTAGACAATAATATAACAACTTCAGGTGTTCCTAGCCAAGGGGAAAAAATAGCTGATAATAGTGGGAATAGCGAAAACAGTATAACTCAAGTAAATAGTGGGACTAATCTCGGTAATCCATTCAGCAATGAATCACAGAATAAGAAAGCAGATCAAGGATCTTTAGGAAATTTTTTCGGAGGTAAGGAGCTGCTAGCAGCTATCGGTAGCTTCTTTAATCTTCAAAACATAGGAATAATCCTTATAATTTTAGTGGTAGTATTGGTTGTTTTGTATTTCCTAGTGTGGAAGAAAAAGAAAGACTAACTTTTGATAAAATAGGGGACTTACCCCGTAGTAAAGTGCTTGACAAGATTTCTAATGTCTGATACAATATATCATTATATCATTGCACAATAAAAGGATAATTATTCTTTAGTTAGTGTATTTTTATAATTAAAAAATTAAAATAAAAAAAATTAAAATAAAATCACCCCAGTTAAATTTGCTTCGCAATTATTTAACGGGGTAGAAAATATGCAAAAATTATCTACGTCGTTTAGGGTTAGATATATTTTTAAGTCGATAGCTCCATTGGCCACCGTAACAACGATGGTTTTTTCGCTTTTTTCGCCAATGGTTTCATTATCTCCGACGGCATTTGCGGCTGACACAGGATGGAATGTTCCTACGGCTAATATAAATGGCAGTGGCAATTCTGGTTGGACGAACCCTAGTTATGCCTATGCCTCAGATAATCAATACGCTACAGCCAGTAATAGTAATAGGAACGTGCAATATACTAATTTTAATATACCCACAATTTTAAGTGGGTCTACCATTAACGGAATTGAAGTTAGTCTTGAGGGAAAGACAACCGAAAGACAAGTTGGAGTTGCTCTTTCGTATGACAACGGAAGCCATTGGACTAGTACGATAAATTCGGTAACCGGTAACAGTGAATCAGTTACTACTGTCGGTGGATCTTCAAATAATTGGGGAAGAACTTGGTCCTTAGACAATTTTACTAATAGCAATTTTAAAGTAAGGGTTACTTCTAATAGTGGCGGTGGAGGAGGTACATATTCTTTAGATCAAATACAAGTAAAAATTTATTACACCCCCTCAGTCCAACCAGTTCTTAATCCTTCGTTAGCTAATTCTTGTGGACTTGATGTAGCATTAGTCCTGGATAATTCCGGTAGTATCGGAAGTGATTTGTCCACTATGAAAAGCGATTTTAACTCTTTCGTAAATACTTTATCGCCAAGCACCCCAACCGAATTTTCCGTAACATATTTCAATGATACAGGGCACGTAGCACAAACCTTTAATAGCAATGCAACCGTTATTACAACCGCTATTAATGGTGTACCCAACGCAAGTGGATCTACTAATTGGCAAGATGGTTTAATAAAAGCTCAAAGTACTTTTGTTCCTGAGCCGAGAGCTGACCATCCTAATGTAATTCTTTTTGCTTCCGATGGTCAACCAAATAGGTATGGCAATCCGGCACAGGGAAATGGTTCTGGCGTTGACCCCGATTCTTTATCGGCTGCAATCACCGAAGCTAACACTATAAAAGCTGGCGGTACCAGAATTATAACTTTAGGTATTGGAAGCAGCGTAGTTCAAGCTAATATGGAAGCTATTTCCAGCACCGATGCATATTACAGTGCAGCTAACTTTAGCCAATTACAAACTACTTTACAACAAATTGCTTCTGACCTTTGTGGTGGAACAATCACTGTCAGAAAGATAGTTGATGAGGATGGAAACTTACAAACCACTACTGATCAAACTCCCGGCACGGGATGGACTTTTAATGTGGCCGGTTCAGAAAAAACTACCGATCAGTATGGTTACCTCAACCCGTAGAAGTAAATGCGGGGACTTATAGCGTCAGCGAAACCTTGCCACAGGCAGGTTATAATTTTATTACTGCTTCTTGTACCGGCGCCACTAATAATGGGACGCTTTCTGATGCTACAATTTCCGGTATTCAGGTTAGTAACCAAGACATTGTCTCCTGCACGTTTTATAACCGTCATTTACAATGTACTCAAGATTCGGATTGTAGTGACGGATTATATTGTAATGGCATAGAAACTTGTGTAAATAACACCTGTGTTGCAGGTACGTCAGTAAATTGTTCCCAATACGATATTTCGGGAATAGCAACTTGCACAAATGATCCTGACAATAATCCCTTTACTTGGGATTACAGAAATGCCTTTACAAGCCAATGTAACGAGGACACCGACAGCTGTACAATTGGAAACTCGGAAATAAACCATACTTGCGATGTAACTCATTGTCAGGCTCAATGTGACGCAACGCATCTCTGTGCAAATACAATTTGCAGTACCCAAAGCGGCTGTCAGGGCAACGATTATTACACATACAATGATGTAGCCAATAGTTGCACTGAAGGATGCACTTGTACTGAAAACGCTTGCGGCACGCCAACTATTTCTTATAATGATTCGCGCTGTACCGAATGCCAAACAAATGAAAAATGCGCTTCATTAAATAGGGATTACTGTGATGGAACTGTGATAAAACATGACACAGGCATATGTAACCTCACTACTTATAAATGTGAAACACAAACTACAACCATCCAGAATTGTAATGATGGTTTAGTTTGCAATGGGGTAGAAACATGCAATAACGCTCAATGTGTTGCAGGTACGCCAGTAGATTGTTCAAATAATAATCTTTTAGCAATAGCAACTTGCGCAAACGATCCAGATAATAATCCATTTACTTGGGATTATAGAAATGCATTTACTTCTGTGTGCCAAGAATCTACGGGAACCTGTACTACTGGTGATTCAACAATAAACCATACTTGTGATATAACGCAATGCCAGGCACAATGTGTAACTAATTCAGATTGTAGTTTAGGACAGATTTGTACTAATTGTACCTGTGTTACCCCTCAACCTACTCCAGAATGTACTCCTCAGACAACTGCAGGATGTTCTACGGGTTTACAAGGAATTTGTGCTGCTGGCACAAAGACCTGTAATGGAGATGGTTTCTGGGGTTCATGCATTCAAAATAATCAACCCATAACAGAGATCTGCGGTAATGGATTAGATGATGATTGTGATGGAATTGTTGATAATGGTTGTCCAAGCCCCAGCCCAAGCCCTTTTCCTAGCCTGAGTCCTCAACCTACACCGTTTTGTGGAGATGAATTATGCAACGGAGATGAAACATGTTCAACCTGCCCAGCAGATTGCGGTTCTTGTGGTGGCGGAGGCGGCGGTGGTGGTGGAGAACCTTCCATCTATATTTTCAATGAACAGAACGGAGAGATTACAACCGCAACAGCTATCGTTAATTGGTATACCAACTTAGTAGGTACTAGCCGTGTAGTTTATGATACTGTTTCTCATTCCGATTATACATTAGGAACAGCACCAAACTATGGTTATGCTTATTCAACATCAGAGGATTCAAATAAGGTTACCGCTCATTCAGTAACAATAACGGGTTTAACACCGGGCGTTGATTATTATTGGAGAGCAATTTCTCATGGGTCTGGCGAAGCATGGAGCAGAGAAGTATTATTTACCACTGTCGCCCAAGCGCCATCGGGGCCATCCGGACCGACTTGGCCTGAATGTACTCCTTCTTTAACAAGAGTGTGCGATACTGGTAAGGCGGGTATTTGTGCAGATGGAACTCAAACTTGTGACCAGACTGGTTTATGGGGTACTTGTGTTCAGAATACTCAAGCTACAACAGAAATTTGTGGAAATGGTATGGATGATAATTGTAATGGTTTGATTGATAATGCAGATCCTGCTTGCCAACAAGCAGTGACAAATCCTGTTCCTACTCCGTCAGTTTCTCCGGTTTCACCGACACCAATAGCCCCCGTGGAAATCAAGATAATTCCTACGCCTGCAAATGAGTCTATTTCGAATCCTACGCCCGCTCCTTCTCCTGAAGGAATAACTCAGGAAAACCCGGCTAGAACAGGATTACTTTTAGCAGCTATTGGAAACTTCTTTAAAGGAAATGTTTGCAGAATATTGAATCTTGCGATGATTATTCTGATTATTTTAGGAATGCTGTCTTTGTGGAGGAAAGTTAGAAATTCAAAAGGAAAAGAGAGGAAAATAGCTTTGGCTTTATATGCGGTAATATCAGTTATTGTTATCTTTATTCTTGTTCGTTATTGGCAGAATTGCGTTATGGCTATTCCTTTAGCTTTAATAGCTGCCGTTTTGTCAATTATCAATAAGCTTTTAAAGAAAGAACAGATTATTCAGATTCCACAGGTTAAATAATAATTGCTACGAAAAAAAGCGCCGGGGCAAAAGCCCCGGCGCTTTGGTTATACGGAGGAGTATTTTAAAAATTTATTTTGTAAATCTTGAGACCGTTCAGTAAATAAATCGTGTTGCCAGAATCAGAAACTGCAAAGTCCATTAAATTATCAAACTTTTCACTTTGAAACTGCTTGACTATCTCGCCGTTTTTAGTCAAAACAACAATTCTTTTTTGAGTAGGTTCTAAAATATAAAGATAGGGTATGGAAGGTTCAATAAAAATTTTAGAGAAATCTTCCGGGAATGGAAAAAAATTCAAGGCTAACTTTTGCTGAAAAATTCCGGAATAATATCTAAGTATCGAGTTTTCTTTTGCTAAAATCCAGATAGAACCATCAATTGCCATTGATTTTGCATTAGATGTTTGTTCTGAAGAATCCATCCAGACTTGAGGAGCGCCCCAATTATAATTTCCGAGGTAAGGATACTTTATAATTTTACCTGATTTTATTTCCATAGCATATATGTTCCCTTTGAAAATAGACATATAATCAAAGCTAAAGTCTCCCGTCGGCAATTGGATATTATTTTCCCGCCACTCATTATTCTCAAAAATCAGGAATTTATTTTTAGAAAAGAACAAAACAGAATTATTGAACGGTACTCCGATCTTTAAGTTGGATTCGGTTTTTATTAATTCTCCAGAATTTTCTTTTGTGTTTAATTTATAAAGATTCGGCGAGAATTGATTGTAAAAATATAGATTGTTTCCAACAGACAATATTTTTTGCGGAATAAGGTCTATTTCCTGGATTTTGAATTCAAATGTAAGTTCCGGTTCGGAA
>Ga0209777_10010041_pt1 | contig 10090 bp, 10 predicted proteins | sample FrelakmetHBP12HB_FD_187147 | JGI IMG/M metagenome (GOLD analysis project Ga0209777, IMG submission 187147) | Freshwater lake sediment microbial communities from the University of Notre Dame, USA, for methane emissions studies -HBP12 HB (SPAdes)... | ecosystem: Environmental > Aquatic >...
CTGTTTTTGTACATTATTATTGTACATTATATTCCTCATCAGTAGAAGTTAACCAATCTTTTCTATCATCTGCACTTGGTCCAAATGCTAAATGTAATGTGTCTTGTAATTTTCCATCATCAATAATTGGAATGAAACAATCATTGTCATCGCTGAGGATTGTTTCCCAATCAGCTTTGGATAAACTACCCAACCCTTTCATATATTCTACACTCCAACCACTATACTTATTTTTTGTTTTTTCATATTCTGTTCTATTAGCAAAATGGATTCGTTTATTGCCCTTAGATACAACAACATTAGGAGCAATTAATCTATAAATGATTGGTGGAAGTTTAGGATTAAACAATTCTGGCCAAAATTGATAAAACAAGTTTATTAATAATGTAAAAATGTGATCACCATCATAATCTGAGTCTGATGCAATTACTATTCTATTACCAAAATGTAACAATGATCTATTAGCTCTTTTTCCTGGTGTTAAACCAATTGCTAATAATAGATCAGTTAATTTGCCCATTGCCAATACTTGTGCTAATGTGCAACCATAAGTATTGTTTATTTTTCCTGTTAATGCAAACGCAGCAGTTGTAACTGGGTTTCTAGCTTCTGAAATTCCTGATTTAGCACTAACCCCTTCAGTTAATAAAATACTACAAAGCAATCGGTTTTTACTAGTAGCATCTAATAATCCTTCTACTTTTTTTCTTTTCTTTTTTTCGTGGTCATCTTGAGCTTTTTTGTTGGCTTGTTTGTGATGGCGTTCATTTGCTCTTTCTAGTACTTGAGCTAACCAAGCATTTGCTACTTTGCTTAATGGTTTCCAAACACTATCAACAGAACTAACAAATTCTTTGCGCAAATCTGGTCCTGTTAATCTAGTTTTTGATTGACTATCATATTCAGGATTTTTTATTTTAAAATTAGCAAGAACTAATAATCCTTGTCTAATATCGTTTCTTGTAATTTCGGTTTTTGTTTTTTTAGCTTCTTTTTCTAGGTGGGTGTGTACTCTGTCAAAAAAAGCATTAAAAAACTGAGTATTGCATTTACCACCATCAAATAATAATGAACTATTAACCCAAGTAAACATTTGTTCATCTTGACCATTATGTGCATCAAATACTATAAACAATTCACCTTGGATGTTGCTTTCATCTATATTAATACAATAGTATGTTTGTCCAAGTAATTTCTTTTCAATAATTTCTTTTAATCCATTATCAAATTTAAATTTTTCTTTATTAAATTCTACTGTTATACCAGGGTTAGTCATAGCAATTTCAATTGCTCTATTTCTCATTAGTGATTCAGGTAATGATATATCACTGAATACTGTATCATCTAATTGAAATGAAATTTCTGTTCCTGTTGTTTTAGATTTTAGTGGTGTTATTTCTGGAGCGTTAATAACTTCAGCACCATTAGTAAATTTTTGATAATATTTTTTATTATCTCGGTGAATAGTAACTTCAAAACTAGAACTACAGTAATTGGTACAACTACTTCCAACACCATTCATTCCTTGAACACCTGTCTGTTTTGTCTCATCGATGAAGTTTCTACCTGATCGTAACGATCCAAAAACAACTTCAGGGGTATATTTACCAGAACTATGAAGATCAATAGGAACCCCTCTACCAGTATCTGATATAGTATATTGTCCTAATTTTGTATTAGCTGTTATTTTTAATATTTTATTTTTTGAACTGATTTGGGTAAATTCATCTAAACTATTATCAACAATTTCTCCAATTGCTTTATAAACAGCAGGAATAAATGTTACGTTTTCTATTCGCAAAGCACTACCAGATAGTATAGGAATATTAAAACTAGTAGGATGCATACATCCACTATATATACTCGTGCGCATTCTAACGTGTTCACGATCGGTCAGTTGTAAAATATCTTCTGATTTATAGTTTTCTGTTGTCATTTTTATTGAAGACTCATTGAGTTATTGTTTGTTGTATTACCATTTGTTTTTAGATCTAGTAGATAGTCTACATCTTTCATAGCCATTTGTAGGGCACAAAGAATACTATAATTAGTTGCTGATTGTTGTAATGATTGCAACATCATTATTTTATCTAATATTAGATCGCGTTGGTGTATTAGACTACCAGTATCCATTTCTAACCACTTGTCAGATCTTATTTCGTTATTATCTATTTCTTCCATTTTTGTTTACCGTTTGCAATATAAATTTAGCTTTACACTAGCTAAATGATTATCTTCTATAATAGAATTTTGTATAGTTCTTAATGTATACAACAATCCATATTGTTGGATTGCTGCATTTACGTCTTTGCATTCTCCAATATCAGGTAAAGAAATGCCCCATCCTAGTGATAATGCTTGTTCTGCTAATATATATCCTGATCCAAATTTATCTGGTATAATAACTTTTTTTCTATTAGTTTGATTTAACAATTGTATTTGGTTGGTTGTTAGTTTATTACCAAAAATAGCAACTCCAGATAAATTAACAGCATCAAACCAACCTTCTACTATATATAAAGGATTTTCTGTTCGTTCTTGGATATTGTGATAACCATACATAATACTAGCACGAGGAGTTGAAGGACTTAAATATTTTAATTTTGCTTCATCTGTTAAATCTCTACCTTGATAAAAAACAAGGTCATTATTATAATATATTGGTATTATTAATCTACCAAACCACCTATTTAGTATTTTGTTTTGTGTGTGTTTAACGCAGTAGAATGGTTGTGATGTCCAATCGATTTGTCTTTCAGTTAAATATTGAATAGAATATTGACACCAATCATCATCCTTATCATCTATTAATGGATAAAAATTGTCTAATAATTTTATTGTAGTTGGATATAATGAAGTATAACATTGGGTTTGTTCTGTATTGTTAGATTTATTTTGAAACAGTACACTATTAATTTCAAATTCGGGAATACCATATGACATAACAATCTTAGTCATATTATTAGATAAAGTTTTATTGTTTGGATTATATGACCCAGAAATTCCACAATTAAAACAATTATATGTTGTTGATTGGTTATCAAATCTAAATCCAGCTCTTGGACCTTTTCTACCAGCATCGTTACAAACTTTACACAAAGTTGTACACCAACCATTAGCTGATATGGGATTTAAATTAATATATCTTCTGATAATATCTTCTAATTTGTTCATAAAAACAATAAGTTAAACAAAAATATCGTATAATGTTGATATTATACGATATTTTAATAAGGAATACAACGATGTTAATGTTAAAACATTATTATGATTGTTTTGTTACTAATTGTGGTTTTTTTGTTGTTTTTGGTTTTTCATTTGTTGTTTTTGTTTTTGCCACATTATCTAATCTTTTGCGAATCTCTGATGATTGCATCCACAAATCTTCACCCTTAACAATTCTATTAAATTCATCTTCAGTTATAAATGGGATATAAATGTCTTTTGCTAACATATTAAACCATTTAATGGTAGCGTCTAGTTGGGAGGTTAGTTCATTGCCTTTACCAAACACACCACCTCTAAAATTATGTAGCATCATAACACAATTATCATTAACAACTAGTTCGTGTCCTGATAAGAAAATTAGAGTACCTAATGAGTAAGCCATACACTCTAAAACCGTAACTACTTTAGCTTGTGAATTATTCATTGCATTTATGATTTGAACACCAGTATCTAATCTTCCGCCACTAGTATTAAGATGTAGGTATATAACATCACCAGGGCTAGCAATATTAAAGCAATGAATCATATCAATATACAAATTAGGGTCTTCAATTTCCTCACTGATATAAAAATGAGTTTCGATTGCATTATAAACATATTCATATTGAGTATATGGCTTGTGTTTATTGGGTTGAATTAATAATTGAGGTTGATAATCCATATCTTCATTGTTAGCTTTACTTATATTGTATTTTTGCATAAGAATATCCCATAGTAATAATATTATTTAGTATGGGGTATACAAATATACAAGTTTATTGTATATTAAAGTGGTGTTTGTAATACATTGCCATTTTACGATTTTTCATAATATAAGGCTCTGCTTCTGGCCACCTTCCTTTAATTACATTCAGAGCATAATCATATGCCAATGGACTTGTCATAATATAAGGTTCTGCTTCTGACCATCTTCCTTTAATAACTTCACGAGCATATCGATATGCACACTGAGGATCTGTCATAATATAAGGCTCTGCTGCTCTCCATCTTCCATTTCCGATTTCGATGCAATATTCAAGTAGTTCGTGTGGATTGTTGTTTAATGCTGATAAAAAATATGTGGGTATATTACCTTCCATATATGTTCTATCAAATATTTTATCAAATAACTTACCATGAGTTCGATAAAAAATGATACCAGTGGTATGGTTATTATTAATGTCAGCAAACTCACCACCACCATCCTCATCATCAAGATCGTCAAGATCGTCATAGTTACCATAATCATCATCATCATAATCATCATCATCATCCTCACTATCTTTGTCAAAGAAAAATGAATACATCATCTTATTAGTAATGATAAAATATAAATCCCCATTTGTAGTATACCTATTATAATTGTCCGGATCTTCGTATGTAACACAAAGGGAGATATTGTTATCACCTACTGCACGTCTAATTGCCCAACACGCTTCATGATTTAATGGTTTATAAACAGATAAATTAGGTGATTGATAAAACCATTCAGCATTTCCTTCTGCTATTTGATCTTTCATAGTATTATAAATAGTAACTATTAATTGATTACCAGTTTGTTGTTGTTGTCCGTACTTAGCATTATCTTGTTGTAACTCATTAATATTTTTATATTTGTTAATATCTTTATTAACGGTTTCCCTTGCTTTCTTTTTTAATTTATCATATTCTGTTAATTGTGTTTTGTATTGAGGAAGGTCTTCCAAAAAGAAATGAGGATTGGTTCTGTATTGATTGCAAGTCCATTGAATATAAGTAGGAATAGTATTTTGTGAAATATATTTAATTAGATCAAGTGGATTGTCAAATTTAGTAGAGAATCGTTTAGAGTCTTTTTTTGTGTAGACGTCAAAGATAGCGGAACCTTGTTTTTCTGCGATATTATCTTCTCTTGCTTCATTAAGGAGTTGGTTATCTAGTCCTGCTAATATAAGTAATCTATTAATATTCATATTATACCTGTTTTTCGACATTTATATTTTATTTATTAAAAACAAGATAATAATCAGTATAATAATCAGTTCTAAAGCCAATCATTAGGTCAATTGTAATAGGATGGATACCTGATGCTAAAGATATAATTTGAACTATTTTGTCTAATTTATTAATACTATTTTCTAATAATATGTCACTTTCTTCATCGGTGAGTTTTAGTTCTAAACACAATTTACTATTTAAATAAATTTGATATGCCACATTATCTATTGCTTGTAATAAACCTTGATAAGTTAAAGGTTCAATACCCCCATCTTTAATACATTTTTTGTGTATTTTCATCCAATTGTTTTGTATTGATTGTTTAACTGGTGATGATTTAATTATTTTGTTTAGTGTGGGGTTAGTGTTGATCATTCTCATTCCTTGAAAAATACACAAAATTTAATTCATTTTGTTGAGTGCTTTTTTCTATATTTATGATTTTATAGTTATTTTTAACGTAATTATAATCAAAGAACATATCACAGCTATAATCTTTATTGATTTTAGTAATGATTATATTATCAGCTATTTTAATACCTAAGTCAAATATTTGTTTTCCTCCTATTAGGAAAACAGTAGTATTTTTAGGTAATATCCAATTAAGATCATCTAATGATTTAATAACAATAGCATTAGGTAACTCATCTAGTGTATTTGATAGAACAAAACATGGTCTATTAGGTAACACACTAAGAATTGCGTTTTCACCTAATTTTTCATTGATTTCGTTGTATGTATTCCGTCCCATTACACAAGGTGAATTTCCAGTAGTTTTTTTAAAGTGAATAAAATCTTCTTTAAAATACCAAGGAATTTTATTATCTTTAGCAAACCCATTTTTACTATCAATTGCTACTATTACAGAAAATTTCATGATAACATTTCCGTTAATTGGTCAAGAGTTATAATAGGAACATTTAATGATCTAGCTTTTGTTAATTTTCCTGATGTTCCGTTAACATTATCAGTAATAACATAAGTAGTTTTTGCACTAACGCTACTACCAACTTTACCACCCTGTTTTTCAATAATTTGTTCTAATTTAGGTGATCTAACACCAGTAAATACAAAAACATTTCCAGTTTGATTTCCTGTGATAGGAGCAATATATGGTTGAATAGTAACAATACTAGATACATAATTTAAAAAATCTTGAAATTTTGGATAACCATTTACAATCTTAATTGCAGTTTTTTCATCAAACCCTTCAACCCCAACAATAGCATCTATATCAGTACATTTAGTCATATCCCCTTGAAATGCTTCATATAATTTCTTCATTTTTCTTACTCCAACGCCTCTTCCAAGAGCTGGATGAGCTCCCATTAATTTATATAATGGAATGTTGGTTATTTTTTCTTTTAATCCAGTAAATATTTTTTTACCAATAGGTTTTGAATTAACAATAGTACATATATCTTCTAATGTTAACATTAGAATTTGTTCTGGTGTATCAAACCCAACATCAAACATTTTTTGAATATTGCCTTCTCCTAAATTGTTAATATCTAATGAATCAAAGAAAGCAACTAATTGTTCAAATCTTGCAGTATCGTTTGATTGTACATCTGTTAAAACTAGATCAACTCCAGTTTCTGTCCATTCACTATTACCAAATACCTCAATTTTACTAGTAAACCACTCTTGAAATTCTTCAAATGATTTATTTAAATTTGATTCTACTTCTAGTATGGTAGGAATTACGTCCCCATTTCTTGCTATTTTAACCTTTGTTCCTGGTTGTATTCTATTATCAAAAATATATTTCATATTGAATCCAGTAGCCCATTGAACAGTAACACCTAAAACATCAATAGGTTGAACATTAACTCTAGGTTTAAGATATCCATCTTTACTAACATTAATTTCAACATCAACTACAGTAGTTGTTACTATATTTGATTCATCTGTAACTTTAAATTTAACTGAGTATGCAGGATTTAATGTATCCTTAGTTGGGTTCATTTCTAATCTTTTTTGATATGAATGAACATCAATTACCAATCCATCAATTTCATATTCAGTTTCTTTTTTTGCTTGTAGAAGAATATTAGTTAAAGAATCATCAGTTAATTCTTTGAATAGATGGGTTGAATACTCTACGGTTTTAAATCCCAAGCTATTTAAAACAACTAATTGATCTTGTTTACTTAGTTCTGAATCAACGATTTCATAAGCAATAAATTCTATGTAGGGGAATATAGTGGGTGTAGTATCTTTTGAATTCATAATACCTGATACAGTATTACGTGGATTTTTATATTGCTTACCCTTTTCAGCTAACAATATAGATTGAACTATAGGAAAGTTATCTATTTTAATAATAACTTCACCACGAACAACTAATGGTCCATTTTGATTGATTGTTTTAGGTACTGATGGTATTTGAATTATTTTTCTTGTGATGTCACTTCCATTATGACCATCTCCTCTACTATATGCAATTTGAAGTTGTCCTTTATTATCCCAAATTACCATTGCACTATTACCATCTAATTTATGAGAGACTACAGCTATATGTTCTGATAAGTTATTATCAGAAATATATTTGGTAATATCACCAGTATAAACTTGATCCAATGAGCCCATTTGATATGGAAGTTTGACTTTACCACCTCTAACAGATGATCCAACTCCTAAGAAATAAGGATTAGTTGGATCAATTGCTTTTGCTTTTGTATAAACACTATCATGTTCTTTATCAGATAATAAAATTGGTTCGTCTGATGAATTATAATAATTATCATCTGCAAATACTAACAAATCAAATAATTCATGTATAGTTAGTAAAATATTGTTATTTAATTCTTGTTTGAGTTTAGATGCTTGTTCAATAGAAATCACTATAATATCTCCAAAAAAATTTAATTAATGAAGATATTATACGATATTACAATTATAAAATCAATATGGATTAGTTAATCATATTCATAAGTTCATGGAGTCCTATTCGATGACAATCTTCTGCTGTTAAAAGCTGGGAACTCTCTAGTATCCCCCACATCTCCAAACTATCTCCAATATAATAACGTTGATCCTGAGGTACATTCATATGATCCAACCAATTGTCAATGTCCTGAGGATCTGTGAATGTAGGGAAATTATTACTAATTAGTTGATTCACTGGGGTTACATATTCAGATGGTTCTCCACTAAACAAAATATCTTCATATTCATCTTCTTCATCTATACCCAGTCTATTGTGTTTATCTTTGGTATAATGCATTATCTTGGTATGCAAATCTGTAGCAATTTTACTAAGAACGTCTGATGCTTGTTCTCTAGTAGAGATTGGTTGATTATTACACAGTTGCCCAAATAGTATATTAACATCATAGTGAAACTCTGGATAATCATCACTAGTGTATATCATTGGTAAAATATCATTTGCCGTTAATTCGTAAATAACGTTCTTATCAAATTTTTGTCTAATTGATTTATCCATTCGTTCAGGGATTTCATGATAAACTTCTTTTAACTCAGTTATTAACATTTCTGCAAAATCATATCTACTAAATGCCCATGAACACATATCCATTCCCTCTAATGAATGCTTACCAATCACCCAATCAGTTAATAATTGATAACCCTCCTTATTATCTAACCCCAATACATTAACTTTTAATGGATTATTATCTATCATTGGTTTTGCTAATACACTAATGTTATTATTACTTTTAAAATTATTTAATGGAGCAAAATCATGATTATTTTTATAATCAGCAAATTCAGTTGCTTGTGATGAGTGATGCCTTGTTTTAACAAAAAACAAGTATAAATTATCGGGAGTTAGAATATAATTTTGTATTCCACTTCTAGCATACTGATCATAATAACTACTTTTATCTAAATAAGTAGTGCATAATTTAACTTCATCAGGATTAGCCCTTCTTAAACATTTAGCACCTTCCCAATTTCTTGGAACGTAGATACACATATCACCCGATTGCAATAAAAATTTACCATTACCTTCTTTTACTGAATTTACCATTGCATCATAAAATCTAAAGGCAAACGGAGTATATGAATGTTTAGTTAATCCACCAGATAATTCTTGTAATTTTTGATCCAATGATTTGATATCAAATTTGGTAATAATATCAATTTGTTTTCTTTTGAATAATGGATCGTATTGATCTATTAATTTTAGGTAGGTCTTTAAACATAAAAGAAGGATCATTAATATATTGATTAACAACCCATTGAATATATTTTGGGTTTGTTTGTTGGCTCATTGATTTAATAATCTCGAGCCCATCAGTAGCTTGTTTATGTTCTTTTTGGTTGTATGCAGCCAATAATTTGGGGCCTTGGGCTGAAGCGATAGTATCTTCTCTTGCTTCATTAAGGAGTTGGTTATCTAGTCCTGCTAGAGTAAGTAATCTATCAATATTCATATTATACCTTTTATTTTGTGTTCAAATAACATATTAAACAAATCTGATTGAAATATTGTTACATTTTCAACCAATTTTATTTTATCTTGGATGGTTTGTGGTAATAGCGCAAACCGCGCATCTGGATTTGATGTTTTAGCCATTTTTTTAATTATATCATCAGATTTAAATTTTTCAGGAAAAAGTGGTGATTTAAACAATGATCGCTTGTGTGCTATTGCTACTCTAGCCATATCTAAAGTTATATCCTCTTCGGGTAATTTAATTAAAAATTGTCCTTTTTTACTCAAAACCATAAGAACCATTTTATCATTTCCACTATTAACAAATTGTTCAAATTTGGTAGACGTAACACGATTAAGAATATTGGGGAAATAATATGCTAAACTTTGCCACTGCTCGTTGGATAATTTTGCTAATGACAATCGCCAGGCTACACCATTTAACGCACCCCTCTTTTTTGCTGCATTATATAATGTTTTTAGTTGTTCTTTTGTTAGTTTATA
>Ga0209777_10010042_pt1 | contig 10090 bp, 7 predicted proteins | sample FrelakmetHBP12HB_FD_187147 | JGI IMG/M metagenome (GOLD analysis project Ga0209777, IMG submission 187147) | Freshwater lake sediment microbial communities from the University of Notre Dame, USA, for methane emissions studies -HBP12 HB (SPAdes)... | ecosystem: Environmental > Aquatic >...
TCTTCAAGGTGACAGTCGCCTTAGCGGTCTTGGGCGTGGTGATAACTGCAGCTTACTTTTTGCGGATGATCCAGAAGATGTTCTTAGGGACTTTCAATACCAAATGGGAAGCATTGACCGAGATAAGCGGCAGGGAACTATTTACGGTTATCCCTCTTGCCATCCTGATGATCGGAGTCGGGGTTTATCCTTCTCCCTTAGCAGATATGATTCGGGCGACCTTAGAAAATATCGTCCATCTGGTAACCGGTTGATTTTTCACTATGAACTAAGAACCAATAACCATGAACCGCATTTCGGAGGTTTGATTGTACTTCATACCCATCTTTCCTGAAATTTTTCTTTTTCTCTGGACAATTTTAATTTTCGTAGTCGATTTCTTCTTAAAAGAGGATAAAAGGAAGAATTTAGGTTACCTTTCACTTTTAGGGATTTTAATTACCATTATCCTGCTTTTCTTCTCAGTCCAGGGAGAGATGTTCGGAAAAGCTTATTCTTATGATTCCCTAAGCTTATTCTTTAAAATAGTTTTCCTTTTGTCCTCATTTTTGGCAATTTCGGTTTCTATTGACTTCGTAGCCAAATTCAGAGCTTTCAAGGGGGAGTTCTTCGGTTTGATTCTCTTCTCTACTGTAGGGATGATGCTTCTTTCATCTGCCAGGGAGCTAATCTTCTTATACGTTTCGCTGGAACTGGTCACTATTCCGCTTTACGTTTTGGCTGCCTACTTAAAGCAGGACAGAAAATCCGCAGAGGCAGGGCTGAAGTATATGCTCTTAGGGGCAATCTCCTCAGCCATTCTGCTCTATGGGATCAGCTTAATTTACGGCATTACCGGAACCACGTTTCTGCATGAGATCATGACCGTATTGATAAGAGATTATCTGCATAAAGGTTCGATAGGGCCAGGGCTTTTTCTATCCTTTATATTTTTCATCGCCGGGTTCGGGTTCAAATTGGCTCTGGTTCCTTTTCATATGTGGGCACCGGATGTTTATGAAGGCGCACCTACCCCGATTACCGCATTCCTTTCAGTTGGGTCCAAAGCCGCAGGTCTGGTGGCTTTCTTAAGAGTTTTCTTTGAATCATTTTCTGTCTATAATCCGGACTGGGTGACCATTGTAGCGGTTTTAGCAGCTTTGAGCATGATCATCGGAAACATAATCGCTCTGCTTCAGACCAACATCAAAAGGATGTTAGCTTATTCCTCTATTGCCCAGGTGGGATATATCTTAGTCGGTCTGGTTGCCTTATCCGAGAGAGGAGTTTCCTCAGTTGTTTTTTATACCTTAGCTTATCTTTTTGCCAATATAGGCGCTTTTGTGGTGGCTATAGCGTTTGAGCTTCAGACCGGCTCCTCTGAGATAAAAGATTATTCAGGTCTTTCCCGGACTTCTCCGGGTTTATCTTTGTTGATGACAATATTTCTTCTTTCTCTGGTGGGGATTCCTCCTTTAGCCGGATTTGTGGGGAAATATTTTCTTTTTGCTTCTGCAATTGAAAAAAATCTGATCTGGTTAGTGGTTATAGCGGTTCTGACCAGCGTGATCTCGCTTTATTACTATGTGGGCGTGATAAGGGAGATGTATTTTAATAAAAAAGAAGACGGAGAGAAAATCTTTTTACCCTTCGGGATAAAATTAGCTTTGTTGATTTGTATCATAGGTGTAATATTAGTTGGTCTTTTCCCCAACCCCTTCCTCAACCTTGCCTCCCAGGCAGCGCTGGTTTTTAAATATTAATTTTGGAGTGCATCATCCGTGATGATGCATGCATCCAAATTTAGCACTCCATATAATAATCCCACCTTGCGGGCAAGGTGGGCTACCGATTGCATGCCATAGGGTAAGGGCACAGCATGCTGTGCCCCTACAATTTTTTCTCATCCATTATCCTTCATAAGTCATTTGTTAATTTCTGTTGACAAAAAGATGAAAAAGAATAACTTGAAAGGAATTATATGGGAGCTAACTTTTTCCTGACATAAAATGGTAAAAGCTCTAAGAAACTATTTTCTTTCCGGCGTTCTGATTATCGTTCCTCTGATTATCACCTATCTGGTATTGCGTTTCCTTTTTTTAGGCCTGGACGGGCTTCTCTCTCCCTTAATTAATGAACTCATAGGTTTTAATTTCCCCGGCACCGGGCTTTTAGCCACTTTAATCCTCATTTTTTTAGCAGGGCTTTTTGCCTCCAGCCTGATTTTCTCGCGTTTGGTCTCTTATGCAGAATCTCTTTTCAACAAAATCCCGGTTATCCGCACCATTTACGGGCCTGCCAAGCAACTGGTAGAAAGTCTGACAGTTGCAGATAAAAAGGGTTTCAAGCAAGTGGTTTTAGTTCAATTTCCAAGGCAGGGGACTTACACTTTAGGATTTGTGGCTAAGAGAGTTGAAATAAATAACCAGGCGTTTCTGGTCGTGTTTGTACCCTCAACACCAGCCCCTTTTACCGGCTGGACGCTTCTTTTCAAAGAAGAAGAGGTTACCTTTTTAGATATGTCGGTGGAAAAAGGGATTGAGTTTTTTGTGTCCGCAGGGATCGCCTCCCCGGACAGGTTCGATAAAGGTAAATAGAGTCTGAAGATGCTGAAACAGACTGTCGGCACTGTAGCATCGATTAAAACTGTAGCCCTGTCTGCGATCTGGACTTTTCCCTCGGTTCTCTTATCAGCCTTAGTCATCGGCTGGGCAGCTGAAGCGGCACAGTTTTTATTCTCCCAGGGTTTAGCCTTAGCTATTTTAGCCTGGCTGCAGACCTTGCCGGAATTTGCAGTGGAGGCAGTCATTGCGTGGGAAGCAGGAACTGATCCGCAAAAAATTCACCTAATTACTGCCAATTTCACCGGCTCCTTGCGACTTTTAGTAGGCTTAGGCTGGCCTATGATCTATTTCACCACGGTTTTTTTCAGAAAAAGAAAGCCCGGGGAGAAAAAGCTCTTAAACATAAAGCTGGACGGTGAACATGCAGTTGAGGTCTTGGGACTTCTCCCGCCCATTCTGTATTTTGTCATCATCGTTCTTAAAGGAACCCTCACCCTTTTTGATTCAGTTGTACTTTTTCTGATGTATATTGGGTATCTTTATGTCTTAAGAAAAATCCCTCCGCAGGATCAGGAAAAGACAGAAGATTTGGACAGAATTCCAAGATGGATCTTGAAACAACAGCCAGTGAAAAGAAACCTTTCCATAGCTTTTCTTTTCATCTTTGGCGGAATCTGGCTCTATTTAGTGGCAAAGCCTTTCCTGCACAGTATGTTAGCCCTGGCTACCTTGTTGGGAGCATCTCAATTTGTGTTCATCCAGTGGGTTTCTCCTTTTCTGTCTGAGTTTCCGGAAAAAGTCACTGCTTTTAACTGGGCAAGGACAGTAAAAAAAGCACCTATGGCTCTGATGAATATGATCTCCTCCAATATCAACCAGTGGACTGTGCTGGTGGCGATGATCCCGATCGTCTATTCAATAAGTACAGGAAAAGTTTCAGTTATTCATTTCGATTCTCACCAGAAAGTGGAGATCTTCTTAACCATTGCCCAGTCGGCTTTAGGGATGGTCCTTTTAGCCAATATGGAGTTCCGCTGGTACGAGGCTCTGGGCCTTTTCGGCCTATGGTTTACACAATTTGTAATACCGTCTCTGAGGGAGGAGATAACCTGGGTTTATCTTTTCTGGCTGTATGTGGAGCTGATTCTGGCATTTTTTGGGAAAAGAAAACTTATTGTTTTTAAAGAGTTTAGAGAACTGATCAGAAAACATTGGTAGGACCTCACCCTATCTCTCTCCTTGAAAAGGTGAGGGGAGAAAGGGATCTGCTGTCGCTTGATTCATAAAGCAAATTAGCCCATTAAATTGGGCAACTAAGGAAGTAAAAGAGAGGAGAATCATGTTTGGAATTATGCCCAGGGAAGACAAGTTTTTCGGGATGCTCAAGGAGTTAGCCCATTGCGTTCTTAGGGGAGCCGATGCTTTAAAAGATTTAGTGGAAAACTATACGGACGTGGAAAGAAAGGTAAGAGACATAAAAGAGATTGAGCATGATGGCGACAGGAACATACATCAGATCATTGACAGTCTGAACAAAACCTTCGTCACGCCACTGGACCGGGAAGACATTCACCAGCTTGCCAGCGAGCTGGATGACGTTTTGGATGCGATCGAGGGGATATCAAGCCGCCTGTTAAATTTCAAAATCGAAAAACCGACCCTGGAGTGCATCCAGCTGGTGAACATAATCTATAAGGCAACAGTGGAGATAGAAAAAGCGGTGTCCGATCTCAAGCACTTCAGAAACCTTCATCCCTTCTGTGTGGAGATAAACAGCCTGGAAAACGAGGCAGACCAGATCACCCAGGCAAAGGTAGGCAAACTGCTGGACGAGGAACCCGACTGGAGAATGGCTATCAAGTGGAAGGAGATCTACGGCAGGCTGGAGACCGCGGCTGACCACTGTGAGAATATCTCCGATGTGATCGAGAGCATCGTGGTGAAAAACGCTTAAGTATTGAAAGATTCGATCATTCGAATGGAAATTCAGGAAGGCTCAGAAATCATGCCCGCATCCGGTCCAACGAGCCAGACTCCGAAGGAGGGATACTTGTCAAATAGAGCAGGTCTCATATGTTAAGTTTAATCTTTGTCATCTTCATCATTCTAGTTGCTCTGGCTTTTGATTTCACCAACGGGCTGCATGATGCGGCTAATTCCATCGCCACTGTCGTTTCCACCCGGGTTCTAACACCCCGCCAGGCTGTGGTCTGGGCGGCTTTTTTTAATTTCGTGGCGTTTCTGATCTTTGGCACCGCGGTAGCTACGACCATCGGCAAGGGGATGATCGATATCAGCGTGGTCACGCCAAGGCTCATATTCGCGGGATTGATCGGCGCAATTAGCTGGAACCTTTTCACCTGGTATCTGGGACTACCTACCAGCTCCTCCCATGCTTTGATCGGTGGCTATGCTGGAGCAGCCATTGTCAAAGCCGGCTTTAAAGTCATCATACTCAGCGGCTGGACCAAGACCATTATCTTCCTTTTTCTTGCGCCAACCCTGGGCTTAGTTTTAGGACTGATTTTTATAGTAATAGTCACCTGGATTGTACATAAAAAGACCCCTGCCTCCATTGACAAGTGGTCGCGTCGTTTGCAATTATTCTCAGCCTGCTTATATAGTCTGGGCCACGGAGGTAATGATGCACAGAAGACTATGGGGATTATAACCAGCTTGATCTTCTCGGCTGGACTCATCAAGACCTTTCACATACCTCTCTGGGTGGTGTTGAGTGCGCATGCCGCTATAGCTTTAGGAACTTTATCCGGGGGCTGGCGTATCGTGAAGACCATGGGTCAGAAGATCACCAAACTAAGGCCAATCGATGGTTTTTGTGCGGAAACTGCGAGTGCTATAAGCATTTTCACCGCCACTCATCTGGGTGTTCCGGTAAGCACTACGCATGTCATCACCGGTGCCATTTCAGGGGTTGGAGCAGCCAAACGTCTTTCCGCGGTACGTTGGGGAATCACTATTAAAATCGTCTGGGCCTGGTTTCTGACCATTCCCGGAGCAGCCCTGACTGCTGGGGTTTTCTATTTTCTGCTGGAGTCGGCGATTAAGTTATTCTCCTAGTAAGCGACAACTCAAAACTATAAATAAGTAGTCTTCTCTGCGGGATGTTATCATCCCGCGAGTAAAGAATTTGTGCCCACTCTTTTGAGGAGGGTAAAGGTGGGGGGAAATGTTTAGAGACGCATTCGATGCGCCTCTACGGGGTTTCCCTCTCCTCTCAGGAGAGGGTTAGGGTGAGGTCATCTTTCTGGAGAAGCATGCTATACATCTCTACAAAATCCTTTCCGACCCTGAAAAGGTTGTAATTCAAAAGTCTGAAAGGATTGCTTCGTCAGTCAAATGACCCCCCTCGCAATGACAAGATTAGTATCCCCCCATTTTTCATCTCATACCTCTTAATTTCTGCAGGACGTCGTTGACGGTGGGGTCATTTGGATGGTCCTGCACCCATCTCTCCAGGATTTTTTGCGACTGGCTATATTTCTTGTTCATGATATAGAGGTCCGAAAGAGCCCGGAAACTGATGTCGTTGTCCGGGCTTATCTTGTAAGCCTGATAAAAGGTATTCTCTGCATCCTGAATTCTTCTCTGACCAATATAGAACAGGCCCAGATACTGAAGATACAAAATCTGAGGATTTGAGTCATATAACTTCCTGAGGTGCTCCTCAGCCTTTTTTAACAGGGCATCCGCTGCTTGAGTTTTTCCTTCCTGTCTATACAGATCAGCTAAGATCGAATAGGTGCGGTAATAATCCGGATAAACCTGAATGGCTTTTTCTAACTCAGCTTCAGCTTTTCCTTTGTCACCGCTGGAGGAATAGACATTACTTAATTCGATAAACATCTCCGGGTAACTGATCAGCATACCTATGGCGTTTTCATCCTTGTAGACTTTCATATCGTTTAAACCCCGGTACTTGTAGACCTCCCATAAGAGCTTATGGAACAGGTCCGCATCATACATGACCTTCCCTTCCTCCGGCACAAGTTTTAAAGCAAACCCGGCCTTCTTCAGATGATTATCCAGATTTATCCGGCCATCCGGGGGAACGGTGGAGGAAAAAACTATGGGGTACTTCCACTGGTTCGTCAGAATGATGTTCTCGATCATCAGGTCCTGAACCCGGATAAGCTTTTTGTTCTTCTGGTCATAATAGCTGAAAAGGTAATGCTCGATCCCTCTCAAAGGGTCATAATATTTCTGTGCCGGGATGGAGATGACACTGCCATCCGGGCGCCTGGTATCCACCCATTTTATCTGCTCGTCTCTTAAACTGATTGGAACATTCCATTTATTTTTAAGCTCCAGGATATACCAGTCCGTATTGAGCAGGCTCAAGTTTATCACCCTGACATCGGTCCTGAATTTTTCCACCTGCTGGATAAACCATAAAGGAAAAGTATCATTGTCACCATTGGTAAAGATGATGGCATCCCGGTCACAGGAACTCAGTATGTTATAGGCGTAATCGTAAGGCAGATAATCGCCTCGCCGGTTATTGGGCGAATGCAGCCCGCGATTCAAAGGCATCAGGGGTGCTAACAGAAAAATGGCTGAAACTCCGAAGACTAAACTTCTGCTCCCTGACTTGCCTAACTTGATAGAAGCTTCACCCAGGTAACCTATGGCCCTGGATATGCCCAGCCCCATTAGCAAGGCAAAAAAAGTAAATGCCGGGGTGTAGAAATAATCTCTGTCCCTGACCTCCAGACGCTCTATCTCCCCGCTTAAGGGGTTGGTCTTGGTCCCATCTCCAAAATTCAAATAGAATAACAGCCCGACTGAGGAGATCAAAACCAGGAAAAGGAGCATCCAGCCTATACCTTTAACCCTCCGGATCGATTCCAGAACTCCCAATAACCCCAAGAGCACCGGGATAAACCATAAGCTCTTATCCATATACTGCTCCCGGAAAAATCCCCACAAACCCATCCTCTCGTGTGTCCCGAACTGGCTTGTCCAGCTTGCCCTGCGGGTGAACATCCGGTCGATCATAGAAACCTGTCCATACTGCTTGCGCTCCAGGAAGTATTCAAAACTTTTCCAATCCCGGGGGTCGTTCTCGTCTATGGCCGGGTCCAAAGATGATCGGATGGGAATGTATAACTGCACAGTGTATCCTATGGCGGCAAAAGCAATCAGGGCGAAGATGAAATTCCAACTCCGGGAATTGGGACTCAACTGCCAGAAAATAAAACTCAAGACCAATCCTATAACCATGGAAACCAAAAAGGGAACCAGAGAATACATGACCAGAGACAAAATTATCCCCGCTATCCAGAAACGGACATCTTTTAATTTTGATTTATCACTTAAAATCACCAAAAGGAAAATGGCTGGCATTATCAGTAAAATGGTCATATGCACGCCAGTGGAAAGAAGCCCTAAAAAGCCGATCAACACCAAAAGCCGGTCTGAGCCAGGCTCGCCTCTTCTCTCCCACCATAAGATGGCTAAATAACTCATCAAAACCATCAAAAGCATGGTCACACCATATACCTCTGCCTCTACCGAATTCGACCAGTAAGTATTAGAAAAACCTAAGAATAAACTGCCGGATACACCTCCCACGTAGGTGGCTACCCTTGCCAGCCAGCCCGGAGTGGATTCCCTGCTTTTAAAAATATGTCTCATTATCTTGGTGATCATCAGATAGACTATCCAGACAGACAGGCTTGAAGTCAAAACCGTCATGAAATTCACCCTGGGGGCAATTGTCCCGAATATGGGCAAAAGTGAAATCAGCCTGCCGAGCAAAACGAATAAGGGAGTGCCTGGCGGATGAGGTATGGCTAAAATATAGGAACAGGCTATGAACTCACCGCAGTCCCAGAAGGAAACCGTGGGCGCCATACAATAAAGATATACCAGAAAAACAAACAAGAATACAAATGCCGATAACCAGACATTTATCGGGTCTTTCTTATACCAGCGGATGATACCTGAGCTCATTTTACCTCCGAAAAAATATGTAGTTGCCCAATTCATTGGTCTAATTTGCTTGATAAATCAAGCGACTACAGAATTCATTGTAGTTGCTCAATGCATTGAGCATCTAAGCTCGACAAATCGAGCAACTACACTTTTCATTTATCTACGTCTATTTCAGTTCTTCTCTTAGAGACCTCCTAAAGATATAAAAAAAAGAGTCGACTAATAAAATACGAACGAAACCTTAAAAGTCAAGGAAAGGTTATGCTTGTCTGGTGTGCAGTCTTGTTTTTGCTGGGGATAATTGCTTTCTTAGACAGCCTTTTTACCTTCGGTGAGATCTTCAGGAGGATAAACTCGGTTTTCTTTATGCTGGTCTCCCTGGGTCTTCTGGTCAGGACCAGCACCAAAATGAAGATGAAACAGATGGAAGGGTACATCGAAAAGATTAAAAAGCTGGAAGAGGAAGTAAAAGCCCTGAAGGAAAAAGTCAAAATCTATTAATTTAAAAAAGTCGCTTGAAACATGCACCCCCAAAGCAAGTTTGGGGGTGCCACCCGGGGCAAACCTAAAGGGTTGCACTGCTGAGATTACTTTTTCAGGGGTCTCTTAAGCTCCGCCGCTAAGCGCTTTTAATTTTTCCCTGACTTCCTGTACGTAAAGGGAGTTGGGGAATGTTTTTAAGAAAAGCTCAAAGGTCTCTTTTGCTTTCTGGTTTTCCATTAAATCCTGCATGTAAATCTCGCCAATAGATTTTAGTGCCAGTGGAAGATAGGGGCTTTGAGGGAATTTGTCATTTAAGGATTGGTATTCTAAGATGGAGGATTTGAAATCTCTTTTCTTTCGTAAAAGTGAAGATTTCTCCATCAATGCAGCATCAGATAACGTCGAAACCTTAGCCTGAGCGATTTTCTCGAATAATTTTTCTGCTTCGCTAAAATTCTCCTGATATTCAAGCAACAGAGCCCTGGAGAAATCCTTCAAAAAGGGACGGTTCATATCCAGGTTATCTTTTATAAGGTTTAACCGTTCCAGGCTATTGTTCACGAACATCCCTTTGGGGAAATCATTTATTATTTTCTGGTACGATTCTGCAGACTGCTCTAAATCGCCTTTATAGAAATAGACGTCTGCCAGGCGGAAACAAAGCTCCTCGTAAACCGGCTGGGATAGCGGGTCCTTCAGGCTTTTCTCGTAGTGGGCAAGGGCGCTATCCAACTGGTCTTTCAAAAGATATATTTCCCCTAATTTAATCAATGACCCCGGATAAAAAGATGTCTCCTTCAAGGGAAGGATTTTTCCATACCATAAAATCGCCTGTTCTTTCTTTTTCAGGTTATCCAGGTAGATGTTCCCCATCTGGAAATAGGCTTGAGCCTGAACTTCTTTGATAGGGAAATCCTGAGCCAATTTCTGGTAAGTTGAAAGGGCATCATTATATTTCTCAAGCCCTGCAAAGCAGGAGGCAGAGATCAGTCGTGCCTCGATCGAACATTCCACGCTCTGACAGGTGCCCTCCAGGTACTGGCTTGCCCTCAGGGAAAGCTCATAAGATTTTCTCTTCAGACAGGTCCGGGCAAAAAGGAGCAGGTTTT
>Ga0209777_10010043_pt1 | contig 10088 bp, 8 predicted proteins | sample FrelakmetHBP12HB_FD_187147 | JGI IMG/M metagenome (GOLD analysis project Ga0209777, IMG submission 187147) | Freshwater lake sediment microbial communities from the University of Notre Dame, USA, for methane emissions studies -HBP12 HB (SPAdes)... | ecosystem: Environmental > Aquatic >...
CTCGCCGTTTCGATCCTTCCTGCCACCAATTATGCGTGCACAGCCTTCTTTGAATTCCTGCGCCACGGCCCCGGATTCCGCATGCTGGCGGATGTCTTGGAGTTTATCCTCAAGCACACCATCCTCAGTTTCCGCCAGCCGCACTTCCGTCAGGGCTTCTTCCTGGGCCTCCTTTTTGTGGTGATTCTGGCGTCCAATCTGCGCATCACGCGCTTCTGGTGCCGCGCGCTCTGTCCCCTCGGAGCGCTGCTGGGCGTCGTGTCGCGGTGGTCCATCCTGGGTCTCGAAAAGCGGCCCAGCCAATGCGAGGACTGCAACCGTTGCTTGCTGCATTGCCAGGGCGGCGACGATCCCATCCCCGGCGTTCCGTGGCGAAGAGCCGAATGCCACCTCTGCTTCAACTGCGTCGCAAGCTGCCCGGAAAGCGGCATCGCGTTCAAATTCTTTCCCGGCACGCCGACCACAGTCGAAGGCCCCAATCTGACGCGCCGGCGAGCCCTCACGGGCGTAGTTGCCGGCGCCGCGCTGCTCCCGGTGTTGCGGAGCACGACAGGTCTTGCGACCGAAGCCAGTCCGCGGCTCATCCGCCCGCCCGGTTCGCTCGACGAGGAGAACTTTCTTGGCCGCTGCATTCGTTGCGGGGAATGCATGAAGGTGTGCCCGAACAACGCGCTGCACCCCACGCTTGCTGAAGCCGGCCTGGAAGGCTTGTGGACCCCCGTCCTGGTGCCGCGCGTCGGTTATTGCGAGCCCAGCTGTGTTCTGTGCGGCCAGGTGTGCCCCACAGGCGCGATCTGGGAAATCACGGCGGCTGAAAAGGGTTGGGCTTCTGCAGGAGCAGAAAAGAATTCGAAGCCCGTACGATTGGGAACGGCCTTTTACGATCGCGGGCGCTGCTTGCCTTGGGCCATGGCGACGGAATGCATCGTGTGCGAGGAATGGTGTCCGACTTCGCCCAAGGCCGTCTTTCTGCGCCCCGCCGAAGTTTTTGACCCCGCTCAGCCAGACAAGCCCAAACTGGTCCGCCAGCCCTACATTGATCCGGACCGCTGCATCGGCTGTGGGGCGTGCGAGTTCGCTTGCCCCGTCAAGGGCCAGCCGGCGGTTTACGTCACCAGCCTCGGCGAATCCCGATCGAAGACCAACCAAATCCTCCTGCGCGGCTCGACGCCCCGGTCAACCAGTTTGTTCCCAGCCACCAACGAGGTCCCCGGCTGGAGCAAAACCGGCGAGACGCGCACCTTTGAAGCCACCCGCCTGTGGGAGTACATCGACGGCGACGCCGAAAAATACATCCAGGCCGGCGTCGAGAAGACTCTGACTGCTGATTACCGCTACCGTGACAAAGTCGAGGCGACCGCCGATGTTTTCGTCATGAAAGCCAGTGAGGGAGCCAGGAAAATCTTCGACGCGGAATCCGCCGTGGGCAGCAAGCCCTCGCAGATTGGCGAGGCGGGCCGTCTTTCGCGCGCCAGCCTCACCTTCCGCCAGGGCCCGTACTTCGTTCGCGTGGTCGCCTACGAGGAAACTCCAGAGGGTGGCGACGCCCTCATGGCCTTGGGGCAGGGGATTGCAAAGAAACTAGAGGCTGGAGGCTAGCATGGCAAAACTCCAGATGGATCGCAGAGCTTTCATGCTTACATCGGCCGGAATGATTACTGCCGGGATGGGCGCGAACTGCGCCCGCGCGTCGGTTGGGGAGATTCAGGAAGCCGCAGCTAAAGTCGGCCGCCTGCCGCGCCGTGCCCTGGGCCGGACCGGCCGGGAGGTCTCAGCCCTGGTCGGGTCGGCCACCTGGGCCGCGGAGGCCGTGGAAGCAGCTCTCCTCTGCGGCATCAATTTCTGGCACAAGGCGGACGAGTGGGCAGACGGAGCGCCCGAGGCCATCCTTAGGAACCGCGACGCCCATTACTGCCAAGTCTGCGTGGACCGGGTGCGAGGCAACCACGAGAGGGGCGTGATCGACGAAGAAGCTCACTACCAACTCGTCAAGCGGGCGCTCGCCCAAACCCGGCTGCGCTACTTCGACGACATGCAGCTCCACTTCGGTTACCACCACATCGCCGAGCTGAAGAGCAACCGCGCCTTTGTGCGAGCCTTCGAACGCCTCAAGAAAGAAGGTCTGGTGCGCCACCTCTGCCTTTCGCAGCATAGCTACGGAGGCAACGGCCGCGTGCCGGGAGGCGAAAACGCCCCCGAGATTCTCACCGCCGTCATGGAAGATGGCATTTACGAGCACGCCCAGTTCGCCTTCACCTTCGGAGACAATCCAGCCATCGGTGAGTTTGTGAACCAGGCGCATCGCCGGGGGTTCGGCACCATCGCCATGAAGACCACCGGGGGCGCGGCGCGTATGCAGGATGATAGAGAATTTATGAAGGGTTTTCCGCCAGGCACGACGCCTCATCAGGCGCTCGCCCGCTGGCTGACGACGCGCACCGAGCTCGACGCGGCGGTCATCCAGATCAACAACCTCCGCCAGTTTGTGGACACATACTCAGGCGCGGGCCAGGCGATGCGCGCCGCGGACTCCCAGGCCATCGAGAAGATGACGGCCTATGCCAACCGGGAAGTTTGCCGCCTTTGCAATGCGTGCCAGAGTCATTGTGAGCAGGGAGTGCCCATCGCGGACATCCTGCGCTACGAGCGCTACGCGCGCGATTATGGCGACGGAGCGCGCGCCCGGCGCCTGTACGCGCAATTGGATAAGCAGGGGGATGCTTGCATTGTCTGCGGCTCCTGCCTGCCTCATTGCCCCCAGGAACTGCAGATCCCAGGAAAACTCGCGGCCGCTCACCGCATCCTGAGTTGAGCTTCACGCCTATCCGTCAAGCCGTCACGTGTGATACGCTCGCGCCGCAATGGAGGAGCGTGGGGCCGTCGAACTCGCCAGCGCACTGTCTCGCATCAAGTCCCAGACGGCAGCCGGGGCCTTCCGGGTCACCCAGCACGCACAACAGGAGATGACGGAGGAGGACATCACCCTGGATGAAGTCCTGGCAGCAGTCCAGCGCAGCGAGATTCTGGAGCACTATCCCCAACATCGGCGGGGGGCTTGTTGCTTGCTCGTTGGATTTACTGAAAAGGGCCGCCCACTCCACATTGTTTGCACAACGGCCCGCCCGCTGTTAATCTTGATTACGGTCTATGAGCCCAAGCCGCCCAGGTGGGTGACGCCGCGAAGAAGGAGAAGTTGGGCATGAAATGCACGATTCAGGGATGCCCTGGGGAATATGAAGCCCGGACGATCGTCCACACGGTCAAACGCCAGGGTGAGGTGATTGTGATCGACCACGTTCCGGCCGAAGTTTGCAGCGTTTGCGGTGATGTCCTCTTGGCGCCTGAAACCGTCCGTCGCATCGAAGCTATCCTCCGAGCCACACACCCGCCGAACAGGAACGTTCCCCTCTACGAGTTCGCGTGAATGCACTGCCCCGGCGCAACGGGGGATAGACCAGAGCCTGGGAAGGGACGCCAATTCTCAATGCCACTGCTGCTGAAGAAGCCGTGCGCGCGATGGGCGGCGCGAACCTGGAAAGCCGGTGGTTGGATGCGCAGGATCATTCTCCTAATTTCGGGCCTTCTCATTGCCCAAGTCTGGTTGTGGGGAGGCGTGCGCCGCGTTCGCGTCCCCGCGTATGGCGTCTCTCCGGATGCTGTCGTCACGCCGTCGGGTGAAGTTTACGTAGTGTTCGCGCGCAGTCAGAATGCCTACCTTGCAATCTCGAAGGACAATGGAAACACTTTCTTCGACCCCGTGCAGTTGAATCGCGCACCTCGCTCGGTGGTCGGGGGACACGAACGCGGCCCCAAGATTGCGCTGGGCGGAGGCGCGACCGTCCACATCGTCTGGATGAGCGCTCGCAGCGATGAGCTCCTTTATACCCACGGAGACCCGGACACTGGCGATTTCAGTCCGCCGCGCAATCTACTTGATGCCAAGACGCACCTGGACGGGGCGACGGTGGCCGCAGACCAGCAAGGGAATGTCTTTGTGGCCTGGCTCGACGCACGCCAGCCCAAGGATCGCCTCAATCCGCTTTCTCTGCCTGTTTTCTGGACAGAATCACAAGACGCTGGACAGACCTTCTCCAAGAACCAGACCTCAACGGCCCTGCGTGCCTGCTCCTGTTGTGCCCTGAAGGCGATGGCCGGTTCCGAAGGGGGGTTCGATCTAGCGTTTCGCGGCGGGTACAACAATATCCGCGACATGTTTCTGGCCCGGTTTACGGCCTCCGAGAACGGACTCCTGCCCGCTATCGGCAAAATCCACGACGACAACTGGGAGTTCAACGCCTGCCCGATGTCCGGCCCCTCCTTGGCGCGCTCGACTAAGCCTCCTGTAGTCTGGGCCGCCTGGATGAGCCGGGGCAGGGCGTACTTCTCGGAAAGCCCCGACGAGGGCCAGCAGTTCCAGGCGCCGCGCACCCCGCGTGCCAGGCGCTCCGCTTCCCAAAATCACCCGCTTGTTCTGTTGAATTCCCAAGGCCAGGTGCTGCTGGCCTGGGAGGAAGGCGCTTCGATCCGTTGGCAGCTCGCTGATCCGACGGGTGAGATTTTCCAGTCCGGCAACGCAGGGACGCTGCCGCAGGGGTCGAAGGCCGCGGGATACGTTGACCGCGAGGGCAACTTCTGCCTGGTGTTTTAAGTGGACTCGAATCGGCTGGAGATGTGCGTGGGCCAGATGTTATTTGGGTCCTCTCGGAACGTAACCTTCCTTGTACAGGTGCGTTTGTTGATGACGAGGGCCTCGCCCGCATGCCGCGCAAGTTCCCCTTGCGTCCTGATCGCAAAACCAGCCCTCCACAAAAGCTGGGTCCTTTGTTGAAAAGTTGTCGTTTCTGAGAGAGAATGCGCGCCTGCTCCCGAGCAGCGATTTTCGGAATGGGGGGAAAAGGGTCGGTCTGGACTGGGTGCACTCCTGCGTTCAATCTTTTCTCTGCGTCTGTGGCAAATCTCCTTTTCTAGGAAACGGCATGTCACTCAAAGATCGAGGACGAACGGACCTGCGGAAAGACCCCGTCACCCTGAGCTGGGTGATTCAAGAGGAGGAAGAAGTCGAGGCCGTGTCGCCAGACACTGGCGCCTGCCTCATCTGCCCCGGCGCGGAGGCCCAGTGCCCACCGAACATTTACGAGCACCCCTTCGGCACCCCGCGCTGGCAGGTCCGGGTGATTCCTCATTTTGCGCCCCTCTACCGCATCGAAGGCGATGCCCAGCGCAGCGCCGTGGGAGTCTATGACAAGATGCGGACGATTGGAGCCCATGAGGTAGTGGTGGAACATCGCGACCACAACCTGACCCTGTCACAGCAAAGTGATGAGAACGTCGCCCAGGTGCTCCGTGCCTTTGTTTCCAGGCTGGGCGATTTGAAAAAAGATCGGCGCTTTAAGTACATGACGGTCTTCCGCAATGAAGGATCGCTGGCAGGAGAGGAATTCAAGCACCCTCACTCCGAAATTACCGCCACGCCCTTTGTCCCCCGCCGCGTGGGGTATGAATTGCGGTCCGCCCAGCGTTACTTCAAGGTGAAAGACCGCTGCCTGTTCTGCGATATCCTGCGGCAGGAATTGACGGAGAAAGTCCGCTCCGTGGAATCGGACGAGCGCTTCCTGGCCTTCTGTCCGTTCGCCTCACGAGTTCCATACGAGACTTGGCTTATCCCCATCGACCACCACAGCGCCTTCGAAGAACACCTCACCTCCTGGGACGACCAACTGCGGCTGGGGCGTTTGTTGAAGTCCGTTTTAGGTCGCTTGGAAAAAGTGGCGCCGGCGTACCACCTGGTCCTGCACTCGTCTCCCAACGTGCGCGCCAAGTGGGAAAGGCATGATATCTGGCAAACGGTGGGGGAAGACTATCACTGGCATTTTGAGATCCTGCCCGTCATCCCCTCGAAGTCGAGTTCCTACAGCCTGAAAGAGGTTTACTACAACTCGGTGCGCCCGGAGGCCGCCGCCGAGACGTTGCGGAAGTTGGCGGGGTAGCCGAATTACCCTGGCCACATGCCCACTATTTGTCCCGCCCATCGAGCGAACTATTCGGAAAATAGTGATTGAGGATTTCCTGGAAGGTTGAGCCTTGTGCGGCCAGGCCGGAGGCGCCGATCTGGCAGAGGCCGATGCCATGCCCATGGCCGTTTCCCCGAATGATGAGGCGCTCGCCATCTTCCTCGAGCGCATAGTTATTCCCGGGGATCGTGCTCCACCCCAGTTTGCGATTGATGCTCAGCCGGTTCGCTTCCGTCGGGGGACCGCTGAGCAGGAGGCGGACGTCTTCCAGGTTCAGGGTTGTCTGCCAGCGGGGAGCGTATCGAAGGCAGTATTCGCAAATGACCGGGTAATAGGGGTACTGGCGCGGAGTGAGTCCAGCCTGGGCCAGCGAGCGTGTCCGCCCGCCGCAACTCGCCGAAAAAAGCGCGCGGATGACCTCTCCTTGGTAAGTCAACACCAGACCACTCGTGGCTGCAGTCGCCGTCGCGGCCGGGGAATCCGCTGGCGGCGGTTCGCGAAGGAACTGGCAATGCGTGGTATCGCAAAAGTCGAAGCCAGCGTGCCGCGCACCCGCAAGGTAGTAGGACCGCGTCACGACCGCCTGCGACTTGAGCGCCTCCAGAGGCGCGTGGGGAGGACTCTCGGCAGTCACGGCGGAGGCCACGGCAATTTCCAAGTCCAGGGTGACGACCGGCAGTAAGCTGCCGTCGCGGGCCATCACTTCCAGGCCGCCGCGATACTGGCGGGAAATCTTCCCCGGAACACTCAGGATAAATTCCGCCGGCCCGTTTGTACGACCCTCGGCGCGAAACGCCTGAGCGGTAAGTGCGAATTCCCCACTTCGGCATTCCACTTGCCGGCCGCTCACGCGCAGGCGCGCTTCCTGACCGTCTTGAAGGACCATTTCGTTGCCGTCCGCTTTGATTACGAGAACGCTGTGGGAAGCCGGTCTTACGGTGAGTTCAGCAGGCCGGAATAATCCCAGTACGCCAATGCGAACGCTTCCACCAAACAACGGCGGCCAGATGAAAAGGAGCGAGACCAGCAGCTTGATGGCGCGTGGCGAAAGAATGGCGGCCTCCTATCGACCTGTCACCAGGGTTCGCAGCATCTCTCCTCCCACCTGGGCGGCGCGCGCGCCGGGCACTCCATGGACACGGACGAGCAGCGCCCAGCGCGGAGCGCCGGCGGGATAAAGGATAATCGTGTAGCCGTCGCCGGGCGCACGCGGTGAATGCACGCAAGGCGCCGTCCCTGTCTTGGCGAGCGCGGACGCACCCGGCAAGGATGTTTGGATCGCGCCGGCGGTTCCCGCCCGGGCCGAAAGCGCCATCCCACTCAAGAGTTCCGCGACTCCCGGCTCGCCCCCGCGGCTGGCAAGCTCGATGTAAGCCTTCGTCATCTCCACCGGCGAAACTTCTAAATCTGCGCCGAGGCCCACGAGCGCCTGCGGGGAAAACGATGTGAGGCGGGGTTTAAGCCCGTAACCAAGCGCGACCTGCTGAAGGTCGTCCGGAGAGACGAGTTCCGCGAGCTTTCGGAAGTAGACGTTGCAGGAATATCCGACAGCCTCGCTGATGCCCATCCTGCCGTGACCCCGCGCCAGCCAGCAACCATCGGCGCTTCCGTGGCAGGTGAGTTCCGGATACACGTACCCATGCGACTGTGCGTAAGCCAACGCGGTAAAAGGTTTGACGAGCGAGCCGATGGGGACGGGCCGATCGGGATCCTGCCACCGCGCGACCAAGAGCCTCGCCGTCGGCACATCCATCAAGAGGTAGGAAACGGAGGGCGAGGTAAACTGTTTTCGCAGGATTTCCGCAACAGACTGGTTATAGAGGGACGCGGACATCGTCCACGTTGTCGCGGCGCACAAAAGAAAGGCCAGCAGAACGAGCTTTTTCATTTGCCCAACCGATAGGTCACGGTCTGCCGGACCAGGGGGCCGCTATCGTGAACCACGATGGATTCCGATTCGACGCGTGCCAACGAACTGCTGAGGCTGGCCAGGTTTTCCGAGAAGAACCACGGCTCATGGCCGCCGGGTTCCTGTGCCCCGCCGAACGGCTGGCCCAGCGGAGCTTCAATGAGCCGCGTCATTTTCACGATCTCACCTCGCTCCGCTGCATGGCGAAAACCTGCGGCATACGTGCCGCTTTCTTTGCCGGGAGCCTTCGACAGGCATTCGAGCACGGAGATCACCGGATCGCCGCCCGTGCCCACAACGAGGAGGTGCCCGCGGACGGCCATGGCGAGATGAGTTAGCCCATCGAGTTCGGAATGGTCGGTTTCACCGGCTCCTTGTTCCACCCACTGGGCGCCCAAACCCGAGGTCGTCCAAAGGCCCTGCACGGCAGAGAGCAGCGCTGTCCGCAGGGCTTCGGCATTCCAGTCCGTGGCAGCTTCGAGCACAACCACTGACTCCGTGCCGGCGAACACTTCTCCCGGCAAGGCGCGTGTCGACCCGAGCTGGAGCGCGCCGGCCAAGTTGGCCTCTGCCAGCAGTTTCTTGAGCGCCGCGGGCTCGAAGGTCCCCGATGCGCCAGTAAGAGGCGGGACGTCGATACGCGTTTCCAGATCGCCCTCGCTGCCGGTCTGCCCTTCCGAGAGTGCAACGGCCGGAGCAACGGTCGATGGCAAGGTGGCTAGAGTCCGGGGAGACAGTACTTTCTGTTGGAGAAGCCCGAGCGCCTGCTCGACCGAAGGGTCATTCCATGCGCGGTACACTCCGGCCTGGTCGGGGACGAGGCGCAGCAGGTCTGGCAAGACCGATTTTTCCGGAGCTGCCGTTTCGACGGTGGGCGTGGCGACCGGGTCGCGCCATAGCACTCGCTCCTCGCGAATCGCCTGGGGCGAGCGGAAGAGGTCGGCGACTTCGGCGCGATATCGGCGAAGCTCTGAGACATTCCGCTGGATCCAGTAGGAGCGGAAGTGGGGTGACTTGACGAGGGTCTCCAGATTCAGCGCCAGGCGCAAATCGCCTCGCGGCCCGGCGGCAGCGATGGCCTTCGCGAACCAGGCCTCATCCGCGAGGGCGCGCATCGGCTTGCCCGAAAGAGCGCTGAGCGCTCCTGCGATCAGGTCCTCGCGAGTGGTGACAAGTAAGTAGCCGCGAACCACCGCGAAAGCGACCAGGCGGTTTTTGGAAGGCTCGGTGTGGACGTAATAGGGGATGTCGGCTACTTTTCGAGGCTCGAACTTCTCTTGGGCCCGCCAAAGCGCGTTGTCCATCGCGCGGGCCTCCGGCAGGCGGGTTATATAAAGGAATTCCAGGTTTCCGATATCGTAAATGGCCAGCCCGGATTCACTCCCGGCCGCGGACTCCAGGAGCGGCATTTCAATCGGCACCCCGGCCGCCGCGGCGAATTGTTCCTGCGCCTCTTGCAAACGCAAGAAGAGGCGAGAGCGCGAGAAGACCTGGTAATTATCGCTTTCGAGCCAAGACTTCTTTTCCCGCGAATCGTTCCAGTCGTGCAGGAGGCCGGCAAAATCCGGAGTTTCCACATACAGCAGGGGACCCGCGGGCATCAGTTTGGCCAGAGGTGTGCCCGTCGATTGAGGAGGCGCGCCCTGAAGACCCAAGGCCAGCGCCACAGCCAGAAAACAGAAAATGCGGGCGGGATAACGCGTCATCGGCCTCCACCTCCGCCTGCCGGAAGTTCTTCGGCGATTTCCGGCTTCGCGCTCAGGCGAGGCCGGACCAGAACTTTCTGTTCGAGGTGCTCCATAACCACGGGCCGGCGTGCGGCGTCCTGCTGCTGGAGCTTCAGCTCGGCATTAGCTTTTTTGAGCCGGCTCTGGAACGCGTCGCGCGAGGCCCCGGCCGGGGCGAGGGCCACGGCGGTGCTCCAATAGTTCGCGGCCTCCGTCCAGCTTCGCAGCTTTTCGAGGACTTCCGCAACCTGTCCGGCCAACGCGACCCGGTCCTCCGCGCGCAGCTCCAGGCCGGGAAGGAACACCACGGACTCTGATGGTGTCGTGGACATCGCGGCTCTTGCATACTCGCGCCCTTGCCGATTAGGGTTCTGATAGGCGTACCGATAGGAACCCGCGACATTCGGATTGAGCAGAGGCTCGAGGGCAGAGTATGCCAGT
>Ga0209777_10010044_pt1 | contig 10088 bp, 10 predicted proteins | sample FrelakmetHBP12HB_FD_187147 | JGI IMG/M metagenome (GOLD analysis project Ga0209777, IMG submission 187147) | Freshwater lake sediment microbial communities from the University of Notre Dame, USA, for methane emissions studies -HBP12 HB (SPAdes)... | ecosystem: Environmental > Aquatic >...
AAATATTACAGACCACATAAATCACAAGATGTTAGATGAATGTAAAATATGTATATATAAACTAAGAAATAATTGCCTTCCTTGTGCAGCATATGATAAAGATAATTTTAAAGTATTACTAGAAAACTTAAAAAAAGAGATTAAATGAATATCTTAGAATAAACACAAAATTTACTTTTTTTTCTCTCGATACTCCTTAATTGCCTTGGCTAGACCCTCCTGTGCTAAAACAGAGCAGTGTTTTTTGACTGGGGGAAGATCACCTAGTTCTTTAATGATATCATCACGATTAATCTTTTCAGCCTCTTCCAGCGTTTTACCAAGAGCAAGCTCACATAACACATCAGAAGAGCTAACAGCTGCAACGCATCCAAATGTTTGAACAGAAATATCTTCTATTATCTCTTTACCTTGTTTATTTTTTCCAACTTTGATAAAAACGTGCATAATGTCTCCACATGTTGGATTCCCCACTTTTCCCATAGCATCAGGATTATTCATCTTACGTAAAAACTTGGGGTTCCTAAAATGCTGCATAACTTGTTCGGTATACATGATACTCATCTCCCTAATGGACTAAATTGTCTTAATTTTTCAACAACTTCTTTGACTGTTTTGATTGTAAAATCTATCTCATCTTCTGTTGTATATTTACTAAGCGTAAATCGTATGGAGCCATGGGCTATCTCGGGCTTTAATCCTAGCGCCATTAGAACATGACTTGGCTGCAATGAATGAGAAGAGCATGCTGACCCCGTACTTACTGCAATACCCCTATCATCCAAGGACATGAGCAAGGATTCTCCTTCGATATAATTAAAGGATATGTTGACATTATTACTTAGTCTTTGTTTTCGTGAGCCATTAAGTTGTGTGTGCGGAATTTTTAATAAGCCATCCATAAGCTTATCTCGAAGTTTCTGTACATCTCTTACATCTTTTTCGGAAACAAACTCAGTCGCTTTTGCAAAACCAACAATCCCTGAGATATTTTCTGTTCCTGCTCGCAATCTAAACTCATGACCACCGCCATCTGACATTTTCTTAAGCTTTGTCCCTTTTTTCACATATAAAACACCAACACCCTTTGGTCCATGAATCTTATGTCCACTTAGACTGATAAGATCAACGGAAATCATTTTTACGTCTAGTGGAACTTTAGTAAAGCTTTGCACAGCATCTGTGTGAAAAAAAATCTTATGTATCTTGCATATCTCACCTATCTCCTTGATAGGCTCGATAGTACCAATCTCATTATTTGCGTGCATAATAGTAACTAATATTGTCTTATCAGTAATTGCTTTTTTAACCTGCTCTGGTTTTATTAAGCCCTCCTTGTCAACATCCAAGTAGGTGACTTTAAATCCTTCTTTTTCCAGAGTTGCACAGGTGGATAAAACAGCCGGATGTTCTATCTTTGATGTAATGATATGATTACCTTTATCCTTATGGGCATAAGCAATTCCTTTAATGGCAAGATTGTCTGATTCAGTACCTCCCGAAGTAAAAATGATTTCTTCAGGAGTTGCATTAAGTTTTTTAGCAATGGTTGCTCGTGCCGTATCTAAAGCATCTTTTGCTTCTCTACCAAACGTATGCAAAGATGATGCATTCCCATACTGCTCAGTAAAATAAAGCATCATTGCTTCAACAACTTCGGGGGCTGTTTTCGTTGTAGCTCCATTATCAAGATATACTTTCATGGTAAGCACCTTTCAAATTGTTTTTTATATTTTTAAATTATTTATTCATTAACTAGCGTATTTTAATAAAAATCGAGTTGACTTAACGCTCATTACACAGTAAGTCCGCCCTCATCAAGTGATTAGTTATATATGGGCGGACTGTTGCACAAAGCATTTCGTCAAACATCCTTATTTTACTCTGTTATTGTTTTCAAGGCATTTCTTCAAAACGTCATTGTTTGTGATTATCTTCATTATTTTTTAGTCCCACAAGATTCTTCAATTTGGCTGTAAACAAATATCGCAATCGCAAGGAATTTTGGTATTAGTTGTCCTATGAATCTGACATACAATTTTCTTTACGTCTGCCAGGTCACAGATTCGTTTTAATTCTTTGAATAAAATTGTCTTATGATTAATTATTTTTCGTGCAGAAACTTTAATCTCATGTAGTACTGTTTCATCTAACATAATTATCTTAGCCCGCTTTTCCTTAAGGTATTGAGATACTGCGGGCTCTGTAAGCTGCAATAATTCAGCAGTTTTTTTCTGAGTTACCCTGAACTCATCCACAAATACCTTTGCAAATGCTTTTCTGATAGCAGGTAATATGTCCCACACTTCAATTTCCTGGGGTAATTTCTCTTTCATTCCAAAAATTAACAATTGTTAACTTATTTAAATAGTTTTCTGTTATACATTATAGGTTTCTTATGCAATCAATTTTATCGACTATGGGAAGTTCTACAGGAAATAGGGGGGGCATCCATCCTGTATTGCGTATGTTCCAAAGAAATCATTTATAAATAGACATATTTATAAAGGAGTTCAAGTTCATTTATAAATACTTATAAATAAATATACACTTGGGGGTGTAATTATGGCAAAAAAAACGCCTAGAGATATAAAAGTAGTAAATATCGTAGTTTCTACTTCTTTAATGCATGATATTCCACTTGAAAAGATGGCAGCAACGCTTTCTAATACAGAATATAACCCAGAACAGTTTCCAGGACTCGTAATAAGGATAAAAGAGCCTAAAACTAGTGCTTTAATCTTTAGCTCTGGTAAAGTTGTTTGTACGGGCGCAAGAAGCATGGAAAAGGTAGATGAGGCTATAAAAAAGATTATTAAGAGCCTTGAAAAGATTAATGTGAAAATTACAGTTAAGCCAGTAATTAATATTCAGAACATCGTAGCTTCGGGCAGTGTTGGTATGGACTTGAATTTAAATTCACTTGCCATGAAGCTTGAGAATACCGAATACGAACCAGAACAGTTTCCAGGCTTAGTATATAAGCTAAAAGAAGCAAAAGCAACATTCTTATTGTTCAGCAACGGAAAGGTTGTATGTACCGGAACCAAGAGTGAAAAGGAAGTACATGCCGCGCTTGATAAACTCATAGTGAACCTTAAAAGAGTTAAGGTTTAATTTTTTATTTTCTTTTTACGTTGTTCACTATACCATTTCAGTTAACTATATGAGCTCGAAAGCGCGAGTCTCACAGCACCATGGAAGTTACCGAGCAACTAAAAAAATTTCTTGAATTTTTTAATAGCTATTATCAGGCAGATTTGCTAGAAAAAGTCAGAAAAGGTGATAAATTTCTAAATGTTGATTTTGCAAATCTTTCTATTTTTGACCCAGAACTAGCCAATCTTGTTCTTGATAATCCTGAAGAACTCATAAAGGCTGCTGAAATAAGCATTGAACAGCTCGAATTGCCAGGAGATGTTAAAGGTTTTAAAATAAGGTTTGAGAATCTCCCGGAATCACAGCATATGATGATTCGAGAGATTAGAAGTAAACATCTTGGCAAGTTCCTATGGTTTGATGGTATTGTACGCCAGAAATCAGATGTACGGCCTCAGGTAACAACAGCTCGATTTGAATGCCCTTCATGCGGTAACGTTATTTCTGTCATTCAAGTAGATGGGCAGTTCAGGGAACCAAGTAGATGCAGTTGTGGAAGACATGGTAAGTTTAGGCTCTTAAGCAAGGAACTTGTTGATGCCCAGGGTCTTGTGCTTGAAGAAGCCCCTGAAAACCTTGAAGGGGGTGAGCAACCAAAAAGAATGAATGTTTTTTTAAAAGATGATCTGGTAAGCCCTATAAGTGAAAAAAGAACTAATCCCGGAAGTAAGATTACAATTATTGGCTTGGTGAAAGAAGAGCCAATTATTCTTAGGTCGGGGGCAAAATCAACACGATTTGATCTCCTTATTGAAGCAAATAATGTGAAAGCATCCGAAGAATCCTTCCTAGACATTGCCATTTCAAATGAAGAAGAACAAGAAATTCTCAAGCTTGCTAATGACGTTAAAGTCTATGACAAGATTATCAACTCCATTGCTCCATCTATTTTTGGCTATGACAAAATAAAGGAAGCTCTTGCCTTGCAGCTTTTTGGGGGGGTTCAAAAAAAAAGAAAAGATGGTGCTATTACTAGGGGTGATTTTCATATTTTGCTCGTTGGCGACCCGGGAGGCGGAAAAAGTCAACTTTTAAAAAGAATAAATGTAGTTGCTCCAAAAGGAAGATACATCTCTGGAAAAGGAATAAGCGCTGCTGGTCTGACAGCATCAGTTGTACGAGATGAATTTCTCAAAGGATGGAGTCTTGAGGCAGGTGCTATGGTTCTGGCGTCGAACGGAATTTGTTGTATTGATGAGATGGACAAGATGTCATCAGAAGATACTGCTGCAATGCACGAAGCACTTGAAAACCAGAGTTATCATCCAGACACAGAAATTATGCTCTCGGATGGCAGTGTTTACAGAATAGGGGATTTTGTTGATAATTTAATTGAAAAAAAGAGGGATAAAATTATTTTTGGGAAAAAGTGTGAAATACTTCCTGTGAGTAATATAGAACTTTTAACAACTGACTTTAGCAGAATTTACCCAACTAAAGCAAAAATGGTCAGCAGGCATATCGCTCCGGACAACTTTATTAAAATAACATATTCAAATGGAAGGTCAATAACAGTAACCCCTGAACATCCAGTCTTTGTTTATAACAAAGGACAATTCATGGATATCCCGGCAAAAGAGATTACAACCTATTATTTGGCACCATCTCCCAGGAATCTTCCAACTAAAAGCAAAATGCTCAAGCTTGCAGAAGGTAGCCTAGACCATCATAATAATAAAAAAGTTGATTTTCCATCTTATGTAACGGGTAAACTTGCACGGCTGCTTGGCTACATAATAACAGAAGGTCATTCTTATCAAAGTCAAAAGAATAGATACGCCGAAATTGGTGTCTCCAATACAGATTCCGTATTGATTGATGATGTGTCCCGCCTTTTTAAGTACACATTCAAAACGTATACGAATATAAACAAACAGCCATCCATTCGAAGAGTGAAGGCAACAAAAGATCTAATGACAGTAAGGCTCTCTTCTAAACCCGTTTATAGATACATGGTTTCAAATTTCAGAGGTTGCACATGTAAAGCAAAGCATAAGTATATAGATAATGTACTAAGAAGGGCTCCCAAAGATGCACAATTGGAATTTCTAAAGGCTGCTTTTAGGGGTGATGGTTTTGTCGATAGCACACGATTTGGTTTTTCAACAGTATCTCCTGAATTAGCCAAGGGGTATCAGGATTTATTGCTACAGAATTCCATAGCTAGCAGAATTGATAAAGAAAAAAGAAAAAATGCAGTATATTTCAAAGTATCCATTGTGGGTAGAGAATGTTTTAAGCTTTTTATTGATAAAATTGCTGAAAAAAACGACCGCAGATTATCAAAGCTAATTAAATTCTATTTGCGAAGTATTCAAAAAAGAAATGAAAGAGATATTATCCCAAGAGAAGTTATCATTGAACTAAACTCTCTTCTATTGGCATTCAAAGTAAGTGATGGTTATTTTGATTCTAATATTAAAAGGGGTTTTAATGCGCATAAAGATGTTGTCTTGGATTATGTCTATAAGATTAAAAATAAGTTAAAGGAAAGTAATAGAATCATCAACAGCAATGATTCCAGAAGAATCAGAAGGTCGCTAAACATTACCGTTAGTTCACTGTCAAAGCCACTTAACATCTCACCAGCAACCATTTATAATATTGAAAATAATAAGGATTATCGATATTCAAATTTAGTCTCAACAGTGAAAAAAATAGGCAGGCAAAAAATAGAGAGTGCCCAGTCGAAGATAGATGCAATGCTAAAATTAATTAACTCGAAACTTAAATTTGTGTACATAAAAAAAGTTGAAAAGATTAAGAACAACAATATCAAATGGGTTTACGATGTCACTGTTGAGCCTACGAGAACGTTCATTAGTGAAGGGCTTGTTTTGCATAATACTGTAAGCATCTCAAAAGCAAACATACAAGCAACACTCATTGCACAAACAACAGTGTTAGCTGCTGCAAATCCAAAATACGGAAGATTTAATCCATATGAAATATTAGCAAAGCAGATAGATATGCCTCCTGCTCTGATAAATAGGTTTGACCTTATTTTTCCCATAAAAGATGTTCCTAATGAGGTTAAAGATGAGATGCTTGCAAAACATATCCTTAATTTACATCAAACACCAGATATGGGAGAACCGGATATTCCAACCAAATTTCTTAGAAAATACATAGCCTATGCAAAGCAAAAATGTAAGCCAAAGCTAACAGATAGTGCGATGGAAGAAATACAAAGATATTATATTCATATGAGAAACGCAACAGGAGCAGAAGAAGGTGCTTTAAGAGCAATTCCAATCTCCCCACGACAGCTTGAAGCATTAGTAAGGCTTTCAGAAGCAAGTGCAAAGGTAAGGCTTTCAGAAAAAGTCACAAAAAAAGATGCACAAAGAGCCACTGACTTGCTTCATTTTTGCTTAAGTGAAGTTGGAGTTGATCCGGAAACAGGAAAAATTGATATTGATTTAATTGCTACAGGAGTAACTGCATCACAACGAACCCATATTATGGATATAAAAGAAATAATTACAGATCTTGAAAATAGGTTAGGAAAACAAATTCCAATTGATGATGTTATTAAAGAAGCAACTGCTCGTGGTATAGAAGAGGACAAAGTTGAAGAGGTCATTGAAAAACTAAAGCGCAGCGGAGATATATTTGAACCGAGGCGTGGTTTAATTCAGAAACTATAACCATGACAGCAGACAATGAACAACCATCCCAAAAAAGGCAGCTAGCCTATAAAGTAAGAATAAAGGATGTTCTGAATGGTCAATATATGAGGCAATCCGGTTGGGAGCCTAACTATATTCTCTCTGAGACTAACGATAAAATTTCAAGGGTAAATATTATTGGTACAATTGTTTCAATCTCAAACAATGAAATTAATAATCATAGTTTTCTCTTGGATGATGGCAGCGGTAGAATTGCGGTAAGATTTTTTCAGGACCAAACCTTATCAAAGGACATAGATATTGGCAATAGTATCGTGCTTATTGGAAGAATTAGAGAGTATGATACTGAGCGGTATATTGTTCCAGAGATTATAAAAAATATTGATAACCGTGCCTGGATTGAGGTACGAAAGCTTGAGCTGAAAAAACAGGATAAACGCAAAAAAAATACTCCTCAAGAACCAAGTAAAAATCTTATTGAAATTGACGAAAAAATAATTGAAAAAGAAGAGATAAGTAACAAAACTGAATTAAGTCCTACAGAAAAAGTATATAATTTGATAAAAGAGCTTGATAAAGGAGATGGTACTGATATTGAGGAGTTGGTTGAAGCATCGCTAAATAAGAATATTGATAAAATAATAACAACACTTCTTGAACGTGGAGATATTTTTGAAATAAGAAAAGGAAAATTAAAAGTACTAGAATAATAATGGTGTGATGTATACTTCTATTAAGGCTGCAATCACTAAAAAGACAACCGACAAAATAACTAAATCTGTTGAATCAAGTAAGATATGTTCAAATTTCTTTGTTCCAAAATCGTGCCGTATAACTGCAACTGAAATTATGCCTCCTGCCAGACCGCCGATAAAATACGCTAAGATTTCAGGTATACCGTGCACAGCATATTTGAGTATCCCTAATGATATGACATGAAAGTAATTTCCAATACCTAAGGCACCAAGAGAACTCGTATAATAACTGATATTCGACCTTATCGCGTTACCAATCGCGACACCAATTACAGAAGCATTCCAGCTTAAAATAAAGATTGCACCTGTGCCATAGACAAATGAAAACAACAAGCAAAATACAAGCACTTTGATGTTATTAAAAAGTATCTTTGAGAAAAAACCTAGCTGCAAGATAGCATTCCCGGTAATATCCGTATTAACATCAACAATTGTTTGTTGCTGTACGTTAAAAAGGCTGCTTACTAACTGGTTAGGTAAGAAGGTGTACCACAAAGCTATAGCGAAAGTAATACCTAAAAATAAAAACATTAGATACGAAAGGGCTTTTCCATGCTCTTTTAAGAGTCTGCTTTCTTGCTCAATAACCAGATCCTTTTTCTCTTCAATTTTGATAGTCGAATAGACTAATGGAACAGAAGCGAGCGTAATTAAAAATACCATGACGAGGCTTGCAAAATCCTTGAATATCCAGAATGATAAAAAAAGGGCAATGGTAGTATACAATAATCCTATGAAGAACATATCAAAAGGCTTCTTTTCTGCACTGAGTGGATTCATAATAGACTCTAAGACCATGTCACTATTCTTCGGGGTTAGGATTTATATATCTTTTGATTTGAAAAGTTACAGAAGAGACCAAATTCTATAAATGCTAGATTTAGAAGATAATGCACTAAATCTCATTATTTTTCCGTTTTTCAAAATTTACAAAGCTTTAAATAAAAAACCTTATTTCTTGCTCATATGGATTATAAAAAACTATTAGAAAAAGCAATAGAGCAGCTGCCTGAAAAAGTAATAACTAAAGAAAGATTTGAGATTCCAAAAGTAATGGGACATCTTCAAGGAAATAAAACCATCATTAGTAACTTTGGCCAGATTGCTGATACTTTGGGAAGGGATATTAATCATTTGCTTAAATATATACTAAAAGAACTAGCAACACCTGGCGAGATAAAACAGAAAACTGTAATTATTGGAACAAAGGTTGGAGCTTCTCGAATTAATGAGAAGATATTGCAATATGCTCAGGAGTATGTGATATGCAAAGAATGCGGAAAACCAGATACTAAGATTATCAAAGAAGGTGAATTTACATTCCTAAAATGCACGGCATGTGGTGCACGCCATCCTGTTAGGGCAAAGATCTAAACATGATAGTTAAAATTCATAATCGTGATGGAAACGTACTAATCGCAATATGTGATAGTGAACTTCTGGGAAAAAAATTTAGCGAAGGTAATAAGCAGCTTGACCTTACTTCTACATTTTACAAAGGAACAGAAGTCGATGAAAAAAAACTCAAAGAGGATATAAAAAGGGCGTATATCCTTAATATTGTGGGTAAGAAATCGATTAACTTTGCTCTTAAAGAGGGAATTATCCAAAAAGAGCATATCATTACCATTCAAGACATCCCACACGCCCAGGCATTGCTTTTAAGATAATGAGGCGGGTTCATCTTCTAGTTTTTGGCTCTGTACAGGGTGTTGGTTTTAGATATTCTGTTATAAAAAAAGCAGAAATGCTTAATATAACTGGCTGGGTAAGAAATAATCCTGATGAAAGTGTAGAAATAGTTGCAGAGGGTGATGATAAATTCATTGCAGCCTTTGTGAATTTCTGTAAAAAAGGACCATCATCTGCTTCGGTAACCGAGGTTAAGATTTTTTATGAAGAGGTAATTTATGAATTTAAAAAATTCGGCATAAAGTTTTAGCCAAACCACTTACCAAGGCCTTCCTGCTTCTCTTTATCTCTACCAAAAACGCTTTCAACCCTGCGCTTGGTAAGTTCCAAGGTATGCTGGAGATATGCAGGTAGATTATACTGTTTTGCTAAACTGATGGATGGCTCTAGATACTTAACAATGGAACCTTCTGAAATAGTGAAAATTATCTTCCCATCACATTTAATGCATTTTCCTTGCAATGGTGGTCTCCTGTATATTTCATTGCACTTAACGCATCTAAATTCCTGCATTGAGAATTTTCTGAGATTTCCTTTGATATCCTTTATGAAATGTTTTTCAATAACAAGTGTTGCAACTCCTGCCTCATTGACAGCTCTAATCCTCCGTGCTAGCTCCATCTGTCCTTTAAGTTTTTCCTCCATACTGGGTAACAGCTTATAAGCAGAGCAAGTGACACCTCTGTTAAAATCTGTTGTATCATGGGTAAACCCAAGACCTTCATACTGACCAGGTGTATTAAGTCTTTTTCTAAAAACCTCAATCAAAACATCTCCTGGTTTCTTATAGTCCAAACATGCTTCATAAAACTCAAGCGGATATCTCCAGACTGTATCAAGGTCAAATATC
>Ga0209777_10010045_pt1 | contig 10087 bp, 7 predicted proteins | sample FrelakmetHBP12HB_FD_187147 | JGI IMG/M metagenome (GOLD analysis project Ga0209777, IMG submission 187147) | Freshwater lake sediment microbial communities from the University of Notre Dame, USA, for methane emissions studies -HBP12 HB (SPAdes)... | ecosystem: Environmental > Aquatic >...
GCGGGGGTGGACCATGTTGCCGTGGCACGACAGGGCGCTCATGAACAGTCCCGACTTGTCCACCGTCGCGCGGAAGGATTTCAGCGCCTTCTCGTCCGCGAGCAGGCGGGACGGGTCGACGTGCTTCTTGCTGATGAACCCGCCGCAGCCGATTTCCACGGCGTCGCAGCCCTGCGCCTTGATCGCCTCCAGCGCCTCTTCGAACCCCCGATCGTAGAAGAGCGTGTTGAACGCACCAAGCTTCATGGTTTCATCTCCTGTGACGCCGCGCTGAGCGCGACGGTCCTTGCACGGCCCGCGACCGTGCTACGCCTGAAGTGCGCCGACGCTGGCCTGGATTCTCTGTCCGCCTGCCGCGAGCACCAGGAATCCTGCTGACGCGAGAAGCGGAAATATGCCCAAGGCCAGGTGGAAGGAGCCCCAGCGAGAGACGAGTGACACGATGAACGGCACGACGATGCCGCCGATGGGCACGGCCAGCTTCACGATTCCGAGGGCTGTCCCCGACATGTCGCGGTACATGGTCCCCGTCAGGGTGATCAACAGAGGCAGCAGAGAGGAGACTCCAAGGCCCGTGAGGATGAGAGCCACGATGGTCCCGGCCGGCGGGAGCACAACGAAGAACAATACGGAGGAGAAGACGGCGGCTGCCGCGAAGAGCCAGCGGATCATGAGGAGAAGGCGCACCCTGCCGGTGAGGAGGCCGAGCAGCACCCTGCCGGCGGCGATTCCGCCGAGGAAGATCACCAGCCCGATGTTCGAAGACACGATGTCGTAGCCCCGGATGGTCCTGAGGAACCCCGGCAGGAGGCCCGTCAACCCCAGCTCGATGCCGACCCCGAAGGTGGCCAGGAGGAGGAGCATGGCGAGCACCCCTTGCGTCCTGAGGAACTTCATACGCCGGGACAATGGCTGGAATTCCTGTCCTCCCTTGCCCGCCCGCGAGAAGAGGAACAGGACGGCCAGCGCGCACACCACGGCCGCCGACTGCACCATGGAACGGCGCCAGTCCATCTGCAGGAAGATGAGGTACAGAGTGATTCCCAGGGCGCCGAAGGTCACGAAAAAGTGGTTGACGCTGATGTGCAGCCCCTGGCGCTTCTCGTGGATGCCGAGCAGCATGGCATCGGCAACCCCTTCGTAGGCTCCGATTCCGGCACCGATGAAGAGCATGATCACGAGATTCAGCGCGTACCCGGGCCACAGGTAGTAGAGGAAAAACGACACGGCCAGGAGGAAGCTCCCTGCCGACATCAGGCGCGCCTTGTCGGAGCTGTCCGCCAGGGCGCCCGAGGCGAGCACGGAGACGATGAAGCCCACGTTCTGCACGGAAATCAGGAGGCCCGTCTGGTACGGCGTGTGCCCGATGCTCCCCGAGGCTGCGCCGATGACGGCGGTTCCCACCCCCAGGAAGAACATCGAGAGGTACGAGGCTCCTGTCAACACGCCGCGGTAACCCGCGGATTCGGCGCCGTCGGGCACGAGGCTGCTCCCTACTTCGTGGCGGGGACGTCGACCCGCTTGCCGCCATTCATCGCCGACTCGTGCGCGCAGATGCCGGCCATGGTCCAGTTGGCGGCGCGCCGCGCGTCCACCGCCGACTCCCGCTCCTCCACGATGGCGCGGATGAACTCGTGCGCGAGGTGGGGGTGGGACCCGCCGTGGCCGGCGCCCTGGATGAAGGATGTGTGCTCGTGCTGCTCGTCGTACACGCCGTGAATGGTGTACGGGGCGATCTCCTTCGGGAGGCGGTGCCCGAAATCGGGCACCTCGACCCTCTTCGCGTCCTCGTACCCCGAGTGCAGGACCGGCTTCTCGCCGGCGAGCTGCTCCCATTCGAAGGACAGCTTCGTGCCGTAAACATCGAAGCTCTCCCGGTACTGACGGATCGTATCGAACAGGGAGCGGGTCACTTCGCAGGCCAGGTCGGAGGAGCGCAGCTTCATGAGCGCCGTTTCAATGGCGAAGGGCGACCCGTATTTCTTCGCGTACTCCTCCCGGATGGTGCCTGAGCCGAAGCACACAACGGATTCCACCTCCCCGCCGGCCAGGGACAGCAGCGGGCTCACCGCGTGAGTGGCATAGTGCATGGGAGGGAAGCCGTACCAGTAGTCGGGCCAGCCGGGCAGGCTCATGTTCTGCATGTGGGAGCCGCGGAGGAACTGGATCTTGCCCAGCTCTCCCTTGTCCGCCATCTCCTTGACGAAAAGGAACTCGCGCGTGTACACGGCGGTTTCCATCATCATGTACACCTTGCCGGCCTTCCTGCGGGCTTCCGCGACCCTCAGGCACTCTTTCACCGTCGTGGCCACCGGAACGGTGCTGCATGCGTGCTTGCCGGCTTCCAGGGCCGCGATCGCCATGGGCGCATGCGCGGCGGGCGGGGTCACAATGTGGATGGCATCGATCTCCTTCACCTTCAGCATATCCTCGAACCGCGTGAATCGGCGTTCCACCTTGAACATGTCGCCGACTTTCCTAAGGTTCTCCTCGTTCCGCTGGCAGATGGCGTAGCACTCCGCATCCGGGTGCTTCTGGTAGAGGGGAACGAACTCGGCGCCGAAACCGAGGCCGACGACTCCGACTTTCACCTTCTTGCCCGTTGACATTGGGAACCTCCTTGCCGTGGATCTCGAAAATGGGTGCGTGCCGGCAGTATCGCCCGGCCGCTCGCGGAAATCAAGAGACGGCATGCCTGCCGCAGCGGCGCAAGAATCCGCGGGGTACCGCGGCGCAAGAATCCGCGGGGTACCGCGGCGCAAGAATCCGCGGGGTACCGCGGCGCGTCAGTCAACAAAGGTCCATGCCGGCAGCCGCAACGGGGCGCCGCCCTTCAACGCGGATTCGTGCGCGAGGATCCCGCTGCAGGTGATGTTGGCAGCCTGGCGGGCGTTCGGGTAGGGCTCCCTTTTTTCACGGAGTGCGGAGACAAACTCGTGGACGAGGTGGGGATGCGATCCACCGTGCCCGCCGCCCTGGGTGAAGGAGAGATGCTTCTTGTCCCTGCTGTCGTAGACGCCTGCCCGGGTGAACTTCTGGATCGGCTGCGGCAGGAGGTGGGCGAAATCAGGAACCTTCACCCTGGCGGGAATCTCACCCGTGTGGAGAATGGGATCCTCCCCCTCAATCGCCGTCCACTCGAAGCTTTTCTTCGAGCCGTACACGTCGAAACTTTCACGATACTGCCGCGCCGTGTCGAACAGCGAGCGTGTCACCTCCGCGGCCAGGTCGGAGTTCTTGAACCTGATGTGCACGGTCTCGATGGCGAAGGGCGAGCCGTAGCGGCCGTGCATCCGCCGGTCAATCGTCCCGGAACCGAAGCAGGACACGGACGCGGCCTGGTTTCCTCCCAGGGCAAGCGTCGGGGCGATAGCGTGCGTGGCGTTCCACATCGGCGGGAAGCCCTCCCAGTATTCGGGCCAGCCCGCCATCTCCTGCTGGTGCGATGAACGGAAGAACTGCAGCCGGCCCAGCTCTCCATCACGGTACATCTTCCGGACAAAAAGAAACTCGCGGCTGTACACGGTTGTTTCCATCATCATGTACTGCCTGCCGCTTTTCTTCTGGGCATCGACGATGCGCTTGCAGTCCTTGACCGTCAATGCCATCGGGATCGTGGACGCGACGTGCTTGCCCGCTTCCAGCCCCGCGACGCACATGTCCGCATGCAGGGGGGGCGGCGTGTTGATGTGAACGATCTCCACCGTCGGGTCGTCCAGGCACTCGGCATAGTCTGTGTACCGCGCCGCGACTCCCCACGTGTCTCCCACGGCGTCCAGTTTCTCGCGGGTGCGCTGGCAGATTGCCGCAAGCCTTGTAAACGGATACTCCTGGTAGATCGGAATGAACTCGGCCCCGAAGCTGAGGCCGACAATCGCCACTGCGTACCTTCCCTCGGTGTCTGGCATGCGGCCACTGTAGCCCAGAACCGGACTGGCCGCAATAAAAACCTGTGAGCTTCTGCCCGGGTTTACATCCTTTTTACACTCCTTTTCTCCGTTCCTGACAACTTCAGTGCGGCGCCGGCCAATAGTGTTCAGGTGAGCACATCGAGGAGGTGCATATGAACGAAATCACCCGAAGGCGCCGGCTGGCATGGATGTTTGCCATCCTTGCGGCGCTGATTCTTCCGGGCATCTGCACGGCCGACGGCCTCATCGTCGTCGAAGACCCCCCGCACGTTCTGGCGGGGCACTTCAGCTTTGCGCCGCTGCAGGTCTCCTTCCACCACGTGACGGTGTCGGTGACGGACCTGGTCGCGGTCACGACCGTGGACGAGGAGTTCTACAACCCGAACCACGAACGGCTTGAGGGCACGTACATCTTCCCGCTGCCCGAGGGGGCGCATATCGATCACTTCTCCATGGACATCGGCGGCAAGATGATGGACGCCGAGCTCCTGCCCGCCGACAAGGCGCGGGCGTACTACGAGGACATCGTGCGGAAGATGAAAGACCCGGCACTGCTGGAATACGCCGGCCGGGGCGCTTTCAAGCTGCGCGTGTATCCCATCGAGCCAATGGCCGGCAAGCGGGTGCGCATCAGCTACAGCCAGATGCTGAAGAGCGACGCCGGCATCGTGGAGTACACCTACCCGCTGAACACGGAGAAGTTCAGCGCCGCTGCGGTGAAGGACGTCTCGGTGAAGGTGAAGCTCGACGGCCGCGAACAGCTGAAGAGCGTGTATTGTCCGAGCCACTCCGCTGAGATCCGCCGCGACGGGGACAGGCGGGCAGTGGTGGGCTGGGAAGGGAGGGACGTGTGGCCGGACACGGACTTCAAGGTGATTTTCAGCCGCACGCCCAACCCGCTTGGCATCGACCTTGTGACCAGCCGCCAGCCGGGCGAGGACGGGTACTTCATGCTGCTTGCTTCTCCAGGGATCACACCCCCCGGATCCGTGCAGCCCAAGGACATCTGCTTCGTGCTTGATACTTCCGGGTCAATGGCCGGTCCGAAGCTCGAGCAGGCAAAGAAGGCATTGCGGTTCTGCCTGGCCAACCTGGGAACCGATGACCGGTTCGAGATCATCCGGTTCTCCACAGAAACCGAGCCGCTTTTTGGCAGCCTCGTGCCGGCAGACAGCGGGCATCTCTCCCAGGCTGGGGCCTTTGTGGACGGCCTGCGGCCCATCGGTGGAACCGCCATTGAAGAGGCACTGTCCCGGGCCCTCTCGCTGCGGCCGCCGCACGGAGGGGGAGTTGCTGCGAGACCGTACATGGTGATCTTTCTCACGGACGGCATTCCGACCATCGGCGAGACACGGGAGGATCCACTGGCCGACTCTGTCCGTGATGCGGGTGACTCGACGCGCATCTTCACCTTCGGGATCGGCACGGATGTCAACACGCACCTTCTGGATCGGATTGCGTCAGAAACCCGCGCGGTGAGCCAGTACGTGCTGCCGGGCGAGGACATCGAGGTGAAGGTCAGCTCGTTCTACACGAAGATCAGGGATCCAGTGCTTACCGACCTGTCCCTGTCATTCACCAACCCGTCGATCCGGGTCATGCAGCTCCTCCCGTCCGCTCTGCCGGACCTCTTCAACGGAGACATGCTGGTGGTTTTCGGACGCTATTCCGGGGCCGGGTCGGCAGCGCTGAAGATTGCAGGCACGTTCAACGGGAAGCCGAGGGAGTTCGCGGCCGACGTCAGCTTTCCTGCTCTGGCCGAGGGTGATTCGTACGTGCCCCGGCTCTGGGCGACCCGCCGTGTGGGCTGGCTCCTGGACGAAATGAGGATGCACGGGGAGTCCTCCGAGCTGCGGGACGAGGTGATCAGGCTCTCGCGGGATTTCGGAATCGTCACGCCGTACACGGCGTACCTGGTGGTGGAAGACGAGGCACGGCGCAGCGTGCCGGTGAACCTGCGCTCGTACCAGGAGATGGAAAAAGACCACGCCGCCATGGACAGCGCGAAGTCGCGGCTGGACTCGGTGCGGAAGGAAGCGTCGTCGGAGGACAGCCGGGCAGGCGCGTCCGCGGTGGAGAACTCGCAGGCGATGCAGGGCCTGATGTCGGTCACGACCGTGCCCCCGTCCGCGCCCGCGGCGGGGCTCGGGAAAAAAGCGGCGCCGCCGGTCACCGGCGCGGCCGGCGGCTACCGTGCCTCGCGGGAGCAGAACTACGCGCAGCAGGTGAGGGTGGTGGGAGGACGGGCGTTCTATCAGAACGGCAGCGTCTGGACCGATTCATCAGCGCAGCGCCAGCGCGGCCCGAAACAGGAGCAGGTTCGATTTGGCAGCGCAGCGTACTTCGCGCTCTTGAAAAGGTCCCCGTCCGCAGCTCAATGGCTTGCGCTGGGGAGCAACGTGGACGTCGTCGTCGACGGCGTGCTCGTCAGCGTCAGGGAATAGAGAAGAGCCATGATCATAGCCGCGGAGGCGAGGCCTCCGCACTGATGGCGAACTGGGCGATGAACTCCGTGCGGCGGATCATGTCGAAGAACAGCGACGTGCCATTGGACAGTGAGATCAAGACGATCGGGTTCGAAAGGATGCGGCCGACGGCGGAGGCGGCGCTGAGCTTCTCCGCCGGGACGGCCCCCCCGATGCACCGGGCCGCGCCGGAGCGCGTGACAAGGCGTGTGGCGCGGACCTCTGCCTTGTTGAAGGAGACCTCGGTCTTTTCGAACTTCCTTCGGCCGCCCATGATCTTGGCCAGCCAGTTGTCCCGCTCGAAATCTTCGAACCAGACCATCTCGCCCACCGTGTAGAGGAGCCCGGGCAGGTCCAGCGGCTGGTCCGCCGATCTGCCAAGGAGCGTGGCGAACGTGAGGAAACCGATCTCGCCCCCGCGCTTCGCCGCGGTCTGGCGCCAGAACTCTTCCGGGTCTTCCTCCCGGCTCCTCCCGAACCACTGCATGGACACCCTCCTCGCTTTCTGATGTTAGTAGTAGTCTGCCGGGCCGCCAGTAGTCAACGCGTCAGCGGGAAAGGGCTCGGGCCGGGTGATCGGGAAGCGCAGCGTCGCGTAGCGCTCGGCGCTGGATGCCTCGTGCACCGCGTGCATGATCTCCAGCACGTGCAGCCCCATTGCCCCGGATGCGCGGTGCGGCCGGTTCTCCCGGATCGCATCCACCATCTCGGAAAGCCCGAGCCCCCTGGAGTTCTCCGCGTGCCGCGGCGGAACGGGAACGTCATGCCATTCCGCGTCCGTTGAGCTTCGGATGCGGACCGGCCCTCCGAAGGTGTTCGGATCGGGGACGCTCAAGGAGCCCTCGCTGCCGTAGATCTCGATGCGGGGAAGATCGGCGTGCCAGACGTCGAACGACATCACGAACGTGGCCACCGCGCCGACGGCGAAATCGATGGTTCCCGCGGCATGCGTGGGCACCTGCACGTCGATGAGCTCCCCTTCCTTCGGACCGGATCCCACCGTCCTGCGCGGGAAAGTCCGCTTCACCGATCCGCACACCCTCTGGGCGGGGCCGAGGAGCGCCACGAGCGCGGTGAAATAGTACGGCCCCATGTCGAAGACCGGACCACCGCCCTGCTCGTAATAGAAAGCGGGATCCGGGTGCCATCCCTCGTGCCCGTGGCAGGTCATGAACGCGGCAGCCGCCACCGGCATGCCGATGGCACCGTCGTTGAGCAGCCTGATGCAGGTCTGGATGCCGGACCCCAGGAATGTGTCCGGGGCAGCCCCGACGCGCACGCCTTTCTTCCGCGCCATGGTGAGGATGCGCTCACCGTCCCTGAGGGAGACCGCCAGGGGTTTCTCCGTGTACACGTGCTTTCCCGCGGCGATTGCCGCCAGCGTGACTTCCGCGTGCGCCAGCGGCACGGTGAGATTGAGCACGACCTCGATACGCGGGTCGGCGAGGAGCTCTTCCGCCGAGCAGGCGCGCGCGATCCCGTGTTCCGCCGCCCTGGCCTGAGCGCGCTCGGGCAGCAGGTCCGCCACGGCCGCCACCTCCACGTTGCCGAACATCTTTGCGAGGTTGGCAAGGTAGATGCCGCTGATGTTCCCGCAGCCGATGACGCCGACCCTGGCCTTATCCATGACCCCCGCCCTGGCCGTAGTACGCGTCCTTCCCGTGCTTTCTCTGGTAATGCTTGTCCAGGAGGGACTGCTTGACCCCGCGGATCCGCGGGTTGATCATCACAGCGATCGCGGCCATTTCCGCCGCAAACTCCAGCATCCAGGCGTGATAGCCGGCCTCGGCCGCATCCTTCCCCCAGGTGAAGGGGCCGTGAGAGGCAACCAGCACGGCGGGAACGGCGCGGTAATCCAGGTTCCTGAACGCGTCCAGGATCTGCACGGCCGTCTCCTCCTCGTAGTCCTTGCGGATCTGCTCGTCGGTGATCACCGCGGTGCATGGCACTTCACCGTGGAAGTAGTCCGCGTGGGTGGTTCCCAGGCAGGGCAGGGGGCGCTTCGCCTCGGCCCAGGCAGTGGCGTGCCGGGAATGCGTGTGCACGACGCCGCCGATGCCGGTGAGCTCCCGGTAGAGGCGCACGTGCGTCTTTGTGTCGGAAGAAGGATTCAGGTCACCCTCGACCTTTTTGCCGTCCAGGTCGAGGATGACCAGGTTGCCGGGCGCAAGATCGGCATAGTCAACCCCGCTGGGCTTGATTGCAATGAGCCCGATTTCCCGGTCGATGCCTGATACGTTTCCGAACGTGGAGACGACCAGCCCCCGATCCACCAGGTCCATGTTCGCCTGGTAGACCTGCTCGCGGAGACGCTGCAGGCGCCCCTTCGTGCCTGATGCCCTGTCCGATCCCCGCGTCGATCTCTTTGCTGATGCCTTCATGGGCGCTTTCATGACCGTCTCAGAGTTGCCGCAGCAGCGGCTCGAGGCTCGTGCCGAGCGCCATGTAGCGGCGGTAGAGGGCCTGGTACATCGACGCCTTGCCGCGATCCGGTTTGTAGATCTTGTCGAATCCGCTGCCCATCCGTTTCTGTGCCTCGGGCACGGAAGGATAGACTCCCGCCGCGGCCGCTGCGAACATCCCGGCCCCGAGCGCGCAGGCCTGGTCCGAAGCAACGACGCGGATCGGCATCCCCAGGATGTCGGCGGTTACCTGCATCACGAAGGGGCTCTTCCGCGCGATACCCCCCTGGGCGATGACCGCATTGATGGCCACCCCTTCCTTGCGGAACTGCTCGACGATGGCGCGAGAGCCGAACGCGGTGGCCTCCACGAGCGCGCGGAAAATCTTCGGCGCCGTCGTTCCGAGCGTCAGTCCGACGACCGCTCCCTTCAGGGTCTGGTCCGCAAACGGCGTGCGCCGACCGTTCAACCAGTCCAGGGCGGCGACGGTGGATTCTCCCGGATCGACCAGCGCGGCTTCCGCCGACAGCCTGTCGAGGATCGTGCCTTCGATTTCCTCTCTCACCGCAGCCAGGGACGCCGCCTTTGTCCGCTTGCCGCCTTTCCCCGCGCCCTGCAGCGGCCACGCAAGGATGTCCTTGAACCACGCGTAAACGTCGCCGAAGGCGGACTGGCCCGCTTCCAGGCCGACCATGCCGGGGATGACCGAGCCGTCTACCTGGCCGCAGATGCCCGCAACGCACTTGGAGCCCACGGCCCTGCGGGGAGCCACCAGCACGTCGCATGTGGAGGTGCCCATGATCTTCACGAGGGTGCGATCAGTGATGCCGCCGCCGACGGCGCCCATGTGCGCGTCGAATGCGCCAACGGCAACCGCGGTCCCCGGCTTCAGTCCCAGGCGTTTCGCCCATTCCGCGGTCAGCCCGCCGGCGCTCTGGTCGGAGGTGTGCGTCTCCTTGAACAGCCGGGCGCGCAGGCCGCGCAGGAGCGGATCCACTTTCACGAGAAATGCCTCCGGGGGGAGGCCGTCCCAGTCGGAGTGCCACATTGCCTTGTGCCCCGCGGCGCACCGGCTCCGCTTCATCGTCAGCGGATCCGCGGTTCCCGTGAGGAGCGCCGGCATCCAGTCGCAGTGCTCCACCCAGGAAAACGCCGCGCCGCGCACTTTCGCATCTGCGCGGATCACGTGAAGGATCTTGGACCAGAACCATTCCGAGGAGTACACGCCGCCCTCGTACTTCGTGAAATCGATCCCGCCCCAGCCGCGGGCGGTCTTATTGATGAGCTCCGCTTCGCGCACTCCCGTGTG
>Ga0209777_10010046_pt1 | contig 10087 bp, 3 predicted proteins | sample FrelakmetHBP12HB_FD_187147 | JGI IMG/M metagenome (GOLD analysis project Ga0209777, IMG submission 187147) | Freshwater lake sediment microbial communities from the University of Notre Dame, USA, for methane emissions studies -HBP12 HB (SPAdes)... | ecosystem: Environmental > Aquatic >...
GAAGCACGGGTGCGGAGCTTACCGCCCTTCGATACGCCCTTCGACTTCGCTCAGGACTACTCAGGGCTAACGGCAGTTCCCGCAAGACTGAACTGTCTCTCTGGAAGTCCATTCTCGTTGGGGCGGGAGTCATCCGGTCCCAACGTTTTGCATGCGCCGGGCTCAACGTTTGGCGGCTTCGCGGAACATTTGGCATGTGGAAGTAGTCGTACCATCGAGTGTAACGGTGAACACGATGCACAAGAACAGTATCTTGAGAGATAACAGGGGCACGTCGCTTGTAGAAATCCTCGTGGTCATGGTGGTACTGCTCGTCGGCATTATGACGATCATCCAGATGTTCCCGACGGGTTTCAGGGTCGTGCGCGCCGGCGAGTCCACGTCGGTCGCGACGCGTCTGGCGCAGCAGGAACTGGAACGATGGAAGGCAATGACGGGCAATATTCCCGAGGCCATTGTCCCCATAGGTGAGGACGGAGTCATCAACAGCAACCAGGACGTCGGTCCGCCATTCGAGGGCTGGCAGCAGATCGGTGATAATAATGGCCAGCCGGTCTACGCTCGCGGCAATGCGTTCAACTTCCGCCAGATAATCGGCGAGACCACTTTTGTGCCTGCCCCGTCCTATTTCGGGACAGGTGGAGGCACGTGGTTCGGGTCGTGCTATACGGTCGCGTTCAGCCCCATCGATGTCAGCACACGGGATGACGGCAGTTATTCCGGGCTGTCGATCAAGGGTGGGGACATGCGGCGCGTTATCCGCTATGATGAGCAATACGTGGACCTCAAACCGGGCAATTATGCGGTCAACTATCACCCGATTGTTGGCGGCCCCGGCGTGTTCGAGGTCGCCTTCCCCAGGGATTATGCCGATCAGCGCATCTATTACGTGAGTTACTCCTACTGGGTGGTCGATGGCGATGATAATAGACAGCTAGTTTCGCGCGTCGACGATGTCGTTGGGTCCTCGAGCGGCCCTTGGAGCTTCAACTGGTACACGGTTACTCCTCCCGCACCCACGGGTTGCACGGTGCTGAGTGTCGAGGAAGGCTCCGAAAGCTGCGCGAGAGGCTTCACCCAAAGTAATGGCGCTTGGCGCGCCGATGACCCTTACGAGTTCAAGCTGGCGGACCCGGTCATCGGGACCATTGCCTTTAATCCCAATGGTCACGGCGCGTATGAGTATACGGCGCTGGGTCTGAGACCTTTGCAGGCGAGAGTAAGCTATCGCCGCTATGACCCCAGGATCATTCGGGAGGACAAGGTCGTGCCGGAGCCGTCGGCGCCCGGGGCGGATATCCCGATGAAGATGTCCCTGAGGTTCATACTCGCGATCGGCGACCCGACGGACAACCCCAATGAGGAGACGTTCCAAGGTCTCATAAAGAGCGAGATCGCTCTCGTCCCTCTGCCTGTCTACATAGTTGACATCGCGACGGGCCTGCAGGTGGAACTACCGCAGGCTCACTCCAATCCCCCGCCGACCGGCAATCTGGACTACAAGGCGGGCATTATCACCCTGCCCGCTGCCGCCGACCTGGTGGACTGGCAGGGCGCGGTGATCAAGGGCAGCGTTCCGCTTTCAGGCAGGCAGCTCGCGTTCTACTACAGGGCCGATGGCGACTGGTCGGTGCAATGCTTGAAGGCGTGCTCGCTCTACACTCGATCTTACGACCCCGATTCGGTCGTCTACAATACTTATTATCTGGAAGCCCCGAACAAACTGGTGTTCGCTCCGTGCCAGGCGGATCAGACCGTGTCGGTCGATTTCACTTATGGGCCGATAAACGGCGGGACCCAAGGCGAGCACAGGATTGTCGGATACGCGGGCCAGATTCAAAAAGACGCGGATAAGTGGTGTGTATACCTCCCGCTGCCGGATAAGGACACCAACGACATCAAACGTGTTTCCGTGTCCGGTCTGTCGTTCAGGGCGCGCGTGATCTGGCGTGACGGCAAGCAGTGGCGGCATGTCGAACTGGATACGGCGCTATCGAGGCAGTGAGACTAGCATGATCAATCGCATGGCGGTAAAAGGCAATAAGGGCTTCACGCTCATGGAGATCCTGGTGGTCATGGGCATCTCCATGATCCTGATGGTGCTGGTGATGGCGCCGGTGCTGCGGTCATTCGAGATGACCAGGCGCGCGCAGGCAATGGTGGACGCGCAGGACTCGGCGCGCACTGCCATGGAGCAAATCAGCCGCGAGATAGGCGAGGCGATGGACGTACTCGACTATACCGCCGACCCGATCGAGCTGCCCGTCTGGGACCCGAATGCCTCTGGTGGAACCGGCGGCGTCTACTGGCTGCCGCTGCCTTGTGCCAAGATCGACTTGATCCTGCCGAAGTTGATCGCGCACTGCAACGCTGATTCCGACGAACACAAGAACGGGGCTCCGCGCGACTTCGAACGCGGAGACGAAGCCCTGCCGGCGTGCCCGTATGACCATTCGACCGATGTTGACATTCGCCCCAAGCTGCCGATAGAGCAGGGGAACACCGTCGTGCGTTACTTCCTGGGCCTGAAGTACAATGACCCCGGCGCGAGCGGCACGCCCCCGCATCCCGGCTGGCAGTCGCCGTACGGCAATGAGGTCACCGCGAAAGAAGGCAACCAGGTCGTGCTTTATCGAATCGAATTCGACCCATCGGATAAGACCATCTTCGACAGTGACCCGTCCAAAGCCGCGCAGGAGTTGTTGGACGTTTTGCGCGATCCGCGGTTTTTCTACAAGACAAGCTACAACGGATGGAGCGCTCACGATGGGGAGCCGCTGTGGCTGCATTGGGCGCATAAGGCCAGGGCGCTGGGTCTGGCGCAGTACCAGGACCTGGTGACCGGCCTCAATCCCGACGCCACGACCGGCCATTTTGCCGCTCTGGAGCCGTCGGTGACTTTCCGCTATGGTAAAGTGGACAAGGAGACGTTCGCGGGCGTTGATTACGGCAATGCTTTGTCCGAGTTCCCGAACGCCGCGCCGACGGTTTACAGATCAAAGTTCGGCTACTGGACTCCGAACTCCGCGTTGGGTGTCACGCAGCCTTACGGCATCTACGTTTACCGGTACGCGTACGACAACAGCGATGGCTCGGTCGATACGAGCAAAACGACGCTTTACTACACCAGCGTAAATGCCAACACCGACCTTGTAGTGAACAAGAGCGTTGGCGGGGGAGGCGTGACGGAGGTCTTCAACATATCTCGGTATATGAGCGCGGGCGTTGTGAACCCCGCCCAATTGCCCGCGGACTGTGATATGGGCTTCTACTTTGACTACGGAAATGGGCCCGACGGCCCGCTGCTGAACTTCAATCGGGGCACCGTCAACTTCGGGCTGGCCGTGGACCCGCTGGTGTTGGACCAGACTAAGATCAAGGCTATAAACAACGAATTCCTGTCCCACTTGGCGGTGGACCGCAACCCTCTTCCTCGCACGGTAAGGCTGCCTGCAATCGAGAGCGTGCCCACTGCATCCGTGGTGCCGGGCAGCGAGGTCGTGACAGGGCCGGATATGACATCGGGATCGCCGCCGGGAACGCCCGTCAGATATGAGCGCGTGCCCTATGCCTTGGGTGACGCCCAGATCAACCAGTACAAGATCAACTATCAGACCGGCGACGTATTCTTCAGCCGCGTACCGAGCCAGGACCTGCCCGATACCGACGACAAAGATACGCTGACGATCGCATACAAGATTCAGTTCAACAAAGAGGAAGATGTCGTTCAGGGAGACTATCAGACCAAGGCTTTGATCAACATTCACCTTGGGATCAGAATGTATGACCCGGATTCAGGCGAGCCGCACATGGTGGAGCTCAACAACTCGGTCAAGCTGAGAAACGCATATAGATAAAGTCCGGATGTCCGAGGGTCCGGAGGTCGAATAGGATTGGCGAGTACCACGTCATGCTGACGAGGGACGTCATGCTGACGAGGGACGTCATGCTGAACTTGTTTCAGCATCCACGTTCCGAAGGGATGGACCCTGAAACCCCTGAATCAAGTTCAGGGTCAGGGTGACGTGCAGCCTACCTAAGAGCGAGATGTCACCAAATATGGAGCTGCCGCGTGTGGCGGCTGGAACAAATATGATATCAAGACACACAACTCATAAGCCCAGTAGCGCCGGTCAAACGCTTATCATCGCCATTATGGTCATGTTCATAGTGGCGCTGGTGGCGGCTGTGTTCATCGGGCTGGTCGCTCGCAACCTGTTCGGCGCGGAGAGATACTCGAACATCGACGAAGTCACTCAGATCGCTGAAGGCGGGATCAGATACGCCGACAGAATGCTCACGACCAGCGAGGACGGCGCGGACTGGCGTCCCATGCCGGACAACGACGGTGTCACCGACCCCGGCAATGTGCCCCTGAATATCGAGCCGACCCCTAACACTGACCCGCAACCGAATGGCCAGACAATGTGGCAGTACCAGGCCGACAACTACCCGGATTTCCAGTGGACCAGGGCTTATTGGCCGGTCGAACTGCCGGGCGGGACCGCGCCGGGCATGGGCTTTGCCGGGCCGACGGGCGGATACACGACTTTCAACACGGGGCAGGGGCGTTTCCTGCTGCGGGTTTCATACAATCCGAACATGAACGATCCGCTTTCGAAATATATCAAGATCGAAACCGTGGGCCGGCTGGGGGTATTCGACGAGAACGACCCGACGACATACAAGTCCCACGGTAACAGCAGCCTCCGCCGCGAACTGACCGCATATAAGCCTATCGGCCTGACCGATTACGCGCGCTTTGTTACCAACGAAGACAATCGCTCCACGGCGTTCGCGCTCGGCTGCCCCGGCTATGACACCAGCTTCGGCCGGACCAATGACAGCAGGTTCAGAGAGAGGGGCGGCCCGATCAGGGTCAATGGCAGCCTGATGGTTTACGGCAACGGCCCCGAGGGCGCGCACTTTTACCTGCGAAGCGCCACCAACCACGACGGCGACCTGGTCCCGATAGATCGCGTGGAGATCGCCGGGCAGATGTATTTTGCGCCATCGGGCGGGGCCAGCCTGACCAAAATGGATCTGAATGGAAAACCTATCGGCGATCCGGCCGACCTGGCAGCCAGCGACACTTCGGTAAATGGAAGCTGGACTCAGGGAGATTTCATCAGGGACAGCTATCCGCAGGCCGATGAACCCAGCCGGCGTATCAAGCGGCTCGACCCGCCCGCCGTGGATGGGCCCGACCCGAGCAATACGTCCACCCGCTGCCGCCTGCTGACTCTCAGCTCGGGCGAACGGGTAAACATCGGGGGCCAGTGGGTGAACCTTGGTGAGTATGGCTGGGGACGCGGAATTTACATCGGCAACGGCCGCGACAGGCAGGCCGACAGCCAAAGCCTGCTGGGCGGCTATTCGCTGCGCTCGGACTGGGTCAAACCCAACGATCTATCGTTCGGCTACTGGAAAGGGCCGTATTACGTTCCGCCGGGGGCGGTGATAGTGCTGCATCCGGTCGACACCGATGGGGACAAACAGCCGGACCTGTCGATCACGCGCACGGATTCCGATTTCACCACCTGGTACGACGCGTGGGGCAATCCGAGACCGGACTGGGGCCGCACGGTGACCATGCCGTATCCCAACCCGAGCGGCGATCCCGCCAAGAACGGGCGCTGGGTATCTGCTCCGGACGGGAAGACGAAAAAACACCTGGACGGCAATGGCGTGATCTACGCCGAGGGCAACATTCGCATACGCGGGATGCTGCCGCCGGGGATGCAGCTCACGGTGGTGTCCGGTCAGAACATATACATCGACGGCAACCTGCTCAAATACAGGCAGCCCGACTGGAAATCGAATTCCCTGGATAAATACCGCGGAGGCGACCCGACCTGCGGCCTGGCTCTATTGGCCAAACAATATGTCTGCGTGAACACGACCCAGTTCTTTGCTCCATTGAATGGCATAGGCATGGACGACGTCGGTTCGGACGCCGGCCAGGGAGAGCCGCCGTATCATATCATCGTGTCAAGCGAGCCGGACAGCAGGCCGCGGATCACGTTCGATTACGGCCCTTACGAGTCGGATACCGCGGACAACCCGCCGACCGATTGGACGCTTTATCTGCGTCATTCCGGCCAGATGGGGACTTCGTATATCAACGTATGGCTCAATCCCGGGCTGAGCCCGGTTTCCAATGGCCTGCTGTCCCTAAACACGAACTGGAATCCGCGACTGCCTGTCCCGAATCTGTCTGACTACGTGTGGGGAATCGGCGATCCCGGCTTCAATGCGCCCGGCTGGGGAATCGGCGCGGCGTTTGTCGGCGAGGCGTTCCCGCTGACAAACTCGAAGATCAACGCTAATCTGCTCACAGGCGTGGGGCAGGCTAACTTGCTTGAGATCGCTCTGGACCAGACTTCGTTTACGCGCAACAACTACCTCTTGGGCGGGGTCGCAATACAGCCGTTCGATGTGCGCATCGAGGCGGTGATTTATGCCGAGCAGGGATCGTTCTTCGTGCTGCCCGGCAACTGGTTCAACCCGAATCCGACTGATACTCCCGGACATGCCCGGCCCGGAGGCGTTGTGGACAGGTTTCCGTATTTTGGGCAGCCTCTTGATATTCGTTTGATAATCGATGGCGCCGTCGCCGAGAACGTGCCGGCACAGATAGGCGATGCCGAGGAGTGGATGTCGAAGTGGGGCAGGATCCCCGATAACTACGGTTCGAGTCAAGACCCCACGGCGCATCCCGGCGAAGGTCTGACAATACTATATGATGACCATGCCGGTTGGCCGCTGGTGGACCCCGCCAACACCGCGACAGACCTCGCCCATGCTTCGCCGCCCATCCGGACGGATAAGCTTGGGCGCACTCTTCCGTTTGCTCCGAGGCTCCCGGTGTGCGGCGGCCTGATCTACGTTGGCGACGTCATGTAATTGCGTGCGAGGTGATCTTATGAAACCGACTTCATTGGCGCTGTGCGCATACCGTATATCCCGTGCTGCCGCGGCCGTTTTGGTCATGGCGGCGCTGTGCGCCGCCGTGCTGCTGCCTCGGGCGGCGAGCGCGGCCGGATATCTATACTCCGGCAAGCGCAAGAATGTGAACTGCGGAGTCCTGATGCTCGAGAACTCTCCTGACTGGAGCCAACCGCTTGCCGCATTCCCCGATGGCGTGGGAAACATTTTCAGCCTGCTGGACTACCTGGTCGACCTCAAACCCGCAGGCTGGTCGCTGGATAACCCTTATGCTTCGGTGGATGCCCAGGGGCGCAAATATGATAAGTCCGATCCCCGTTTCTGGCAGGTAAGGCTCCAAACGGCGCGAGACCTTACCAGAATGAACGTGCTCTACCTGGTGGCCAAGGGAAATGTGCAGTTGAGAGACGTGGACAGGGAAAAGCTGCGCAGGTTCGTCGACTCCGGCGGCGTGCTGTGGATCGACAACTGGGATCCCAACCGCCTTTTGTCGTTCGCTCCTCTTGGCGACGGTGGCGCCAATCCGGGCACTTTCTTCATACCCAATCTGTATTTCACCCGTGGTGGAATGGGGGGCTATGATGTCCCTTGGAGTCGCCACCATCCGCTGCTGACACTGCCCTACTGGCTGGATGACCAGGAAATCACGATGCTCGGCTTCAACTGGGGCGCGTGCGGGGTGCATCCCGGATATGACGTGGGCGGCGCCACGGGCTGGGAATCGATAGGCGCTCCTCCCATAACATCCGACGTGCTGTATCCGATCGTCGCGAAAAACGACGGGTCGGCCCCCAGCGTGGCGGCCAATACTTATGGCAGCGGGCGTGTGGTCGCCACGGCGAACTTCGTGGGCAGGGGCTGTTTTCTGCCTTATCCTAATTGCCTGCCAAGTCTGAAATTTGCGTATAACGTCCTTGCGTGGTCGTCCTGTTGGACCGATCTTCGCAAAGACCCCAGGCGATCGGGCCGGTCGATAGATACGGTCGGCGGTTCCAGCCTGGTCAATATATGGACGCTGCCCAACACGCCGCCCAGCGGCGAGAGCGGGGCCATTGTCTACAAGAACATCGCCTACTATTCCAGCGGGAACACGCTCTATGCAATGGACGTGATGCCGATGGAGGACTTGGACAACGACGGCAACCCGGACGATGGCCTACAGGATATGGGCCCGTCCACCACGGGTGTGGACAAAGTGTGGGAATGGAGTCCTCACGATGGCTCCACTTTGTCGTCTCCCACAGTCGTCACCCTTCCGGACCCGAAGCAGGCGAACAAGACGGTCGAGGCTGTGCTGGTGTCATCGAGCGCCGGCGTTGTCTATATGCTGGACGCGTTCCCGCATGACGCCAACGGCGTGCTGAACCAGGATGGTACTACCAAGATAATCACCTCGTTTCCGACCAGACCCGTCGACAATCCGACCCCGCCGATATGCGAGAACGGCTGGATATACTCGGTTTCCGGTGACGGCAGGCTCTTTGCTTATAATCCCACGTTGGATAGCTGGAATGCGGCCCACCAGGATCCTAACAATCCTCCGGCGCAATGGGCTGTGCCTGATACCACCATCTCTCAGGCAACCTACTCGACTCTGAAGTCCGGCCCGGTGTTTGGGTATGTCACCGCAACGAATAGTCAGGCGGTGACGGGAATGGTCTACTGGTTCGTCAGCGCGCCGCAGCTTCCCCTCGATCCCAATAATCCGTCGTCCGTCCAGGAACAGAATGACTACGTGTACGGCGTTCCGGTGTGCGTGAAGAACGATCGCCTGAAACTGCGCGGAGCAGATGACGCGCGCACCACGTGCGAGTTTGCCACTTCGTACCCCGATCTCAGGATAAGCCAGACCTTGCCGGATCCCGTGATAAAGTGGACCTGCAGTGACACGGGGTTCAGTTTCGACCTGAATAACGTGCAGGCGAATATGGGGTTGTCGAACGGAGTTCCGACCCCGCACTATGGCAGCTTTGTGCTCAAGGCAAACAAACCGATTCCCGCAGACCTCGTCGTTTATGCGGATTACTCGATAGCCTATGGGCTCGTCGGCAATTTGATTATTCAGCCGATGCCGAGGGTCCGGTCCGCGCTGCAGCCGTCTTGCATCACTTCGAACTCGGGGGGAGGTACGGCGGGGGCGGTGCCGAAGACCGAGGTTGCGGCGATGCCCGCCCTCGGGCCGGACAATGTGCTGTTCCTTACCGGCAAACGCGCCGCCACCGACTATGGCTCGGGCGGGTCGATCTATGCGATCAAGAATGACGGCTCCTCCGGCCAGAGCACCAAGTGGTCATACATGCTGCACGGCGGCGTGGCGGCTGAGCTCCTCAACGGCTTGACCAATGCGCCCCTGCCGATTCCGGGTCTGCTGACCCGCAAACCTCTGAGCGCGAACCCGAATGAGCTGGCCGCCATAACACTGCAGTCGCCTCAATCATACTCCTCGCCGGTTGTCTGGGGGGACAAGCTATTCGTGACCGTCAGTTCCAGCCCGTCGGGCGGCTCGGGTCATGTCGGTGTTGGAACCGCCCGGGGAGGCGCCCTGCTTTGCCTCAAGGCGACGAGCGATTTCGTCATCCGAATAATGGAGAACTCCGGGGTCGATGAGGACGGCAAACCGATCAAGCACCCCAAGCAGCTCTGGGATACCACGACCGGGCGGGCGATCCAGGTCAAGATATGGCAGCCCAACCTGATGTGCGGACCCACCGGGTTCGGCGTGAGCATGGAAGCCGTTGCCGTGCCGGGGAACATGATCGACCGCGACAAGGGGACGATCACGTTTACCGCCTTCGACCGCATCAAGATGAAAGGCGGAATCGGGGCGCTGCAGGACACAAATATGTTCAGCCCATCGCTGCCCGTATGGGTGCTGCTGGACGAGCAGGAGATTCCCATCGATTGGATCACCTGGGGACCCACCAATAACCTCGCGGCGCAGCTCGGCGTGACCATGCCTCAGGCCAGCTCCGACAGCGTGGACCTGAGCAGTTGGAACAATTTGCTGTGGTATTATGCTCCGCCGAACTGCAGCGGCATACATTCCTCCCCGGTGCTGATCGGCAACTGCGTATACTTCGTGACCGATGATGGGATATTGTATTCCGTCGATTGCGAGACGGGGGAGACTCTCGGCGGG
>Ga0209777_10010047_pt1 | contig 10086 bp, 11 predicted proteins | sample FrelakmetHBP12HB_FD_187147 | JGI IMG/M metagenome (GOLD analysis project Ga0209777, IMG submission 187147) | Freshwater lake sediment microbial communities from the University of Notre Dame, USA, for methane emissions studies -HBP12 HB (SPAdes)... | ecosystem: Environmental > Aquatic >...
ATAATTGAAAAAGACTATCGTCGCTGTTGAGCTGCCGTTTTTGGGAGCGGAAATTACTTTTAGCATATTTCCGCGCCAAAAACCAAGCGCAGCGTAGCCGCCCTATGGGCGGGGTCTGCTCTAAAGACCTTGATAGGCGGAGCGCGAGCGAAGCCAGAAAGGACGGAAGAGCAGATGCTCAACAGCGACGATAGGACGGATGGCCATAGGCCAAGCGAGCTTTAGCGAGCGGTCCATCCTATCAGTAGTAATAAAGCAAATCCTTAAGGGAATGCCGAATCACGGCATTGTCTTGGACAAATATTTCTTCAGTTCAAGTTTCTGTTTTCTGATATGTTCGTTTACATTTTTCTTTGTCACAAGAACGCCAAAATCTATAGGGATATTGATATTGCCGCTACCAAATATTCTTTTTATAATTATATCGCCAACTAAATAACGATAGTGACCTTCATCTATAAATGCTAAATCATTGGTCGTTACAGAATTTAATCCGCTGAAATCATAATAATCCGTAATCTGGGCAATCTTTTCTTTTGCTGCAAATAACCCGTGAGCGTCATGTAAATACATATGACTATGTGTTGGATTAATAAATACAATTAACGTAAAGTTATTTTTACGGGCTAAAATATTTAATTCATCGATAGCATTTAAAGACTCATTTAATGCTTTATTGCTATAAGGAGTAGGTTCATATCTAATATCTTCTTTTGTAAAAATGGGTTTTCCTGAAGCGATGATCGTTTTCTCTTTGTTCAGCCAGCCAATGTTCATACCGTTCTCATCAGTTATACATTTATCCTTCTGTTCACCTTTAAACAATCTTTTATACTCTAAAGATATTTCAAAAAGTTTTGGCATCCGGCAAAAATAACGGTAAAAAAGATTGATAAGACTGTCGCCTGTTATATAGGGATGCATTATATTTATCAACTGGTTCTTTTGCTGTTCAGGAGATATACTGAAATAGGATTCATCCAGTCCAATTACTACTGTTTTTATGTGAATCCCTTTTTTCAAAAAAGCCTTAACAACAGCTAAATGTTCAGACGGCAACCCCACCGCATATGACATGTTAAAATATTTACCTCCGGTCATCTTCCTTGGATCGATAACCGATGTGCGGGATGAGCCGAAAATGAAAGAATCAAAGTCTTGTGGGCGGGAAAAAACCTGCTCGGGAGCGGATATATGTTGATTCATTCCTGTTGCACAAAATTTCCGGTTTGAATTTTGAAATTTGGCCGGATTAAACAGGCTTGTGCGGACGCCGTAACTATCAATATAAAAATTAACAGTCACAACGACTAATAGAAATATTCCCGTAAGCGATATTGTTATTTTCAGCCATTTGGAATAATTCATAGTACCGTAATTTCCATTTAGAATCTAAAATATAAGAATACGGAAGCATCGTTTAGAAGTAGTAACCCGCAGATCATTAACAGTGCGATAGCCAGGGCATTTCTCCAATTTGGAGAAAATTTTTCCAAAAGCTGATTTGAATTTTTAGTAAGCAGAACGAACGGGATCATCACGAGGCATAAAAAATAAATGAAGTTTTCCGTATCTGGCAGGTGAGCGCGCCACTCGCCGAATTTAATGCCGATAACCGTAAGTTTTTGCCAGAAAGGGTTATCGGCCTGATGCGGGGAAATAAGGATGCCATTGAATCCGGCCATGCCTTTTATTATGTTAAAGGCATCTTCCCAGTTCTTCGCGCGAAAAAAAACCCAGGCCATGTTTACAAAGTTAAAGGTCAGAATCCAGGCGAAAAATTTATTTAAATGAAACCCTGTTTTCAGCCACAACCGGTGGACGACCAGTGCCAGACCGTGCAAGAAACCCCAAAAGATAAATGTCCAGGCCGCTCCATGCCACAGGCCGGCAATCAAAAAAGTTAACAGGAGATTGATCAGCGTCCTTATTTCTCCTGTGCGGTTGCCGCCAAAAGGAATGTAGATATAATCGCGCAGAAAGCGGGAAAGGGTAATGTGCCAGCGGCGCCAGAATTCGCGGATGTCCAGAGCTTTATAGGGCGAATTAAAATTAGCCGGGATATTGATATTAAAAAGCAGCGCTATTCCTATGGCCATATCCGTGTAACCGCTGAAATCAAAATAAAGCTGCATGGTGAATGACAGACTGGTGAGCCAGGCTTCGGTAAAGCTGAGAGCTGAGTGGGCATCGAATCCGCCGTTGGCGATAATGGCCAACGTATCGGCAATAGCTGTTTTCTTAAACAAGCCGAGAGTAAAAATAAAAATTCCACGGCACAAAGTAGCCGTATTAAAAATGCCCGCATTTTCCGATTCAAATTGGGGGATTATTTCTTTGTGATAAGCGATAGGACCGGAAATAACGTAGGGGAAAAAAGTGACATAAAGACAATAGTCAATGAGGCTGTAGCGAAAGCCGCCGTTTCTGTAAATATCAACCAGCCAGGCTATTTGCATAAAGGTGTAGAAGCTGATACCTATAGGGATGATCAGATTAATCAAACTTACCTGAGCGGAAAAGAAATCATTGATATTGGTCAGAAAGAAGTTGGTGTATTTGAAAAAACCCAAAAGTAAAATATTGCCGCCAATAGCGGCGATAAATATTAATTTTTTCCGGGGCTTATTGGCTGCGGCAATTGCTTTGGATAACGTCAAACCAAGAAGATAATTGAACAATACGGAGGAAATCAACACCAAAGCACAATAAATATTCCATAAAGACATGAAAATCAGGGAAGAAATGAGCAGAACAAGACGTGCGACCTTTGCCGGCCAATATCTGCAGGACAGAAAATAAATTAAGACCGCCAGTGGTAGAAAGATAAAAATAAAAGAATAAGAATTGAAAAGCATAAATTAATCCTTTAATATATAAGTATTGATAACTTCATTGCGTTAAATTATACTTTTCGCACTACATTTAGGTGCAAAGATAAACCCAGTCATACTGCATGTTTTTCCTTTTCATCGATAAATGTACGCTTGTCAATGAAAATCTCAATCTTGTGATTGTAAATAAAGGCCTTCTATCTTGTCTCGTCATTTGGTTGACCGGGTTTGTTTTGCCAATCAGCGCGTTCCTCAGCCCTGACTCCACCGAAATGCATATTAATATAACCTAATTTTCTAGGCAATGCTTGTAAAATATTTTGCCAGTTAGTGCGATCCTTAAAGTATTGTTCCACAGCACTAAGACTTTGCAACTTGGCCAAGTCTCTGGAAGACAAAACTCTCAGTAAAAAGCCAATGCGATAAATGGTAAGATTCATAGTCAGGGGCAGAAAATTACCCTGGGTCATGTTCTCATGAAAATTTGACCACCAGAGAGTTTAGTTCTTCTGACGATCAGGTTTAAAACAAACCGCGTCAAAAGAGACTTCATTAGGAACATTGCTCAATAATCGATTGCCCTGAACCTGCGTGCAATCGGCAGATCTTAATGGATAGCTGCCGAGCCTACCGGCGGCAAGATCGGCAACCCTGAAGAACGCATCTTGGGCGCAATTAAGAAGAAAGCCGAAGTCCGGCGCGAGACTGTTCCCGAATGAACTACCGGTTTAATGAATCCAACTCCCCCGAAGATACTTACTGGAGGAAACAGAAAGACTTTTAGAAGCCTTGAAGCAATGCAAAAATATTGATCCCGTTATTCATGTTTGTTTTTCATCTGAAGTATTTGGCGGAGTTTCAAAAGAAAAGATCCTTATTAACGAAACTTATTCCTTCCATCCAGCCTCTCCCTATGCTATTCTCAAAGCTGGGGTTTTCATCGGGAGAAATTATTATTATTAATGATTGTCCGATATCCTGAACGAATAAAAAGATTTTTATTGGTCGGTTTTAGCGCATTTTTGGTAAATACCGCATTAACGATATTATTAGTGGAAATATTGGAATTTGTCAGCTCTTTACAGAAGAATATCGCCAATTTTATAGCAATGGAAATCAGCATATTTTATAATTTTATTAGTAGGATGTGGACTTGGAAAGACGCGCCAAAAAAAACGCATCAGAACTTAGTAATTCAGTTTTTTGCATTTAATTTTGCTGCTTTGGCGGGCGTTTTGATAAGAATTGTTTCATTTGCCTTACTAGAAAGTTGGCGTGTATATTACTTTTTGAATATGACAATTGGTATTGGAGCAACAGCTATGTTTGATTTCTTTTTATATGATAAATTGATCTTCGGGAGAGTGGCGCATGAAAAAAAAGAAATATGATATATGTATTATTGGCGGTTTAGGGCATGTTGGTCTGCCTTTGGGTATTTCATTTGCAAAATCCGGGAAAAAAGTGATTCTCTATGATGTTAATCAACAGGCGATAGATATTGTTACGAAAGGGAAAATGCCCTTTCTTGAAGCGGGCGCAGAAGAAATATTAAAAGAGGTTTTAGAAAAAACCCTATTTATTACTGATGATAAGAAAAAGATTCCGGAATCGTATTTCATAATTGTTGTTATTGGAACTCCGATTGACGAGCATTTAAACCCTGAATTTACAATATTTAAAAAATTTTTTGACGGGATACTGGATGAAATTCAAGATGATCAACATATAATATTAAGAAGTACAGTTTTCCCCGGTACAACTGAAAAAATAAAAGAATATTTAGAATCAAAAGGAAAAAGAATAAGACTGTCCTTTTGTCCGGAAAGAATAGCCGAAGGAAAGGCGATGGAGGAACTGCGCTCGCTGCCGCAAATTGTTTCCGCTTTTGATGATGTCTCGTTTCAAGAAGCAAAAGGTATGTTTTCATCACTCACCAAAGAGATAATATCTTTGAGCCCCATAGAGGCGGAATTAGCTAAATTATTCACTAATGTGTGGCGCTACATTCAATTTGCCATTTCTAATCAATTTTATCAAATTGCCACTCAACGTGGATTGGATTTCTACAAGATATTCAACGCCATAACCTATAAATATCCACGAGCGCAAAGTTTTCCAGGTGCGGGCTTTGCGGCTGGTCCATGTTTGTTTAAAGATACAATGCAACTTGCTGCCTATAGTAATAATAACTTTTTTCTTGGCCATGCCGCCATGTTGATCAATGAGGGACTTCCTAACTTCATAGTTCAGCATTTAAAAGAGAAGCACGATGTTGCGGATAAAGTTATTGGAATTTTAGGAATGGCCTTTAAGGGTAATAGTGACGATAAGCGAGAATCTTTATCCTATAAATTAAAAAAGATTTTAGAAATCGAAGCAAAAAAAGTATTATGTTCCGATGTATATATTGAAGATTCAGAGTTTGTGTCCGCCAATACTTTGATTCAGGAGGCAGATATTGTAATATTGGCTACGCCGCATAAAGATTATAGTGAGTTAAAAGTTAAAGATAAAATTGTAGTAGATATTTGGAATTTCTGGGGAAATGGAGGAGCATTTTAGTGAAAATTTTAGTAACAGGTTCTGCTGGTTTCATTAATGGTTACTTGGTGGAAGAACTGATTAATTCCGGTCACGAAGTTGTCGGTATTGATAATTATTCCAAATACGGGAAAGTGGTTAAAAGCTACGACTCTAATCCCCATTACAAATTTTATGAGGGTGATGTTAAAGATCTAGAGTTGATGAAAAAAATTATTGAAGATTGCGATCAATTAATCGCTTGCGCGGCAATGATCGGAGGGATTACTTATTTCCATGAGTTTGCCTATGATTTAATCGCCGAGAATGAAAGAATTATCGCCTCAACATTTGATGCGGCCATCTGGGCATTCAAAAAAAGAAAGTTAAAAAAAATAAATGTTCTTTCCTCCTCAATGGTATTTGAAAGCGCATCGGTGTATCCCACGCCGGAAGGAGAACAATTGCGCTGTCCGCCTCCACTTTCGACTTATGGTTTTCAAAAACTTTCGTGCGAATATTTTGCCAAGGGCGCATGGGAACAATATAAATTGCCTTATACAATCATTCGTCCGTTTAATTGTATCGGTGTTGGCGAAAAACGAGCTCTGGGTGACAAAGAAATTCTGTCCGGTAATGTTAAATTAGCGATGAGCCACGTGGTGCCCGATATTGTTCAAAAGATATTGAAGAAACAAAATCCATTGCATATTTTGGGCGATGGTAATCAAATCCGCCACTACACATATGGCGGTGATTTGGCCCATGGAATAAGGCTATGTGTTGAAAACGAGAAAGCGATAAATCAGGATTTTAATCTTTCCACGCCTGTTTCTACTACCGTATTGGAGCTAGCAGCACTCATCTGGCAAAAAATCAATGGTGCTGAACCTTTCAGATATGTGAGTGATGATCCTTTCCTGTACGATGTTCAAAAAAGAGTCCCCAGCGTGGAAAAAGCGAAGAAAGTTTTAGGTTATGAGGCAAAAACTACACTTAGCGCTGCTTTGGACGAAATTATCCCCTGGGTAGGGGATCAAATCAAAATAGGCGGGATTTGATGATCTCTGTACAAATATCTGAAATACTAATTGACTTATGAAAGTAACTGACCTTTACAATAATAGATTTGATAAACAAGATAAAGAAAGAAAAAAGGCCTTATGGAAAGTTCTGTGTACCTCATTTTTTCAGCAATATATTCCCAAGGATGCTTGCGTAATTGATGTAGGCGCTGGTTTCTGCGAGTTCATAAACAACATAACTTGCAGAGAAAAATACGCCGTTGATTTGAACGAAAATACAGCAGCTCATGCTAACCCAGATGTCAAGGTTTTGGTGGGGGCAGACCTGACAGGCATACAAGATGGCGTATTTGATATTGTGTTTATGAGTAATTTCTTGGAGCACATGAAATCTAAGGAGGATGTTTTGCGGATACTTGCTGACGCGTACCGTCTTTTAAAGAATAATGGCCGCATCCTGATTCTACAACCAAATATCAGATATGTTTACGGAGAATATTGGGATTTCTTCGACCATCACATACCACTCAGTGATAAGAGTCTCGCCGAGGCTCTTAGGCTCACGGGATTTTCTATTGAGCTTATTATTCCCCGATTCCTGCCTTACACCACCAAGAGCAATCTTCCTCAACATCCGGCTATAGTAAAGACCTACTTGCGGTTCCCCTTCTGCTGGAAGATTCTCGGCAAGCAGGCTTTTGTCATAGGCAATAAAGTATGCAGAGCTTAATTAGCATTATCGTTCCAGTATACAATGAAGCAGAGAATATTGGAAAGACGCTGGATTCAATAAAACAAAATATTAAAACACCTTACACGATCTATCTCGTATATGATTTTGACGAAGATAATACATTACCGGTTGTGCAGAAATACATAAATAAGGGCTGGGATTTGACTTTGCTGAAAAACGAATCAAGAGGAGTACTCAATGCAATAAAAACCGGTTTTAAAAATGCCACAGAGGAAGCATTGCTGGTTACAATGGCCGATTTATCCGATGATTATACTGTTGTGGATAAAATGTATGATCTAATGGCAAATGGGTTTGATGTTGTTTGTGGTTCCAGATATATGCGAGGCGGAAAACAAATCGGCGGACCGTGGATAAAAAAAACTTTATCGAGGTTGGCCGGAGTTTCACTGAAATATCTGGTGAATTTACCAACCCATGATGTAACAAACAGCTTTAAGATGTACAGGAAGAATGTATTTCTTAATTTGAGTATTGAAAGTGAGGGTGGCTTCGAAATAGGCATGGAGATTGTTATTAAAGCACATTTCTCCGGATTTAAGGTAACCGAATATCCCTGTGTCTGGCGGGACAGGTCAGAGGGCACTTCACGGTTTCAGTTATTGAAATGGATGCCTAAATATTTAAAATGGTATTTTTATGCAATTAAAAGAAGGATTCTTTAATGAATAACACAGGTTCGAGAGGTATCGGTTTCTTGTATAAAGAAATGATGCAAAATAATAATTTCAAAATAGCTATAATTATTGAAACATAAATGAAATACATTAAAAATATTATTGGGGACGCAGCTGAATTTTCTGAGAGTAACACTTCATCAACTTTCAAAAAGAAATTTTTATGCCACTTTGTCCGCCTTCGGCCATATCTGCTAATTATTTTCGCTTTTGTGCTTTTCGTGCCTTGGTATCCGCTTGTTTCCACACTTGACTACGAGTATGGAATGCATCTGTTTGTAAGCAAAGGGTGGCAGTACGGCACCGACATTATTTCAACTTATGGGCCATTGGGATTTATCTGTCTGTCTTTTTATGAGAATTCGACGTATCTGATTATGATTATCGCAAATATCGGTCTTTATTTATTCATGGTGTTTTATTTGTGGCGTTTTTGGCGCAGTATGATCGGTACTGACCACTCACCGGCCGTTTGGATTGCCGCTCTCTTAATCCTGCCTGCTTTTAAGCAACCGGACCAGTGGGCGCCTGCGCTTTTCATGCCCTTTATCTTGATAAATCTCCTTGTTTTGTGGCATTTTCTTAATGAGAAGCCACCATCTTCTTTTCTGCTGACGCCTTTGGTTATCATTCTGACGGCTTTTGTCTTTGTTAAAGGCACGTTTATTTTTCTGATTTCGATCGGTATTGCTCTTGTATCATTGGATCAAATGTTTAAGTGGCGGCGCGTACCTTGGCTAATTCTTGTTTTTATCGCAACAGTTTTTGCTTTGTGGGTTTTATCCGGACAGAAAGTGGCGCATCTTTCCAGCTATTTTTTAAATACCGTCGAAGTCATTACGGGATATAAGGATGGTATGAGTCTAAGCGGCCGCAATGATTGGGCCTCCGTTCCTATCTTCGTGCTGGCAAGCATTTCCATCACCGGATTATTCTGGTGGGTGCTTCAACAACGCATCGGCTGGCGAAGTGTATATCCGGCGGGTGTGTTAGCAGCTACGCTTTTCGTTGCCTTCCAGCATGGCTTCGTGCGGGCTGGATTCACTCATATTGTTCCTGCGTATCTGACATTCTTCATGATGTGCATATTAATCTTTCCGCTGCTTTGGAAATTTTCAACCGAAAAAGGTTCGCATCGTTTCTTGCGTAATTTTATAGTCGGTATAGCCGTCATTAGCCTCTGCGGGATGTTTCTTAGCGGCGATCCCAAATGGAAAGTTTTGTATCAAAGACCCTATGACTTTTGGAAACTGATATCTCAAGGAAAAGTCTCACTCCAAGCTGCCGCAGCAGCCAATTTACAAAGGATCAAGCAGGAATATCCGTTACCAAAATTAAAGGAACCGGTGGATAGCTATGCTATCGATTTTGGCCTGGCTGAAGCCTACGGCCTGCACTCAACTATCTTACCATCGTTGTCAAGCTGGGGGGCATATACTCCACATCTTTCATGGCAAAATAGGGAATATATTGAAAACGCAACCGGGCCAGCGACAATTCTTTTGCGGACTCACGGTAGCATCGATGGGCGTTATCCGACGGTAACCGATTCTCTTAGTGTGCTGGGTTTAAAATCACACTTTAAAGCAATTACCATTACAGGTAAATTGCTAATCTTGGAGCGACGTGAACATCCTCTCCGGGTGCAACTTGTAAAACTAGAGGAGCAAGAGGCTGGATTCAATGACATCGTGCTGGTTCCAGCACAGGTGGCCGATATATTTGTGCAGATAGACATAAAGCCGACCTGGGGCGGGCAAATTTTCAACGTTTTATATAAACCCCCTCCTGTTTACATAGCCATTAATGACGGAACACAAAAGGAAACTTTTCGGTTGACCACCAGTTTAGCCCGGGAAGGAATGCTCCTTTCACCTCTATTGGATAATCTTTCCGCTTTACAATGCTTTTACAGCCTTTCGTGTCCAAAAGCTCCGTTAAAAATATCTGCCTTTCGACTTCAATGCCAAAGCGGCAGGGAATGGTATTATCATGATCGGATAAAGGTGACTTTTTTCAAGCTTATTATGAAATAGAATTCCCTAAGATTGCCGATTGCCACGCTCACTGTCTTGAGCTAGCAACGACTTCTTGGCATCCACCAGGCAAGCTCTCGAGGGAGGGGAGAAAAACTTGCATTAACGCGCTACGTTTTGCAAAGATATGACAGCAATTTCGCGCTACGCTCTCTCCAGAACGATGGACATTCCCTGACCGCCGCCAATGCAAAGAGAAGCTAGCCCGCGTTTTAATTTCTTCTTTTTCATCTGCAT
>Ga0209777_10010048_pt1 | contig 10085 bp, 7 predicted proteins | sample FrelakmetHBP12HB_FD_187147 | JGI IMG/M metagenome (GOLD analysis project Ga0209777, IMG submission 187147) | Freshwater lake sediment microbial communities from the University of Notre Dame, USA, for methane emissions studies -HBP12 HB (SPAdes)... | ecosystem: Environmental > Aquatic >...
ACCGGTGAAAACATAGATTTTTCTTTTCATAATAATTCCTCCTTATTTGTCAAGTGTTGCCACGCTATTTAAACGAAGCCGTAAGCAAATCAAATAGCTAATAGAGGTAAATTTATATAATAAACCTTACGGATAATCAACTGGCAAAAACCTGTTGGGAGAGCTGATGCCGGATTCTTCGGATATGCTTTTTAAACTGTCGCCGGTTTTTACCGTGTATTCTTTGGCCGGAGCACTGCTGACAAAGCACAATGACAAAAATAAGGGAAATACAAAAAATTGCCATTTTCTCATTAAATACCTCCTTTTAGCATGTGGCTCCCTTTCTTGTTAAAGACACACAAAAGTCTCCAGATGACTCATAAGTGCCGGAATGTGAGAGATAATTTGCTGCAAAGAGAACGAAGATTATTTGCCGACAGTGTGTCTTTAACTTTTGGGGGCAGTTACATACTAAAAATAAAGTTATCTGTCAAATTTATTTTGCAATATGTGATAAAAAGGTATAGGAAACGACTCTCAAAAATTTAAAGTTTAGTGGAGCCCCCTCCAGTAGGAGCCGGAGGCTCCCTAAAGCAATGCGACCTCCCGCGGGTCACGGCGCTTTCCTGACCCGGCTGGAGCCGAGGGATTCCAAGTCGCGGGATTGAAAGCTCGTCAGAATTGCGACTAAGGATGATTATGAGAATCTGGAAGCAAGTTTTTTTAGTAGTATTATTTTTCTTCGCGATTATTTTTGCCGTTGATGTCGGACGCTATCTTTTTTATCCCAATGTGGCTTATTTGAAAAACCATAACCCCGGCAAAACCGCTTTTATGGAATACAGAGAAGGAACCTGGCAGCAAAAGAAGTTAAAGAAGAAAATTCAGAAAATCTGGGTGCCGATTTCTGAAGTATCTCCTTATGTGATGAAGGCTGTAATTATCGCGGAGGACCATAAATTCTGGTCGCATGATGGGTTTGATTTCGAAGCAATGCAAAAAGCTCTGGAAAAAGATATCGAGAAAAATAAAATTCAGGCGGGCGGCAGCACTATTTCCCAGCAACTGGCAAAAAATTTATATCTTTCTCCGGATAAGGACCCCATTAGAAAACTCAAGGAAGCTATACTTACCTGGCGTATAGAAAATCAATTAAGCAAAAGAAGAATTCTCGAACTTTATCTAAATGTCGTCGAATGGGGCGATGGAGTTTTTGGCATTGAAGCAGCGGCGCAAAATTACTACGGGGAACATGCTTTTCAATTGACAGCCCGTCAGGCGGCAAGATTGGCCTCAATTCTACCCAACCCCCGCCTTTTAAAACCAAATGGTGAGTCCAGATACGTAGAGGATCAAGCGGAAAGAATTTATCAGATTATGGTGCGCCAGGGCATAGTTATCCCCGAATACGACGAGGTTATTGGAGAAAAAAACGGCAACAGCCGCTGATGGGAATTGCGGAAGAAATTTGCCGATATTTTTTTAAAAACAATTTTCCAGTTTTTTGTTGAAGCGATTGTTTATATTATTTCAATGGCACACGCCATCGAAACCCCGCCGCCGCCGCAGAGCGTGGCCATTCCCAGCGTTTTTCCGCGTTTTTTCATGGAATTAATCAGCGTAACCATAATACGACAGCCCGTGGAGCCGACCGGATGGCCCAAGCCGATGCCCGAACCGTTAATATTGGTAATTTCACGCCTGATTTTCAGCTCTTTTTCGCAACCGAGGTATTGAGCCGCGAAAGCCTCGTTAAGTTCGATTTGTTCGAAATCATTGACCTTCAAACCGGATTTTTTTTCCAGATTGCGCACCGCCGGAACAACGCTTAAACCCATTACCGAAGGATGGCATCCGCCGCGTCCCACCGCTGTAATCCGGGCGAGAGGCTTTAACCCAAGTTCTTGAGCTTTTTGTGCCGACATGATCACCATCGCGCTGGCGCCGTCATTTATTCCTGAAGCATTACCGGCGGTAACCTTGCCGATTTTGGGAACAAATGCCGGAGGCAAATTTTTTAGTTCCTCCATAGTCAGCTGGGGACGGAAATGTTCATCCTTGTCGAAAATTTTTGACGGCTTGCCTTTTTTCTGAGGTATTCCCACCGGCACGATTTCTTCTTTGAAATCTCCTTGTAGCGTGGCTCTCTCAGCATTGTTATGACTGCGCAGAGCGACTTCATCCATTTCTTCGCGGCTGATTTTATATAATTCGGCGACAAACTCGGCGGTGACACCCATTATGTAAGGTTTGCCTCTATACATGTCGATGAGCGCGCCTTCTTTAAGCGGGCCCTTTTCCGGGCCGGGCATAATATATGAACCGCAATACAGGATATGGATGATATTATCTACGAGTACCTGATCCTGCAGACGATAACCCCAGCGGGCTCCGGGTAGGGAATAGGCGGCACCGGACATGTGTTCCATTCCGCCGGCCAGAATTATATCCGCCATTTCACTTTGAATCATGGCCATGCCGGAAAGAACGGCTTCCATACCGGATATGCAAACGCGATTCAGTGTGACAGCCGTGACACTTTCAGGAATTCCGGCCAGAAGAGCCGCTACGCGGGAAACATTGAGTGTATCTACCGGTTCCAGGCAGCAGCCGAAACGGACATCATCGATGGTAGCCGGATCAATACCCGCGCGCTTTACCGCTTCTTTCATAACAACGCTTCCCAGCGTTGCCGCGTTTAAATCTTTCAGGCTTCCGCCGAAAGTGCCTACTGCCGTGCGGCAGGCCGAAACAATGACCACGTCTCTCATAGTGTAATCTCCTGATGTTTAATCTAAGTCTATTACTTTTTCTTCAAAAGTTCAAGTATTTAGGCTGGCTTTTCCAAAGTTATTCCAAGAAAAAGGCTGTGATATATTTTCCATATCACCGCCTGATTTAAACTGGTTCCAAAGGACGTCCAACTGCAAGAACTTTATGGCCACACTATTCATGGCCATTGAGAAACACAGAGATAGGGTCTATCCTAATTCTAAAAAGTTTATATTAACAAGCAGATAAAATACATTTGCACATCTTACACCTACTACTAAACAGTTATTAGGTGAATGAAAATTTGAGGATTACCGTGAGAAACAATCGAGTCGAACGCCGTCTAATTCCTTTCAGGAAACCACCTCATTTTGCGTGCGTTGAAGGTAGTGAAAAAAAGACCGTAGCTCCTTTATTTACTTTTGCTTCAGCTGTAGCTCCTCCATGGCACTGGGCCTATTTGACAAAATTTCTTCTAGGCTTTTCTCCTCAATAACTGTTTTACGTTTCAATGCGACTCTAATCTTTTGAAGCACAACTAATATTTCTTTTGAAAAGTAGTGGTCATTACTTTTGCCTAACTCTCTTAAAAGTGTATCAGTTTCTGGATAAGTATCAAAAATGATATGATTATGTGTTGTACTATCAAAATGCTTCTTAACAATATTTGCAATATTTGCATTTTCCATTTTACGATCAAAGCCAGTCCACCCTATAAGATACCCACAATGTCTGATGGCAAATAATGGTAGATCAACAAATAATTGGGATTTGGTGGTCGGCATGTAACCAACCATATTAGCTTTGTGGAATACTATGCCTTTAAATGCTTTTTTCATATACTTAATATAGTGAGTTTCACCTATGCTCCGTTTAACGCCAATTTCTTTAAAAATGTTATCAATTCCTGGAATCAAGTAATACCGTTCAAGAATATCCGGCCGAATCTCGTACAAGAGGTGGAACACATTGTCATTATGTAACATTTGCGAATATTTCTTGATAAGTTGTTTTTGGATTTCCGGACGGGCATCCGCTATGAATTTAGCAGTAAAATACTCCTGAAATGACCTGTGTGCATAAACAATTTGCAAACCTTCTTCAACAAGCAAACAAACTGCTTGGATAAGATCTTTCAAATAGTCATCCTTAGTGAATTTTAATCCTGTTATTTGCTGACTTGTTTCAATATATGCTAATGCTTGAATTCGATCAAATTCAAACTGTCGTTTGTCATATGCTTGAAGGCAAAAAGCCGCAAAAATACGACCAAAATCTTGGATATCTAAAGTTGTGAGACGATCGCGCTTATAACCGCATTTCAACGCATCATGCCTTTCAAAAAGAGCTTCATAAGCTTGGTTGTAAAATACATTCAACTTGTTTGGAATATTTGCACTTTGTCCATAGGTTAGGAGCATTATAGATAGCAGAAGAGGATTTGATAGGAATGATTTATGTTTTTCAAATAATATTGAACGCAAATCATAGAGAAATTTTTTCTTTAAATCATCATCAAAAGGCACTTTGTTTATAAGTTCATATGCTTGATCTAAACTCAGCGCTTGAATTTGCATGGAAGTAAAATCCTGCCAACCATCTAGCTCACTATCCGGTCGTGATGATATTATGATAATGTTTTTTTCATATTTCTTGGCAAAGTCATGAATATCTCTCCTGACGTTACTCCTTTTAGTATTTCCTACTTCATCATAACCATCGAGCAGAAGAACAAAATGGCCAGCGTCTAAAGCTTTATCAATGTAATCATCTCCTAAGTTAAACTTATTTAGTTGTAATACTTGTCGGATCAGTCCAATAAGATCAGTATTGGTAGAATTGAATTGGCGGAGTTCTAAAAATACAGGCACTTTATCATTAGTCATAATACTATTAAGTAATAGATGTCTCATCATCATAGATTTACCACAACCTGCAGAACCTTTGATTATTATGCAGTGTGAAACGTTTTTAATACTATTCAATGTCGGTGATTGAAGGAGTGTTTGATGAAACAGCATATTTAAGGGAACATAAAATTGATAAAGTGGTACTGGCTCACCACGGAGAAGAAACGATTTCGCCTTGGAATATTTCTCAAGAACATTTAACAAGTATCGTTTATAAGTGTGATCGAGATGAAGACGGAGCTTGTCTGTGCCCTGTTTTATAACTCCTGTAGCACTTTCCATAAAGTTATCAAGATTATGTTGAATAAATTTTGCAGCTATCGCATTAATATCAATTTCATCTTTCATACATTCTCCTTTTTATATGAAAGTATTGTAAAAAACTCTCTTCTTTTATGCCCAGTACCAGCGAAGTTGTAACCAGAAACAAACTCGCAAACAAGGGGTAGCCCTGAACGACCCCAGATACTTATATCACATGTTAAGTTAGGGTTCCGTAGTTTTTTTGATTATTTCCGATAGAAATATTGTGTCAATTGGGAAAATAAGAAAAACAACATTACGAAATCCGTTAATTTATGCTTCCTCAGCGCGGAGACGAACCACGGACCCGATGGATTAATCCCGCTACGGCGGGACTAAGCCGATTGAGCTTGCAAATAAAAAGCCCGCTTTAGAAACGGGCTTTTATGAACTGGCTCCCCAGCGCGGACTCGAACCACGGACCCGATGGTTAACAGCCATCTGCTCTACCGACTGAGCTACTGGGGAACATAAATTAAAAGAACGAAATTAGTTATCATGCCTCCCCGTTTCGCTGGTTAATCCCGCCGCAGCGGGACTCTACCGACTGAGCTACTGGGGAACAAATTTTCAGCGGCTACATAATACAAGTCGAGACGGATGTCAACAACCTTCCGCAGCTTTTGCAGCATCAACATCTTTGCTTTTTCTTTACAATCCCTCCAGAAATCGCTATCAGAAACACTATTTACCATCTTTTTATCATTGTCTTGCCTCAAGAACTGTAATGATATATAAAAACAAAACCTTTACCAAGGTGGTTCGAATGGCTTTTCCGGTTAAAAGGCTAAGCAGCCAGAAATTATTAAAAAAAGGCGTGCTGGAAGAAGAATTGTGCACCGGTTGCGGCGCTTGTGTCGGCCTTTGCCCCTATCAAGTTGTATATCATGACCGGACAGTGCAGTTGCATTATTGTGATCTAGAAGCTGGCAAATGTTATGCTTTTTGTCCAAGAACGCCGACTGACCTCAACGCATTGCGAGAGCTTCTTTTCAATTCCGATGACCTGACGCCGGAAATTGGTGCAGTGAAAAGCTATTATTTTTCCCGGGCAGCCGATTCCCGGTTGCGCGAAAGCAGTCAGCATGGAGGTACAGTGACGGCATTGATGGAACTGGCTTTAGCTAACGGGTTTATTGATTCCGCGATAGTCTCTTCCCGCAACCAAGGATTTTTACCGAAAAGCACTGTGGTGAACGAAAAGGCGGCCCTGCGATATAATGCGGGCAGCAAATTTACCGTATCGCCGACAGTTGCCGCTTTTAATCAATCGGTTAATGATAAGTCGGGCAAGATAGGCGTTGTAGCCACGCCCTGTCAGGCGCTGGCACTGGCCAAAATGAAAACTCATCCTCAAAAAGATGAATCCGGTAAAATTAATCAATTGCAATTGGTCATCGGTTTGTATTGCGGCTGGACACTTTCCGCGGAAAAGTTTACTAAATTGCTCGCCCAAAATAATATAGCACTGAATTCACTAAAAGGCATGGATATTCCGGCAGGAAAAAACATTTTGGAGCTTTACACTAATAATGGTACGCGGGTAATTTCTTTTGATGCTGTGCAAGCTTGTGTTCGGGAAGCCTGTAATTACTGCTTGGACAGCACAGCAGAGTATGCCGATATCTCGGTAGGTTCGGCGCGCTTTGGCAATGATTGGGAAGAAATGCGGCGCTGGAATCAATTGATTGTCCGAACGGCGAAGGGAAAAGAATTGGTCGAGCTTGCTGTAAAGAACGGAGCACTGGAAATCCGGGAAGCCCCGGTGGAAAGCTTACAAGAATTGAAAAAAGCGGCGATCGAAAAAAAGAATACAGCGCTGAAAAATATTATAAGAAAAAGCGGATCAGTAAAAAATCTTTTATATCTGGATCGCCATGATCCCATAGTGCAAAAGTTTTTGAAAAATAAAGCTTCTGATAAAGAATGCAGGTAGAATCATGTCCAAGTTACTAAGTCCGGCCAAAACCGAGGTTTTATTCATGGGTAACGAAGCCATCGCGCGGGGCGCGCTCGAAGCCGGGCTTTCTGTTGCCACGGGTTATCCGGGGACACCTTCATCAGAAGTGATCGAAACCCTTGCCGCTGTTGCTAAGGAAAGAAAACTCTATGTAGAGTGGTCAACAAATGAAAAGGTGGCTCTGGAAGTAGCGGCTGCGGCTTCCTTCGCCGGTTTGCGTTCGATGTGCGTGATGAAACAAAACGGCGTCAATGTGGCCTCCGATTTTCTATTGCATCTCACTGCTTCCGGAACGCGCGGTGGTATAGTTTTGGTTACCTGCGAAGATCCGGGTGCTCTTTCCAGCGTCAATGAAGGCGAATCGCGGTATTTCGCGCGGATGCTGGAAATTCCTCTGTTGGAGCCGGCCAATTTTCAGGAAGCCAAAGACCTGACCAAATGGGCGTTTGAATTGTCGGAAAAAATCAGGAATGTTGTCATTTTACGTTCCGTGACGCGCATGTCGCACGCCAGCGGCAATGTTATCTGCGGCAAGCTGCCGGACAAGTCCAGGATTGCTCGCTTTGTTTACGATGGTTTGATTACAGACCCATTAAGAGGACCGGTAATCAGCACTCCCGTCGTCGCTAAACACACCCTCCAGCAGAAAAAACTGGAAAAAGCTCAAAAGGTTTTTGAAGATAGCCCCTATAACAGTTACTCCGGCCCCAAGCATCCGGAACTTCTTATAATTACCAGCAGTGTTTGTTATCTTTACAGCCGGGAAGCAATCAGCATGCTGGGCCTGCAAAAACGTGTCGGGATTTTAAAGCTTGATTGCACCTGGCCGCTGCCAACAAAGCTTCTAAAAAAATACTTACGTTTAACAGATAAGATTATGATCGTGGAAGAAGTCCTGCCTTTTTTGGAAGAGAACGTCAAGATTGTAGCCGTTGGTATGCTTAAAGAAATCGGTATTAAGATTTTTTATGGGAAAATGGATGGGACGTTGCCTTCGGTTGGGGAGTTGAATCCCGATCTTGTTGTTTATGCTCTTGGCAAAATAATGAAGGTCAAGTATAAATCTCTGACTGAAAGTTATACAAAAGAGATAAAAAAAATTGCACGATTAATTCCCGAGCGTGAGCTGACCTTCTGTCCGGGTTGTCCGCACCGTGCTTCGTTTTGGAGTATCAACAATGCGCTGCAGCTTGACGGCCGCGGAGGCTTTGTCTGCGGCGATATAGGCTGTTATGCGATGGCGGCACTTTTCCCGGCCATTGGTTTTAATACCGTGTGCACTCTTCATTCCATGGGATCAGGAACTGGCCTGGCCAGCGGGTTTGCCAAACTTAGTGCTTTCGGTTTAGATAAACCTATTCTGGCGGTTTGCGGCGATTCCACTTTTTATCACGCGGTAATTCCGGCGCTGATCAACGCCCAGCATAACCGGGCGGACATAACTTTCATTGTTTTGGATAACGCCGGAACGGCAATGACCGGATTTCAACCCCATCCGGGTTTAGCTGTAAGCGCCATGGGTGAATCTGTTCCGGACGTTGACATTGCTGAAATTTGCTCGGCAATAGGGGCGAAAGTCGTCATCAGCGATCCCTTCGATTTAGAAGGGACAAGTAAAATTCTCACTTCTTTTCTGGCGGAAAGCGGATCTTTAAAAGTATTGATTTTGAGGCAAATCTGCGCTTTGAGTCCTGAAAAGAAAGGTAAAAAGAAGTATCTGATGCAGGTGAAGGAAGAACTCTGCCTCGGCGAAAATTGCGGCTGTAATCGCTTATGCACTCGTATTTTCCGCTGCCCCGCCCTGACCTGGGATCGGATAAAAAAGAAGGCAGCAGTTGATGAAGTAATTTGCGCCGGCTGCGGCGTCTGCTATTCGATTTGTCCGCAAAAAGCGATAATGAGAACTGAGGCGGAGGCAGCGGGCTAATAATGAAGATGTCTTTAGCTAAAGAACCTGTAAATATTATCATAACCGGCGTCGGCGGGCAAGGCAATGTCCTGGCTTCCCGCGTACTGGCCGGAATGCTGGTTTCTGCGGGGTATTTTGTTACGATTGGTGAGACTTTCGGGATGTCCCAGCGCGGCGGATCGGTGATGAGCCATTTGCGCATATCGTCCAAATCTGCCTTGAGCCCGCAAATTCCGCAGGGGAAAGCAGATATAATTATTGCGCTAGAGCCGGTGGAAGCGCTAAGAGTCTTAGTCAGGTATGGTAATCCCGCTGTTGCGGTTTTGTCCAATTCCCGAGTGGTTTATCCCATCGGGGTCATAACCGGCGATTTTGTTTATCCATCTTTGGATGAAATTGAATCGGCCTTGGAGAAATTAACCGCACACAGTTGGTTAATTGATGCCACAGACGCGGCAGTTGAACTGGGCAATCCTGTTTTGGGCAACATTGTCATGATCGGGGCATTGGCTAATACAGCAATGTTACCGTTTGATCGCCACTCATTTGAAAGAGAAATAACCAAAGACATGTCCGCGGATAAGCGCAAGCTTAATCTTGTGGCCTTTGACGCGGGCGCTAAAATGATTTAAGCTAGTCATTGACTGGACCTGATTAGAAATTATATTAGGCTTTCGATATAAATCGCGAGGTGGGATAATGAAAAATATTTATTCGGCAATAAAGGTAGCTGATCATGTTTACTGGGTAGGCGCCATTGATTGGACAATTCGTGATTTCCATGGTTACACAACGCCTCATGGCAGCACCTATAACGCGTACCTGGTGATGGCCGATGAGATTACCCTTATTGATACGGTTAAGGCGCCGTTCAAAGATGAAATGCTCTCCCGCATTAAATCTGTTGTTGATCCTTCCCAGATAAAATATATTATTTCCAACCATTCCGAGATGGATCATTCCGGTTGTTTGCCCGAAATAATTGATTTGATCAAGCCTAAAAAAGTATTCGCTTCGACAATTGGCGTAAAAACATTGAAGGAGCTGTTTCATGACCGGCATGAGATTATACCGGTAAAAGACGGGGAAGCACTGAGCTTAGGCAATATGGGATTGACTTTTATGGAGACGCGCATGATTCATTGGCCGGACTCCATGTTCACTTATTTGGATAAAGATCAGCTTTTATTTTCGCAGGACGCTTTCGGGATGCATCTGGCGACACTGGAGCGTTTTGACGATGAGATTC
>Ga0209777_10010049_pt1 | contig 10085 bp, 11 predicted proteins | sample FrelakmetHBP12HB_FD_187147 | JGI IMG/M metagenome (GOLD analysis project Ga0209777, IMG submission 187147) | Freshwater lake sediment microbial communities from the University of Notre Dame, USA, for methane emissions studies -HBP12 HB (SPAdes)... | ecosystem: Environmental > Aquatic >...
ATTGCAGGTGCGCCGGAAGGTACGGCCGTTATTGCCGATAGTCAGACTAAAGGTAAGGGACGCCTGCAGAGAGTCTGGCATTCGCCTCCCGGTTCTAATATTTACACATCAATTCTATTGCGTCCAAATTACTCACCAGATCAAGCACCACAGATATCAATCGCTGCCGGTGTTGCTGTGGCCGAAATCATCAATGAATATTGTCCCGGTCAGGTTCAACTCAAGTGGCCCAATGATGTTCTTTTGAACAAAAAAAAGGTATGCGGCATACTGGCGCAAATGAAGACATCAGCAGACGTCATTGATTTTGTTGTGGTCGGTATGGGCATTAATGTAAACATCGGCTATAATCAATTGCCGCAAGATATTCGGACTATTGCCACATCCTTAGCAATAGAGACCGGCCGGGAAATAGCCAGGTTGGAATTGATAATTAGCCTGTATGAAAATCTTGCAAAATGGTATAAAGAGCTAACGCAAAGAGGTTTTTATGCTATAAAGGAAAAATGGCTTAATCTTGCACCAATGATTAACCAGGATGTTCAGATAATGTTTCGTAATGGAGGAGTAAGGGGAAAAGCTCTTGGGCTTGATGACGATGGTTCACTGATAATATTGACTGTAAATAATGAAACAGTTAAAGTTTCAGCGGGAGACGCCACAATTCTAAAGGAGAGTTAAATATGTTGTTGGTAATTGACGTTGGCAATACCAATACGGTTTTGGGTTTGTATGATGGCGATAAACTGGTGCATGACTGGCGCATTCGTACGGAGATTGATCATACCATTGATGAATACGGTGTCCTCATTTATAACTTGTATCAATCTATTCGGATGAACGCCAAAGAAATAAAATCTGTTACGGCGATTATTATCTCCTGCGTTGTGCCGCCCATGCTCAATATTCTTGAGCCTCTGTGCGTTAAATATTTTAAAATTAAGCCCTTAATAGTGGGACCGGGCATTAAAACGGGGATGCCCATTTTTTATGATAATCCCAAAGAAGTAGGAGCGGATAGAATTGTCAACGCGGTTGCAGCTTTCGATAAATACCGGCGGGAATCGATTATTGTTGATTTCGGTACGGCCACGACTTTCGATTATGTCTCTCCTAAAGGGGAGTATATGGGTGGATGCATTGCTCCGGGTATAGTGATATCCAGTGAGGCTCTATTTGCTCGGGCCTCAAAATTGCCGCGTGTCGAATTCAGTAAACCGAAAACAGTAATCACCAAGGACACAGTAAGCGCTATTCAGGCGGGAATTATGTTCGGTTATGCCGGTCTGGTGGATGGTATTGTGGAACGCATGAAAGCGGAAGTGAAATCCAACCCACTGGTGATAGCGACGGGAGGATTGGCGCGGGTAGTAGCGTCGGAGGCGAAGAGCATCGAAAAAGTTGAAGAGATGCTGACTTTAGAAGGCTTGCGCATCATATACAACTTGAATAGTAAATAATAGTGCTTTCATCAAAAGTCGAGAAATCAACAAATTTCGACGGCCTCGTAAAAAGATTCAGAGACAAGGCGCGCGAATCACGAGGAATGAGGCGTACTTTTCGTGTACTCCGCAATGACGAGCGATGAAGCGCAACGCAGGATATGGACTTTTGACGAGGTCGTAAACAATGTTAAACGTGGGATTAACGGGCGGGATTGCCTCTGGCAAATCGACAGTAGCGCAGATGTTTGTGGCGCTCGGAGCTCATCTGATTGATTTTGATAAGCTGGCGCATGAAGTCCAGGAACCGGGAAGTCGTGCCTGGAAAGAAATTGTCAGGTATTTCGGCAAAGACATTCTCAATCAGGATAATACAATCAACCGCAATAGATTAGCTCAAATTGTTTTTACGGACAAAAAAAAACTTGAAGCCCTGAACAATATTGTCCATCCACTTGTTTATAATCTCTGGCAAGAACGATTGGCTAAAATCAAAAGGCAGGCAGAGCACGCCATTGTTTTATCCGATGTTCCATTGTTGTTTGAAGGAAAGATGCAAGATCTTTTTGATCTGACCATGGTGATTTTAATTTCGCCTGCAGAACAGATCATCCGTCTGATGGCACGCAATGGTCTGTCCAGTAATGAAGCACAGATAAGACTTCAAAGCCAGATGCCGATTGCGGACAAGATTGGGCTTGCGGATATTGTAATTGATAATCAAAGCGATGTGTCTCAAACAGAAAAAAAAGTGGTAGAGATCTGGCAGCAGCTCAAAAGTCGGGAAAAAAATAAAGATAATTAATTTCAGGTCTGTCCAGAATTGGATACCCTGAGCAAAATATAAAAAATGTGTGGAGGAAAAAAATGATTGGGAAAAATGTTAAAACTGACTTCAGCGCGCGTGTATCCGAACCTGTTATTGATCCATCTTCCTATGTTCATCCGTTGGCCGCAGTTATCGGCAACGTAATTTTAGGCAAAAATATCATGGTATCGCCAACAGCATCCGTTCGCGGTGATGAAGGGCAGCCCATTTATGTAGGTGATGATTCCAATGTTCAGGATGGCGTTGTGATCCATGCCCTGGAAACAGAAGTTGACGGCAAGCCTGTGGAAAAAAACCTTTATGAAGTCAGCGGCAAAAAATACGCGGTTTATGTGGGCAGAAGTGTATCGCTTGCGCATCAGGTGCAAATTCATGGTCCGGCAGTGGTCATGGACAATACTTTTGTGGGGATGAAAGTGCTGGTATTCAAATCTTTTGTGGGCCGGAATTGTGTAATTGAGCCGGCAGCTGTATTAATGGGAGTGAAAATTGCCGATGGCCGTTATGTCCCCGTGGGATCGGTTATTAAGACTCAATCCGAGGCGGATATGCTGCCTTCTATTACGCCGGATTATCCGCTCAAAGACATGAATAATGGTGTCTTGCATGTTAACAAAGCTCTGGCAAAAGGCTATCTGGAAGCAGACAAGAAATAATGTTTTAAGTAGTGGTATATATTGAATAGGCGATGTTAATCACGGGTATGAACCCCAAAGCAAGCTTCGGGGTTCATACCCTCCGCTGCGCGGGATTGTTCAACTTACCAATTCCGCTTCGCTTTCGGAATTGGAGGTTCACAAATAAATAGTAAGTCTAATACGAGTGATCAGAGTCAGCATCGTTGTCTTTCCTGCGGAACAACTGAGGATATGAAGAATCGCCGGTACTGTTCCATGAAGTGCCGGCAGAAATTGCGGCAAAAGCTAAATACAAGGAGCGGTTTGCTGCAGGCCTTAAATACGCGATATGCCACCTTCTACTTTTCCGATACGCTGATTATTCTGGATGTTGTTCCCCATGGGATTAAAGAAATCTTCAGATATACATGTCTGCGATCCGCAGGTAATTCTCCTTCCGAAGATTTCAGCAAAATGACAGATATGCTGGGTAATGCCTGGTGGGAAGAGGAAAAACGGACAACCAAGAAATATCTGGCCTCGCGTCATGTTCTGGAATTGGCGGACAGATGTGTAATTTCTCCGGGACTTCTGCGTCCCAGATTAATCAAAGTTCCAACCATTAAGACAGCAGTCATGAATTATCTGGAAATTGATAAGGCAGATATTAACTCCGATCAGTTAATCAAAATCATTAAAAACGCTTACCGCCGCCAGGCGAAAATTCATCATCCCGATCTCGGTGGCCATGCGCAAACCTTCAGAAAACTGCATGCCGCCTATATGGAACTATTGCGCTGGGCGGATAATCCCACTTTCATTCGCCGTCGTGGTTTTCCTGATAAATGGTACTATGACTCAGATAATAAAAAATGGGTCCAGCCTATGTCCCACAGCCAATAAGGCTTAGGGATTATAACTTCAGTAAAAGCTATATTTCGAAGATAACGCCGTTTTTAGGATAAAGTTTTTCATGGCAAAGAAAAGGGAAGGCAGATATTTGACTGCCTTCCCTTTTAAGTTTAATAACTTTGAAAATTAGACGTGTTTCTTTGCCGGTGCTTTTACCAACGAAATCATCAAGACAGCAACGGCAACAACGACAGCGCCGACAATAAAGGGCACATAGTATGATGCAGTTATATCTTTCAACTTACCGCCAATATAGGGACCGATAAACCCGGCCAGACCGAAAGAGGTAAATAACAGGCCGTAATTGGAACCCTGTGAAGTGGGGCCATAATACTGCAAACAAGTTGATGGGAAAAGGGTGAACATACCACCATAATTCCAGCCGATTAACGCGGCGATCACTCCCAGGAAAACAACATCTTTGCCCGCTGGATAGAGCAGTGCCATTGCGGCCACCTGTAAAACAAGAATGGTGATGAGCGATGCTTTAGCACCGAATTTATCCGCCGCGTAGCCAATCAGGATCCGGGTAACAGCATTAAATATGCCCAAAGTGCTGACGACCATAGCGGCTTGCATTGGTTGCAGGCCGGAGTCGATGCCGTGGCCGGCAATATGTCCGATAACCATCAAACCGGCGAATGCACCGCAGAAGTATCCCACATAAAGCATCCAGAATTGTGATGTTCGAATGGTTTCACTGAAGGTGAAGTCTCTTGTTTCCTTGGCAATAGCAGCTCCCGCGGGCAGGGCAGGCGGATTCCAGTCTTTCGGTTTCCAGCCTTTTGGTGGATTGCTAAGGCAGAAAGCGGAAAGAAGCCCCAGAACGCTCATAGCGATGCCGACAAAATAAAAAACGTAACGCCATCCGTAATTAGGATTGGTAATAATGGAAGTAGCCAGCGGCGCCATGATGAATGAGCCCAAACCGAGGCCAACAACGGCAAATCCTGTAGCCAGAGCTTTTCTATCCGGCCACCATTTCGGAGCAGTGGCAATCGGTGGTAAGTAAACCAGACCACCGCCGAGACCGGCAACTAAACCGAAGGTTAAATACAATTGTATTTTGCTGGTTGTGAATCCCGCGCTAAAAAAGCCGATACCCAAAATAATTGCACCGATCGCAACTACGATCCGGGGTCCATATTTGTCGCTCATTTTGCCGGCAACAAAAGTAGTGAGGCCGAATACCAAAACACAAATTGAAAAAGCCATAGAAATATCAGCCCGGTTCCAACCAAATTCTGCGTTTAAAGGCTTTATAAATACACTCCATGCATAAAGAAGCGCACCGCAAGTCGTTGATCCCAAAACGCCACCCAGCAGTGGGATCCAACGGGGAATTGAAGATTTAACTTCAGTTTCTGATCCCATGAAATATCCTCCTTATTTTTTAAAAATATTACCCATTATATTTTTGTTGGGGAGAAAACTAGCATATTAATATGTCATAAATCAATGATTATCTGATGATTTTTCGGTCAATGGCCACAGATTGGATGCCTTCATTTTCCACAATTGAATTGACATCGGCATGCCCTTTAAATCTCATTACATTAAGCATGAATATTTCCAGTTTGCTCAGAACATTCGGCGGCAAAAGGTTGCCGTCGATTTCAATATCCTTTGAAAGTGAAACAGTATGAAAATAATATTTATATGATTGTGAATAAAATCCCGCTAAGCGGAGGGTATGAACACCATAGGTTGCTATGGGGTTCATACCCGTGATTTAGAAAAGATAAAAAATATTGCACAAAGTAAATTAATGTCCTGCTTCCAGGGCACCTGCTATGTACATCATCGCCAGCAACATGAAAACAAGAGTCTGGACAATCGAAGTAAAGATCATCAAGATAAGAATGGGTAGCGGAACAAGCAGTGGTACAAGAAGGAGGACGACAGCTAGCACGATGTCTTCGCCGGCGATATTGCCGAATAATCGGAAAGTCAGAGAAAGCGGGCGTGACAGATGACTGATAATTTCGATCGGCAACATTAAAGGTGTCAACCACCAGACAGGCCCCAGAAACTGCTTAAAATATTTGGGGCCATGAATGCTAACCCCCACCACATGTGTGGAAAAAAACACGACAAGTGCCATTGCGGCGTTGGTATTGATATTTGCAGTAGGTGATTCAAAGCCGGGAATAATTCCAATCAGGTTTCCTGTTAAAATAAAAAGACCCAGAGTAGCTATCAGAGGGAAAAATTTCTTGCCCTTATCACCCATAGTGTCAACAAGCAAAGAATCAAAGCCACCGATAATTACTTCCATTACATTTTGCAAACGGCCGGGATAAACTTGCAACCGCCGTGTGGCCAAAAATGACAGAACTGACAGGAGCGCGACCACAAAAAGTGTATAAGTGACATGGCCCGGCACATAATGGTTTTCCAATAAAAGCACAGGGTTCATCTCTATATAACCTCCTCAAGTAATTTTTTTTTTGCCATAGTGGTGATCAGCGTGACGATGATGTTGATTACAACCACGGAAAGTCCGATAAGCAATCCAATGACATTTACTGTGGCATTGGCAATCAGGAAATATAAAACAATAGCGGTTAAAACCAGGCGAATGTAATATTTGACCATTACACCACCCTTAACATTGCCCGCGGTATTGGTAAAAATACCTCGCAAGCCGCGTTCCATCCAATGAAAATTGAGGATGCTGATAAAGCCACCCAGAAGGACACCTAAATAGAAATCAAAAGGAGTGAAAATACATGAAATAACGAAAATAACGGCCAGGACAATCCAATTGGCAGTTTCAATCTTTTTTTGGAGCGGGTCTTTGACGATGAGGTTCACTTTTTAAGCTCTTTATAATTTGTTCTTCATCTTTAAAATTTTTTTTAATCAAAACATATATGTTGCGAAATCCGGCGGAAATACCAATAAACAAAAAAATTACAGTAAATACATTGCCGGAATCAAATTTACGATCTAAATAAACCCCCAGTAAAAGACAACCAAAAATTGCCAAAACCATTGCTATACCGATGCTACTGGCAAAAGCCATTTGGACGGCATATTTTTTGGTTTCTGGATCCATTTTTCGGGTGCTCCTTAACACGGATGAAAGGCCAAGTCAATTAAAAATATGACCACCGTTCAGTATTATATTTAATGATGATTTTCTTTATACCATTCAATAGTTTTTATCAGTCCAGTTATTAAGTCGGTTTTGGCAGTAAATCCGAATTCTTTCAATCCTTTAGCTGTGTCCAGCATCCGGCGGGGTTGCCCGTTGGGTTTGGATTTATCCCAGGTAATTTTCCCCTGAAAACCGGTGAGTTTAGCAATTATTTTAGCCAATTCTTTGATCGATATTTCGAAGCCCGCGCCGATGTTAACCGGTTCGCTTTTATTATAAGCATCCGCAGCCATGCAAATAGCCTGGGCGGCATCTTCCACATAAAAAAATTCCCGAGTGGCCAAACCTGTCCCCCAAACTTCAATTTTATCTTCTTGGGCATCGATGGCATCAAAACATTTTTTTATCAGCGCAGGAATAACGTGAGAGGAGAGGGGACTAAAATTATCGCCTGGGCCATAAAGATTTACCGGAAGTAAAAAAATGGAATTGAAGCCGTATTGCTTTCGGTAGGCTTGCGATTGCACCAGCATCATTTTTTTAGCCAGGCCATAAGGGGCGTTAGTTTCTTCAGGATAGCCATTCCAGAGGTCTTTTTCTTTAAAAGGGACGGGTGTGAATTTTGGGTAAGCGCATATTGTGCCTAAAGCGACAAATTTTTCGGTTTTTCTTACGTATGCTTCATGAAGCAGTTGAGCGCCCATGATTAAATTATCGTAAAAAAGTTCAGCCGGTTTTTCCTGATTAAAGCCGATACCGCCGACTTTCGCGGCCAGATGAATAACAATTTGAGGTTTTGTTTCTTCATACATTCGTTGAATATCGTTGATGCTGGTCAAATTGTATTCGGGAAGATCAGCAATCTTAATTTGACGGCAATCATAATCTGCCAGCTTTTTAATCAGATGGCCGCCTAAAAAGCCCTTGCCGCCGGTAACTGTAATGGACTTTCCTTGGAGCATTCTTACAATCCCTTTTTTGTGTAATGATGAGAGTGAAATATTTATCTAAAAGAGTTAAGTTATGCGCTCGCTGTTATTACAGGCGAAACCGGCATCAAGTAGAGTTTTTTCCTTTTTAGCTAACTCTAAATCTGCTGCAATCATCATATCGACAAGCTTATCGAAGGTGACTTTAGGTTGCCAGCCAAGTATCTTTTTTGCTTTGGTCGCATCACCTAAGAGCACATCAACTTCCGTTGGCCGGAAATATCGTTTGTCCACAACGACATGTTTATTATAATCCAAATTCAGTTTGGCAAACACCCTTTGCACAAATTCTCTTACCGAATATGTTTTACCGGTAGCTACAACAAAATCGTCCGGTTTATCCTGTTGCAGCATCAGCCACATGGCCTCAACATAATCACCGGCAAAGCCCCAGTCTCTTTTGGCTTCGAGGTTTCCCAAATATAATTTGTCCTTAAGACCTAATTTTATCTGTGTTGCCGCCCGGGTTATTTTTCGAGTCACGAATGTTTCGCCGCGCCGGGGTGATTCATGATTGAAGAGGATGCCATTTGTGGCAAAAATGCCATAAGCATCACGGTAATTATGAGCTATGTAATAGGCATAAACTTTAGCGGCGGCATAAGGACTGCGTGGCTGAAATATCGTTTTTTCGTTTTGTGGTGGCGGGGCGGCGCCGAACATTTCGCTAGACGAGGCCTGATAAAATTTTGTCTTTATTCCTGTCTTTCGGATTGCTTCCAAAATTCGCAAAGTTCCCAATCCCGTAATATCAGCTGTATATTCGGGCATATCAAAACTTACGCGCACGTGGCTTTGCGCGCCCAGATGATAAATTTCACCGGGAGCTATCGAATGAAGTAAATCCATTAGCTGACCGGAAACGTTCAAATCGCCGTAGTGAAGGAATAATTTTGCATTCGGATCATGGAAATCACGGTAAAGGTGATCGATGCGGTCAGTGTTGAAAGTACTGGCACGGCGGATTAAGCCGTGCACCTCATATCCTTTATTTAACAAAAATTCCGCAAGGTAAGATCCATCCTGACCGGTGATGCCCGTAAGAAAAGCTTTTTTCATTATATTTCTCCATGTTCCGTGAGTTTAATTCCTTTGGACATTACAAGATCGCTCTTTGCTTGTCAATGCGCAGATCAAAGCTTTTTCAAAGTTTTCGAACAGGCATTGAGTGTAAAATCAATATTATTATCGCTGTGCGCAAAAGACAGAAATGCTGACTCCAATTGTGAAGGTGCCAGCCATACGCCATTTTTCAGCATACCATGGAAAAAACGAGCAAACAGCGCCATGTCTGATTTTTGGGCGGTAACCAAATCGAAAACCGGACCTTCCTGAAAAAATATTGTAAACATCGAATAAACGCGGTTTACGCACACAGCAATCCCTTTTGCTTTAAACAATTTTTCCATCTCCAGACAAATCAGATTTGTTTTATTGCTTAACTCGGAAAAGGAATCAGCTTTTGTTTTGAGGATATTAAGGGTAGCAATTCCCGCGCTCATCGCCAGAGGATTACCGGAAAGCGTTCCCGCCTGGTATATATCTCCGATGGGCGCGAGTCTTTCCATAATTTCTCTTTTGCCGCCAATTGCGCCTACGGGCATTCCTCCTCCGATTATTTTACCCAGACAAGTCAGGTCCGGTTTAATGCCGATTAAATCTTGATAACCGCCAAAGATAAACCGAAATCCCGTTATCACTTCGTCAAAGATCAAAACTATGCCGTTTTTTGCCGTCAGTTCTCGGAGTTTTTTCAGGAAAGCTACTTTGGGCAAAATGACACCCATATTGCCTGCTACCGGCTCCACGATAACGGCAGCCAAGTCAGAGCCATAGCGGTCAACCGCCGTTTGCAGTGCTTCGATGTCGTTATAAGGCAGGCTTAAAGTCAATCGGGCAATTTCGTCAGGTATTCCCGGTGAGCCTGGAATGCCTAATGTAGCCACACCCGATCCTGATTTGATCAGGAGTGAGTCGGCATGACCATGATAGCAACCATCAAATTTGGCAATCAAATTCCTGCCGGTAAAACCACGCGCCAGCCGGATGGCTGTCATCGTTGCTTCCGTGCCGGAACTGGTCATACGCACAAGCTCTATGGAAGGGATAGCCGAACATATTAACTGCGCCATTTGTGTTTCGGCTTCAGTTGGCGCCCCGAAACTGGTGCCCTTTTGAGCGGCAGCGCAGATA
>Ga0209777_10010050_pt1 | contig 10085 bp, 7 predicted proteins | sample FrelakmetHBP12HB_FD_187147 | JGI IMG/M metagenome (GOLD analysis project Ga0209777, IMG submission 187147) | Freshwater lake sediment microbial communities from the University of Notre Dame, USA, for methane emissions studies -HBP12 HB (SPAdes)... | ecosystem: Environmental > Aquatic >...
ACGTCGAAATAATAGATATTGACGCCCGACAGGTAGTCACCACCGCGGGAACTGTGGACTTCGACTATCTTGTCATTGCACTTGGTAGCACGGCTGATAAGACGGTAGTAGATCCACAAGGGAAGAATGTATTTACGCTAAAAACCCTTAATGACGCCATGCTGATTAGAGATCATATCATCCAAGTCTTTGAACAAGCCAGCGCCGAGAGGAACCCCGAGCGGCAGCGGCAGCTACTTACTTTTGTGGTCTCTGGTGCCGGCTACACTGGTATACAGGTGGTCACCGGACTGCGGGATCTGGTTCGCAGTAGTCTGCCCAAGTTTTACAAAATGATAGACCGCAGTAGCATCAGGATTATTCTGGTTGAGGTAGCTCCGAAGATTGTCGCCGAACTGCATACCAAGCTTGGCGCCTATGTGATGGAGTACCTCAAGGACATGGGAATCGAAGTTAGGTTACAGTCACGGGTAACGCGCATCTGGGAGGATGGCATCGAAGTCAATAATAGTGAAAACATACCCGCAAGTACCGTTATCTGGGTATCGGGCGTCGCTGTGAATCCGCGGGTTGCTGAACTTAATATTGCCAAGGATAGCATGGGCCGAGTTATGGTGAATGAATATCTGGAGGTGCCTGATGCCCCAGGAGTCTACGTCGTCGGCGATTGTGCGCACATCAACAACCCGAGATCAGACCGGCCAATACCGCCTACGGCACATACGGCTGTGCGCCAGGCCAGGATAGCTGCCAGTAACGTTCTCGCTGATGTCCGGGGCTTAAACAAGAAGACCTATCGTTATTCCAAGCCTCCCGATATGGTTTCACTGGGTACCTATAGGGCCGTATTCCACTTCCGTTTCGTGCGTCTATATGGTTTCTTGCCGCGGCTTATCCTTACGTCGATCTACTTATTTCTGATTACTGGGAACCCTAACCGGATAAGGACTGTAATAGATTGGCTGTTGTCTTTGTTTTTCGATAGGGACACAACCCTTCTGGGGCAAAGGCAATCGTGGCGAGAGAAAGACAGCGATGGCATGCCCTCATAGATGGTACCAGTCAGATAGTTAGAGTCACGAGCAGGGTCACTGTTCGGTCTTCAGAATCCTGGCTAGGCTTAGCGCCAATTCTACATATTGTTCAGCTTCTATTGGGTCAATCTCGAATCCCAGGGCGTGCGCTGCTTCGTTCCTCAAGTTGCGAAGCTGTTCATATAAGTCCATCGCAGCTTCATTTATGATCCCTTTGCTGGCTAGAGTGCGAAGGACCTGCCTTTTTTGCCGTGGTTGGCTAGTTGGAAGCCCAAGTCTTTGCGCAGCTTCATGGACAGACGCCTCGACCTCTAGCCAAGCCATGGTGACAGCTGCACTAGGTTCAGTTCTGGCCAAGGTGAACAGCCTTGTTTCTAATGAAAACGTGAACAGCCTTGTTTCTAATGAACTTGACTGCACAGGTTTTTCACGTAGTGTAGGAATCTCCCTCGCCTTGGATTCTGCTTCACTGAGCCCCTTGGCGAAATCAATCTCCACATCTCTATGACGATCCTTGTAGCGGAATTTGCTCACAGTAAGGATCGCCTTTCCGATCGGTGTCTTGAGAACAAATACTATCAGAACGACTACAATGGGCCATGCAATGACCTGAAGAATCTTGATTGTTAGATCACCTGTATCCATGACTTCTTACTAAGAGACAGTCGTGATGGCCTTCTTGACGCCTTCTATCAACTCCTTAACATCATCAGGACTGTGCCAGTAAGTGTACCACCTTTTAAGTTAGAGCTGCTATCAGTCGCTTCCTTGGGTTACACTCTCATACGTATTGTGACTGCACAGTTGAGAGTGTGTGTCTCCATGAGGTTCGAGAGCAATTCGTGCTATGTGTGGTAGGCGATGCTGAGCAAGTGGGTAGCGGACTCTTGCCTTCAAACACGATCCAAACATAGTGTCTGCAGCCGCATAACCGGCTAGCGCTATTCAGCAGTCCGGGCATCATATCAAGTTCTATGATGATGTAAGATAATGGCATGAAGTGCATCCGGCGGATCAGACAACAGGAGCTTGCGCGGCTTCCCCAAGATGCTTCCAGAGGGTAGACTCCATGGTCAAAAGTGATGGGACTTCGGCACAAAAGTGGTTTGAGGCGTATCTGCTTGAGCTGGGAATTCTTGACTGCATGGAGCCGGTCAGAGACGATGGCATAGACCTTAGCGGCATATTGAAGCGCTGTCCGCGTGTCCCGGCAGATATCAGTTCGGCCGAACAGCGGGTATTGTTTCACTTCCAAGTGAAAGACCGACAGCAGTTCACTGTGAACAACCCGAGAACTTTCCGTCGTTGGGTCGAGGTGGCCGAAACCGAGCCCATCATCCTAATCAAGTATCGTGGTTCGGTGACTGAACCCAGTTTCCGATTCGTACTATTTTTCGAGTACCTGTTGCGCAATCCACAACTTATCGCCAACATTGACGATAGGGTCAAGCAAGGCAAACCAATTGTGGTGTCAACATCCTCATTTCAATTTGCTTCATCCCCAGACATGTTTGTAAATGAGGCCGTGTTCCCTGAAGCTCGGCGAACTTTAAGGCTTCCCAGTGCACTTTGGCGAACTTTGCAGACACCGCTAGTGCCCTTATTAGGGCTGGATTTGATAAAGACCTTTGGCAACTTGGCATTTGTGCAAACGCCTGCGGAAGTGCTGAAGGAAATTCAATTAGACAGCCAACTTCTCCGCTCGAATACTGACTTGTGGCGGGCACTTAGAAACTTATGGGCGCAATCACAGGAGCAGCGCCTCGTTGTCCTTGAAAGCCCTACTATGAGACGGTTCGTTGACGAGCTAAGAGTGAATCCTAGTCTAGCAGCACGACAAAGAGAAAGAGATCAGTTCATCAAGTTTTATACGGCTATGAAGAGTTACGACGAAGACCAATTTTTCTCTATGCCGGGGCTGACTTTAGAAGAAATGGCTTGTTGGCGCCCCTTTGTCTCCATCTTCCCGGAATCGGTGCGGGTGCTTCGCGCGGTCATTGAGAACAAGCGAAGATATTGGACACTGGAACAGCAGACTGCTGCGCTGGCTCTCACAGGCGCTGTTAGTGCTCTCAATGAGCCAGGGCTTGCGAATGCGGCAGCAGATATCATAGTAAAATGGGACCCTGGCAGCACCATAGTCAGAGACCTCGGGGGATATCGATTAATCCGAGAATTCAGTCAGGCGCGCGCTGAAGCTAGCGGTGATGCGGATTCTAGGTATTCGAGGCAGTGCGCCGACTTCATAGCGCACAATGAGGAGTATGAGATACAACATCTTATAGAGTATGGTTGGAATAAGCCACCTGGCATTCTTGCTAGAGCGGAACAGAAGATATACCGCCCCAATATGCGGGAATTGCGAACTCCGCAGATATACGAGGCAATTCTCGATATCGTTAATAAACGATTGACAGGTGGTTAAGCCGACCGATCCACAATGAAACGATAGTGTCTGCAGTTATCTTGGAGGATGCTGGTGGATTATGAACAAAATTGACATCCTCTGTCTTCCTGTGCTACTGTCCAAGTGGCTTTCCCAGACGATACATTCATAGGTCAGGCTTCTGCATATAGTGCCCTAAGGGTAAGGGCAAGACTACTCATAAGGGGGGGTAAGATGGGTAGAAAGCACTTCTTTGGTCTATCGCAGTACGTAGTTCTAGCAATTGTTCTGGTCAGCTTGCTGGTGCTGCTCATTCCTGTTTCAGTGGTCAAGGCTGATTCGGTAGTTACCTTTCCCGATCCTAACCTGGAAGCAGCGATAAGGCAGGCAATAGGAAAGCCTACCGGAGATATCTATCAATCTGACCTTGTTGGGCTTACGTCACTTAATGCTCATTCCCAAAGCATCGCGGTGCTATCGGGGTTGGAGTACTGCACCAGCCTGAGATACTTGGTTCTTGACAACAACCAGATAAGCGACCTCACACCCCTTTCCGGTCTCACGGGTCTGCTACAATTATACCTTCAAAACAACCAGATAAGCGACGTGATTCCGCTGGCTGGACTCGCCAGCCTGACGTACCTGAACCTTCACAACAACCAGATAAGCAACATCTCACCCCTTTCCGGTCTCACCAGCATGTGGTACTTGGACCTTAGCAAAAACCAGATAAGGGACCTCACACCTCTTTTCGATCTCTCCGGCCTGTGGTACTTGGACCTTAGCTACAACCAGATAAGCGACATCTCACCCCTTTCCGGTCTCTCCGGCCTGTATCCCTCGGGCCTGTATTACTTGGATCTTAGCAACAACCAGATAAGCGACCTCTCACCCCTTTCCGGTCTCACCGCTGTGGGGTACTTGGACCTTAGCAACAACCAGATAAGCGACATTCAGCCACTAGTCAACAACGCATTCATAGCAACGACAGGACACTTCGTTGACCTACGAGGCAATCCCTTGAATAGCACATCGGTGAACGTCTACATACCCCAACTCCAAGCCAGAGGAGGAACCGTCTACTACACCAGTCGGGCACCAGATCAGCCCAGCAACATCTCACCTTCCAGTGGAGCCACTGGCATCAGCCTGGCACCCACACTGACATCCTCAGCCTTCTCCGATCCAGATGCTGGTGATACCCATGCTTCGTCTCGGTGGCAGATAACGACAACATCGGGCGATTACTCCAGCCTTGTCTTCTACAGCATCACTGATACCTCCAACCTGACAACAATCACCGTACCTTCTGGCACACTGAATCCAAACACCACGTACTACTGGCATGTGAGCTATGAGGGCAATCATGGCAACTGGTCAGATTACTCAGCAGAGACATCCTTCACCACACAGGCTGCGCCGACCAACAACCCTCCCAATCAACCCAGCAACATCTCTCCGGCCGACGCAGATACGGGCGTCAGTCTGACACCGACCTTGCAGTCGTCAGCTTTCTCCGACCCCGACAGTGGTGATACCCATGCCGCCTCCCAATGGCAGATCAGGTCAAGTTCAGGCAGCTACTCTACCCCCGTATCGGGGGTGACAAGCAACACTGCCCTCACCAGTTTCACAGTACCTTCGGGGAATCTGGGGTACGACACGACCTACTACTGGCATGTGAGACACCAGGACAATCATGGCAACTGGTCAGACTACTCAGCGGAGACATCCTTCACCACTGCTGCAGCCGAGGTTGAACCTCCGTCGACGGAGTGGAGCTTCTCTCCCGGTTTTGGCATGACCAGCTTGGTGCAGCAGGCTGACGATGGAGGTTACATCTGCTTGATCGAAGGATTTGCAGGGACAACATACCAACAATGCCAAGGATACCTTGTGAAGCTAGACTCGTTCGGCAGTGAAGCATGGTCGACTGCCCTTCCTGCGGGACTTTGCTGGAGTTCGTTTGCCCAGACTTCTGATGGTGGGTTCGTTCTCGCAGGTAGCACGTCGATGGGCAGCGACTCAGATGCTTCTCTGACAAAGGTTACTTCGACTGGCGATGTGAGTTGGACCACGACCCTCGGTGGACAGCAACCCGACGCAGCAAGCGACGTACACCAGACTTCCGACGGGGGGTACATCATTGTAGGAAATGAGGCACAGTTCACAGCCGCTTTTCTTGTGAAGACCGACTCCAATGGCAATGTATTATGGCGTAGGACTCTCACTACCGGCTCTGGTGAAAGACCGGCGACCGGTGCTTCAGTGCAGCAGACAGCTGACGGAGGCTATATAGTGACAGGTGCATATTCGCTGACTTGGTTTCAGGATCCTAATCCTGCCAATAATTGTGGTGAGGCCGGGTGGTACAACAATGCGTATCTCATGAAGGTTAATTCCGCTGGCAATTATATGTGGCACAAGACATATGGCGGTGGTGGAGCCACACGCGTTCACCAGACCGCTGGTGGAGGATATGCGTTCGCGGGGACCCTCATTGGGCCACTAGTAGAGACAGCACCATGTCAATGGAACAATACGGGGGCCTCATTTGCTCGGCTAGTTAAGACTGACTCAAATGGCAACACTGTCTGGGACAAAACCTTTGGGGGGCAGGGCCCGTACGACGGCTGCAACGATTTTACGCAGACAGCCGATGGAGGCTACATCTTCGTTGGATCTCTGGGTACGGGGACTGCCTTTAGCGCCTCCCTAATAAGAACAGACTCGGCAGGCACTGAATTATGGTCCAAGAGTTATGGTGAAAACTACTTTCTCGGTTCCGTTAGCCAAACCGATGACGGAGGCTACGTTGTGGGTGGCGGATTGGCCTCGGGCGGTGCTTATGTCACGAAGCTGGCACGGGATGTGCCCTATTCTGTGCCAACAGCCACCGGTACTGGCACAGCCTTGCTTAGCCCATCTTCGGGGATAATACAGAACCTCACGGCAGTGAATCCAGCTCAGCTGCCCCCGCCACCAGTCAACAACCTTGTGTTTCCTGATGGCATATTCTCTTTCAATATCACTGGCGTCTCACCCAGTGGCACAGTCACTGTGACCATCCAGCTTCCTTCGGGCATCCCTGCCAATGCGGGTTACTGGAAGTACGACTCCGCTAACAACAAATGGTCTCAGATAGGTTACACTGTTGTCGGCGCCCATGAGATAGCGATTACGCTGGCTGACGACGGCACTAATGGGGATCTGGTTGCAGGTGACGGGGTGATCAACGACCCAGGAGGCCTTGGTGGGCCTGCTCCTAGTGGAGGAGCACATTCCGCCCCAGTCTTCCCCAGCATCTACGTTGGCATTGGAGCAGCACTGGGGGCAGGAATCGTGGCCTACTTTGTGCGAAGAAGGCTAATACAGAAGGCCTAACGCAAAGGTAAAGAAGAAGTACCAATAGGGTGGGCAGAGATGTCCACCCTTTTCCTTTGCATTGAAGACAAAAGAGCTGTGCTGACATCAGATAGGCGAGGGCCTACACGCTTGGTTTGAGGTTCCAGACACCATCCGGTGATAGTGTCTGTTAATCGCTTCTCTCTTCTCTAATGTAATGCCTGCAGTCCCACTAGGCCTAAGTTCAGCGTCAGCCCGGTCAAGACGCTTTTCTAAGCTTATGCTCACACCCTCGCCAACATCTCCTGTTTTCCGGTGCTGTTCCATCTAAGTTGGTAATCTGATATATTCTAGCGACAGGAGCATTGTAAGAGTCTTGTATTAATATGAAGTGGGGATTATTGTTTGCTGGCGTTGTGTTTCTTGCCCTTGCAGGCGCTACAGCATGGATTGTAAAGGACTTAGGCAGTGGATTTATGTGGATAGCGCCTGGAGGATTTGGGCTGGTTGGGATAGGGCTTCTCATTTGGTTTCTCTTCTTTGATTCGGGTAGCAATCGTTCTGACTAATTGCATTGATCAACTTCTCTAGGCTTTTCTGTTTTTCCGTATCTCTGATTTTGTCTCGTAAACAATCACTATTAAGAGTGCAACATCAAGTATTTTTCCCTTCTTGTTGCCCTACTACTGCCAATCGCTGTGTGAGCATGAGGTCATAGAACTGACCGGGTGTTAGCTTATTGAGAGCGTCAAGTTCCTCCTTATTGGCGACTGCAAGCTGCTCGGGCCTGAACATCAACTGATAGCCGCCGACATCCTTCAGGATGCCGAGCGTAGCTATTACCGTCTCTTTTGGGAAATCAAGTAAGTCCATATACTGTGGCCTGTTGTCAATCAGCAAAAGTGGGACACATTTGGGACATGACCAGGTACCGTGTGCTACAGGTATTGCTCCACCAACTCTTGGGCTTCTCGGTCGTCACCAACGGCATCCAGGGCCTCGGCCTTGGCCATGTCCACGAGATATGAAACCTGCTGTGCGACAGCCTTGCCGGCACCCTGTCGAAGCGCTTCAAGATCCATCGTATCTTCAGGCTTTCCGGCAACCTCATCATTGAACATCGCCACCAACTCCTCGGTGTACTTGATAAGCTCAGCCAGGCTCCGAACCAGGTCGGGAAACAAGATTTCCTCCCCATCGAAGTAGCGCTGGCTGATGGTGACAGCGGCCTGACGGAAGCCGTACAGCTTGGTCAGCAACCCTCCGGCGATGTCCTTCCAGAATGCTTCCTCCCGTATCGCGGGCGGCGAGCTGGCTTTACGCAGCATGCTCAACAGCGATGCGCGTCGCTCAAGCCGGCCTTCGGCTCCATGGGGGCACAGCAGGTAATCATGCTCCTCCACGTAACATGTCAATTGAGCTACGGGTACACCGGACAGGCGCCCCTTTGCGCTCTTGGCAGCAAGCCAGGTATTCCAGGAAGCAGTCGTGAATCCCGTACACACGCTAGAGCGCAGGTCGCCCTTGACCTTGCGTTCCGGCCAAGAGCAGTAGTCTCCGAAGCTAACATAGGGTCGTCCACCGATTTTCCTTGTTCGTCCCGAGAACCTCTTTAAATGCCGATAAACCTGCTTGCTGAGATGACGTATCTCGTCCTGGTCTGCCTCACTCCCGCTGCTGTTGGTAAAGCGCGGCCAGGCGAGCGGATGCTCATCGCCTGCTTCCTGTACCTGGTAACCTCGGGCTATGAGCAGGGTGCCCAGCTCGGCTAATCCCACCACATGCCGGTCAAGCCACTCGCCTTCGACCAGAGCCGCAGCCTGCAGGAAGGGCACCGGCACGGTCTCCAGATATACCGAGGCGCCCGGTTGCACCTGGCCTGAGTCCATCAGTTCCTGGATAGCCGTCACCATTCGGCCATAGTGTGCGTCATACTCGGCGTCTGTGACGGTAGCCAGTCCTTTGCTGTAGTCCTCGCCAGCTTTGAAGCGCTCGTACTCGGCATCGTCCTCAAAACAGTCCCGCACCTCTTTCTCGTTGTCGGCACCAACTATGGGTTTCCATTTCCCGTCATCATACTGGCAGGCTCCTTCGGGGAGCTCTCGCGCACCCTGGTCGAGGAGGTAGTTATAAAGCCAGTCATCGAGTGTGTCCTCACCGAGCTCGTCCCAGGTGGTCACGTGGTTGCGGATGGCAGCGCTCACGGTGCCGGCGGTCTTAGGCTCTAGAGGGTAGGGGATCTCCCGGCTGGACATGTCGGCTATTCTGTTGATGAGATGGCGGTAGAAATTCTCCCAGGTAATAGCCCGAAGTTCTCCCTCCAGGGCGGCAAAGGCAACGTCCCACACTCTTTGCTCCATCATCAGATGACAGTTGACCTGGTGGTGCAGGTGGATCAGGAAACATACGTCCCTCGCCGCCCGGTGCACGGCCGCCTCTACGGCCTTCCGGGGCTGGCCCTTCATAGCTTCCCTGGTAGCCCGCCCTACCTGGTCGGTAAGACGGGTTATAGGCCGAACCGATTCGGGCTGGCCCCGCAGAGAGTTGATGTATTCCACAACGTTAGCATGGCGGTTGGCCTCCTGCAGCCACATGATAGCCGCCTGCTTGGGGGTCAGGCACTCCTCAAGTCTATCTAAACGCTTGTCCTGTCTCATTTCGATTCCTCCTCGGCTACCTCCGGAAGGGCCGACTCTACTTCAAAGACGGATTTAGCGACGAGCTCACCGCGCCGTCCATGAATCGCCTGCTCCAGCATGCCTATACGGCGTTCGAGGTCTCCCACCTCCAGCGTGCGCAGGGCCACCTGTGCCAGGTAGGCCAGAGTGCGGTTGCGGCTGATGCTGTTCTCCATGCCAAGGGTGTCCAGGACAGCGACTTCGACGAGGCGGCGTATGCCGTCAACCGTGTTGAGTCCTTCGAATTCGTAAGCACCAGTAACTGTCGCCTCACGCTTGCGCCTCAAGCCACCTAGTCTGCGCGCCTCTTGAACCTCTTTGGCATGCTCGGGCGAATGCATGAGGCAAAACTGGCTGTCCCGCAACGGCGCCGCCCGGCATGGCGCACCCCCCTCTTGGCGATAAGCGCACTGTCTGGACATCACCCGACTCCACCTCTGCTGATGAGGGCGCAGGTAGTCAGCCCAGACAAGGGCAGGCCCACCGTTGGGTGAGCCTGTCTGTTGATGTCCGCTTTCTGGTCGCGCCGGGTTAGGCCGTAGGGTGCTCTAGCGGGCAACTCTCGGGAGTCTTGTCCGTGGGAGCCAGGAAGCTCTTGCCGCACTCGTAGCAGTGCCAGCGGGTCTGGCCCTCCGGAACCCC
>Ga0209777_10010052_pt1 | contig 10084 bp, 14 predicted proteins | sample FrelakmetHBP12HB_FD_187147 | JGI IMG/M metagenome (GOLD analysis project Ga0209777, IMG submission 187147) | Freshwater lake sediment microbial communities from the University of Notre Dame, USA, for methane emissions studies -HBP12 HB (SPAdes)... | ecosystem: Environmental > Aquatic >...
ATCTCCTCTTTTTGTTCTTAGAAGGCTATATATGATGTTACTTCTATAATACAATCGTCGCTTCAGCGACACTACTTATTAACACATCATATAATTTCTTTTTTTAATTTTTAATCATGCTCATATCATGAAACAACTCATCGCTTTTAATAAGAAGTCTGCGATTGTTTTAACTCCCGCTGATCCAGCTAATCTTTCAGAAACAATTAATAACAGTATCATAGGCTCATTCAACGCAGAGTTGATGAAGCTTGGTTACATACTTTCAAACAATTCAATAAAAATTCTACTCAGCAACAACTTCGGTCTTTCCACTACAAGTCAAATCTTTAAAGATTATCTCACTACTATTCGTGAGGAAATTGGTTTAGCTCGTGATTATAAACCGATGTATAAGAATTTCCCGAAAGAGGTGATGGATAAATCCATAGAGGAATTATACTTCAATGCAATTATTCATTACTGGTCTAGCGGTACTTGGTCGCCGCAAAGCTTTGAATTACCGAGAGAATTTGAATTTGAAAAAGAACATTTCACAGAAATCTCTATCATAACAGAGAAAGAGTTTCAAGAGATTTTCACCAGCCTCTTGAGTGTCTCTGGTATTCTTACCAATCAAGATAAATTTTTCATCGAGTGGTTTATCAAAAATCTATCGAAGAATGATCTTACCGATCTAATCCCATCAAGTATTAAGATCAAAGAAATACTTTCCTTACTTGCTTCTCATAAAATTGATGTTCCAATAAAAACATCTACTGATGTTTTGAGAATTGCAGTTGCTCTTTCTGGTGGTGATATTTCACTACCAAAGATTGATAAGATGATTATAACTGGGTTATGGAGAAAGACGCAAGTGAAAAATACTACCCAGTATTTCAAGAAATTTAATCGTTCCGAGCGTGTTTATCTACTCTCTCTGCTTGAGAAATGTACCTCTTCTATAGAAGAAGATATGAAAAAATATAGAGGGAGATGGATTGCATTAGGTGAAATCATTCATCCTGGTGAATATACAAAAAGATTTCCTAAAGCGGCTGCTGCTTTCTCTACATTGAGAAATGACGAACGATCTATTAAAACGTTTGCTGCACGTGTTGAGAGCGCTATAGCAGGTATTAATAAGACGAATGATCAAAAATCATTCGATGAACTTATGTCTATTCTCTCAGAAAGACCGGGAGAATTTGCTCGTAGACTTGATTTTCTACTAAGAAACTACAATAACGATAGAGTGTTAGAAACTTTCAAGACAAATATTGTTTCGAAGGTTTCTTCAAAGGTGTTAATAGAGCTTCTAAGTCACTTCAAGAGCAGAAAGATAGATTCCCTTTATCGTATGATTGTGATCAAAGGTATTAAATCAAAAACTAAGATTATTACAGGTCAAAAAGCTTTTGCTAAATCTATTGTAGATGAAGTAAATACAATTATTAAGGGTGAACTAAAAATTCGTTATATTAAAGATGTCTCAGCGTATGATTCTGTTCAGATTCATCCTGATCTATACATGACTCCGTTTCCAACAGGAATGAGAGGGGCAAGCTCCGGTATAAAAACATTAATCAAAGGTACTCAACTACTACTTGGTGAATCTAATGTTATTAGGGGTTATCTCCACTGGTTTGATGAGAAAGGGAGTATTGATCTCGATCTTAGTGCTGTTTTTTACTCTGAAAATTTTCGTCCTATAGATCAAATCTCTTACACACGCTTAAAATCAAGCATATCAAATGCCTGTCATTCCGGTGATATACGACATAAAAAAGGTGCGTGCGCTGAGTATATTGATGTCGATATCGATGCTGCTTTGAAAGCGGGTGTGAGATATGTTTTATTCCAGAGTCATAATTTCAATGGTGGTGGTTATCTTGAGATCAAGGATGCAGTGTTTGGTTGGATGGAAAGAGAATATCCTGAAGCAAATAAAATATTTTTACCACCGACTGTTGAAAACGCTATACATCTCACTAGTGAAGCTTCAACTATCTTCACTGTTGCATTCGATCTTAAAAATCGTACAATGATATGGCTAGATACAACCGTTTCTCAACCTGCACAATTTAGTTTGAATTCAGTTGAAGGTACATTGAATAAGTCAACAGCATCTTTGATAACAACACTGAATCTGATCAATACAAAATTAACTATTGGTGAGTTCTTGGAGCTATATTATCATGATGCAAATAATTTACCGATTATCACAAACACTCCTGATACAAAAACATTAGTCTTCAATAATGATATTGATTATACGAATGTTTTAAATTTGTTATAATGCTTTTTTTCTTGGATTGTATGTAAAAAATTATTATATTTTGTTTTAAGAAGTAGAGAGGTAACAACAATTTAAATTTATTTATTATGATAACTAGAGCAGAAAGAATCGAGGAAGTAATGTCATTCCTTAAGACATCATCTGATTACGCAACCAAGATGCTTGAGCAACTTGCTTTAAAGGAGACACCAGAAGAAGGTTTTGAATCCTTCAAAGCAATGGTTCCAGAATCGAAAACATATTTTGGTGATGCACTTGAAGCCGTTGATTATACGACTAAGGAGACTTTCCTAACAACCGTAACAGAAGCTCTCGGTGAAGCAGCCGGTATCTCCCTAATCAAAGGGTTAACACTAGCCTGGACAATAACAGGTGATGAAGATGTAGATGAAGAGGTTATATCTAGTGAATTCTACACAATCATGAACACATCATTAGGATTAACATCGCTAATGGAGTGTCTCAAGGATTGTAGAGATAACGATCTTCCGCTAATAAATGGTATCAACAATTACTCAGAATCAGAAGATTCAGAGCAAATAATTGTTGAATCTTCTATCAGTTTTTTGACAAAAATTGCTGAATCAGAAGAATTATTCAATCCTAATGATTTCCTAGATTATGTCTCCAGGAATATCATATTAGCATCAGTTATTAATATCTACGATTACGCCTCAGAAGGTGTTGCTGAGTAGAATTAAACTTTCGAAAAAGAAAAAGGTGATCTCTCACCTTTTTCTTTGGTTAAATTACTAAACAATATTATATGATTCAATTTTACTCAAAAAAATACAAGAAAAATATCAAGTTCGAATCTATTGGTGAACTTGAAAACGGTAAACCTGTTGTAGAGGGGTTTGATAAGAAAGGTAGACTCTACTGTGGTATAGGTATTGAAAATGAACAACGTACGATTGTTCGTGTTGATAGCATTAAACAAATAAAGAGAAATCATGAAAATTGAAGTAGAGAAACTGGTAGAGCATGAAGACGGCTCAGCAACTGCTACCTTGAACATGGATGAGGAAGCAAGATCTCATCTTATTAATGTCGGTTTCATAGAGGTCTTAAAAATTTCTATCAGAGAGTTTGATAAGGAGTTTGAGAAATCTGAGAATACTGAATCCGACATTGCATAAATACCTGTAAAAAGGTATGGATGCAAAGAACAAACCTATCAAAATACCTAAGTTAAAGGTAAAATATAAACACCCTCATAAGGCGAAGCTCGCAGATGAAGAGTTTAAGGAAGTTAAACTTCAATCAAAGAAAATGCGAGCTAACCCTTCTCAATTCAAAAAAATTCCTACCGCTATTCAGGAAGCACTACATTCTTTCGAGAGATTCCCGAAGAATTGGAAAGAAGCTGTTAAGCATGGAAGAGTTGAAGCGATCAAGAAAGGTAGCATCGTTTTAAATTCTGACATAGGAAACCCAGATGCACAATTGAATGATGTAAAAACAGAAAGAGTTTCTGAGATGCTTTATTATGGTAAAGCTATCGAACATCCGATTGTTTTAAAATATAAAGATAAGAAAACCAATAAGGTGTACTTTTATCTTGTTGCTGGCAACACTCGTGCTACTCATATCGGCTATGGTGTTAAGGTGTTAGTGTTATACGTGTAATTTTTTTGATAAATATAATTGAACGTTCCATCTTTCTCAATTATATATATCAAAAAATTTTTATGAAAGTATTATTTATACTTAAACGTCGACCTGATTATAATGGTGAAATCCACTCTCATATAGGTATTTCTACTGGATTATTTAATAGTGCAACATTTACTTCTAATATGCTCGTTGATGCTGGTGTTGATTCTGTTCTTGAGATTGCTATTGATAATAACTGCATAGATCGTCTTGTTACAAAGCATAAACCCACTCATGTTATTATTGAGGCTCTCTGGGTAGTTCCTGAGAAATTCGATATTCTTCAGAAATTACACCCAACAATTACTTGGATTATTAGGTTACATAGCGAAATGCCTTTTATAGCGGGAGAAGGGATGGCCATGAATTGGATAGGAAAATATCTTGATTATAAAAATCTTATTATTGCTGCTAATGCTCCTAGAATGCTTAAAGAAGTAAAAATATATCTAGATATTAAATATGGAAGACTGAATAACGAGAACCGTATTATTTATCTTCCTAATTTTTATCCAAAAGTTCATACTAAAAAGATATTTAATAAAAGTAAGAAGTATATTGATATTAGTTGTTTTGGAGCGATAAGGTTGTTAAAAAATCAATTATTACAAGCAATAGCTTCATTAAAATTTGCAGATTCTATCAATAAGAAATTAAGATTCCATATAAATATTGGACGTCTGGAAATGAATGGAAGTCCGGTGTTTCATAATCTGAAAGCGTTATTTGAAAATTTAAAAGACTCAGGTCATGAATTAATAACTCATGAATGGACTCCAAGAGAAGAGTTTCTCAAACTTTGTGCAACAATGGATATAGGATTGCAAGTATCTCTTACAGAGACGTTTAATATTGTTGGTGCAGATTTAATATCGCAAGGAGTGCCATTAGTAGGTTCAAGTGAAATACCGTGGTCGTGTTCTTTTTATAATGCAGATCCTGTTGATAGTGATGATATTTATAGAAAATTATATGCAACTTATTACTCTTCACTAATAAATGTTGCTCTAAATCAAATAGGATTGAATAATTATACTGAAAATGTTAGAGAACAATGGTTGTGGTATTTTAATGGAAAAAAATAGTTTGATTCTTATTGAAAACTTTGTATATTTAAGTAAGAAGGTGATACAGAGTATTAATTATTAGGAGGTTATTATGAAAAAGAAATTCGAGGTGTTTTTTGATGATGGGACTACTGAGATATTTGAGGGTGAAAATGTTGAAGATTTCTTCAGAGGGTTTAGATCAAAAACAAGAAAAGTTGATCATACAAGAGAATTCCTCTCATTACATAACGAGAAACGGTGCCCTAATCAAAACAAGATCATGTATGCAAATCGTAAAAATGCAACCGGTGCCTGCAAGACACTAAAGGATATTTCTCTTTATAAGTGTGAAGCTTGCGGTAGCTGGCATGTAACTACTTCTCTGACAAAAAAATTTAAACCAAAAGTAACTACTAAGAAAAAGATTCTCAGTAGGATGCGAGAAAAAGAAGAACTTGAAGTTTTTAATTTTTATAAAGATCAATTAATTCCGTGATCATGATAGAAAAAATAGTGACAACAGAAAACGCTAAAATAATTAAGGATAGTTATATTTCCTTATTAAAAAGTAACATTCTGGATATATCGTTTAAGAAGAAATCTACTGGAGAGCCAAGGGTTCTGGTAGGGACATTAATAAGCTCATACCTTCCTCCTCTAGTAAAGGATGAGAATAAGAAACCTAAAAAGTCGAATGACTTTATTGTTAATTGCTGGGATGTTGAAAAAGGTGCTTGGCGTTCCTTCGATATTTTAAGTGAAGACTTAGTGATCACCAATCATAAGTAAAAAATGCCCCGCAAAATTGAGGAATATAGGGAAACAAATAATCCCTCAGTTTATAAAAAATTACGGAAAGAGCTTTTAGCTAATGGCTCTTTAGGTGTTGAGACGTATGTAAGATGTAGTTATTGTAAGGTACATCATGGTGAGAATAGTAGTTACAAGAAGAGGAAAGGAAGAAAACCAAGAAGAAGATATTAAAATGGGGTCGACAGGTTTTTGACGGTTGGTTTATTGGATAGGAGTGCAGTTCGTCTTTCGGTTGTGTTGGTGGAGACGTTAAAGAAGCCTACGCAAGCAATAAATGCAGAGTCTTTTGACTACGCAATAGCTGCCTGATCTTAGAGATCTAACGCTATATTTGATATCTTGTTAGACGCTGAAGAGGTATCATCTAAAAAAATCAGCAGTCGTCCTTATATCGTATTTCTAACCATATAGGGTACTAAATCTGGAAATAGGTTAATTTTACCTTGCTTATAAAGAAGTTAACTGAAAAAAATAATAAGCATAACTGTAACACTTTTATTTGATGGTCGATCGGACCCGGTTTCGACTACCGGCGACTCCACTAATAGAAAGCTTTTATAAATAAGAATAAACCTTTATTTATAAAAGCTTTCCTTATGTTAACATTCCAACAATTTTTGTTAGAAGATCGACTAGATTTTCTTAAAAATAAATATAAAACTATTACTGCTTGGGAAGCTCGTCATGTTGATAATATACCGCATAATGTAATAGTAGATTTTTGGAGCGGTGTAGATCCAACGCCGAATCATAAATATCTTGATTGGATTCTTAGACAATATTTAAAACATGATTTTCGTATGGAGGATAGAGTTAGGGTTCATAATACACTTGTTTCTTTTAATCTTCATAAGACTCATCTAGCGCAAAAAGATATTAACCGTTATCAACATCTATCAGATTTAGAGGATGCTATAGAAGCAGTGAATGGAACTAAATCAAAACGAGAAGAGATAAAAGCCACAAAATATGAAGGTGCTGATAAAATATTTGATGAAGGTGGTGTAGTTGTTTACCATATAAAAACTGAAGCGGCAGCTAAATTTTACGGGAAAGGTACGAAGTGGTGCACAGCAGCTGATGTTAATTGTCAATTCAAACATTATAACGAAGAAGGTCCTTTATATGTTGTATTTTGTAAGGATCCAGAAGGTAGACCTGCCAAGTATCAATTTCATTTTGAATCTAGTCAGTTTATGGATGAAAGGAATGATGATATTAATTTAAAGGAATTAGTAAAGAAAAATCCAGCATTAAGAGATGTACCAGAGTTTCAAGGACAAGAAATTACTTTAACTAAAGATATGTATTTAAATGATAAAGATGTATTTTTAGAAATGGTTTTTTATAGTCATTATCCTGCTAACATATTTCATGATCCAAGAATAACAAAAAAGCAAGTTGAGTGGATGTTTGATGAAGATTATGAACATATGATAACTCATGTAAGACCTTCTGCTTATAGAAAAGATAATGATGAAATAAGAGTATATTTAATTAAAAATAATAAACTCATTGATGAAGATATTTTATTAAAGGCGCTCGATAGTAAAAATGTTTTTTTAAAATTTACTGCAGTAAATTCACCTAAAGCTACTAAGAAAGTATTAGAGAAAGCATCAAAAGAGGTTACATTACCATTGTGATATCATACTCAGCAATAAAAGAATTAATTAGAAAAAATGGTCTTGATAACATTTAAAGAGTACTTAGTAGAAGATCGTATAGACTTTCTACTTAAAAAATATCATGATATTGATACTGATCATGAACTCCGGACTGCAAAAATAGAACGAACACCAGAGGGAATAATAGGATATCTAGCAGCATTAGATCCAACACCAAATCTTAAATATCTTGATTGGCTATTAAATCAGTACAAGAAGAAGAATTTTCGACAAGAAGATTTCATACGTGTAAGTTCTCTCTTACAAGAATTTGAACATTTTAAATCAAAAATTCCACAGAAAGATATTAATCAATATAAAGATTTAGTTTATTTAAGAAATGCGATACAAAAAGCTGAAGGTATTGTTGATCAAGAACGTGCTGGTTATCCAACAGATCATGAAGGAGCAATAAAAATACTTGATAAAGCTGGAGTAATTGTGTATAAGATATTAACCTTTGCTGCTGCTAAGTTTTACGCAGAGAAAACGGAGTGGTGTACAAAGACGAGAAAAAACTTTGATGAATATGATCAGCACGGAAAATCTCCTCTCTATGTAGTTCTTGTGAATGCTAATAATACGAGACGTTGGCAGAAATATCAATTTCATTTTGAATCTGAACAATATATGGATGTTGATGATCGTGAAATAGATGCAAGTGAGCTTTCAATAAAATTTCCTGCACTAAAAGAAATTCCAGAATGGCAAGGAAAAGAACCGTGGTGCACAAGCAACAAAACATTTTATAAACGCTTTTATTAGGAATCCTTACATGATGAATCATGACCCTCGTACTGGTGTGAAACAACTACATTGGATCCTAGATGAAGCGCCACTAGAAAATGATTATGAGAAGCATCTTGAAGAGTATGTTATAAATAACTCTAATATAGATAAATCGGTTATGATAAGAATTCTAGAACACCCGGAAAAATATGGAATTAATATGTATTATGGTGTTGTTAAACATCCGCGTGCAACTAAAAAAGTACTTGGTTATGCGGCTCAACAAGATTTGGGTTTCAGAACATTATCTCAGAAAAGATTAGAAAAAAGATTAGTAATAGTAGTAGTTTTGATTTTAAAACATTATATTAAAGAAAATGAAATCATATAAAGAACTAATGGAATAATTAAATAGCCTTAAGCCGACTAAGAGTTATGTTCATAACTCTGATGAGTTTCGTAAGCTTTTAACGAGCTTCAATTACAAATCATCCTCAACATATCATGAACCTCAGAATGATGATATTAATAATAGACGTGCTGGAGATTTTGTGCGACATATACGCGAGAATTTTCCAAAGCATAAAGAACAACCAATGCGTGAATATGATGAAAGACACATTGTTCATGGTATTCCTGTTCTTACTACTGTGAGATCACGTACCTCTGGATTATACGATTGGAACACGGAAGATTAGAAATTATAAAAAAGTTTTGCTATGTTGTTTGTTTTTTCTATATTATTCATAATTATTTGAGTCATATATTCTGCGGTAGGAAAATTGGTAACCCCACGAGACTTTGGATCTCGCGTCAGAAACGACATTGGACGTTCGAACCGTCCTCGCAGAACAGAAAATAAGCCCACGTAACTCAGCGAATAGAGTATTCGCCTTCTAAGCGAAATGTCACAGGTTTGAATCCTGTCGTGGGTACTTAACATTGAATATAAAAATCCCTGAGTAGCTCAATTGGTAGAGCGTTGGTCTCCAAAACCAAAGGTTGAAAGTTCAAGTCTTTCCTCAGCGGGCCTAACTTATTATATTATAACACTTTAGAGTCAATAATAGTTGTTATAATGTTCAGAAACATTTCGGATGATTTGATTTTAAAATTTTTTTGAGATGAAGTATCGATAGTACGCAAAGATATAAGTTGTAGGTGAGGAACAAAAATAACGAGTTCTAAATTAATTTATGTTTTCGTGTTAAACTTAATAAAAAATTTCTTATATTAAGATAAGACGGTTGGTCAATTTGTAATTTTCTCAGGAGGATACTGATAAGATACTTTATGGAGATAGGGTCTGATATAGCGTTAGCGAGAGGAGAAGTAGTTATATCGAAAGCTACAGGTTCAGTAGGTGGTACAGTAACAGTAGAGGATGTGAATGGAAATATTTTAAGATCGGCAACAGTGTTCCGTGAGGATAATATTCCTAAAGAAATTATATCTATGAAAGAGGTGATAATATGATCACCGTATCTATCTTAGAAGATAATGACTTAGTGCAGGCTTGTGATTGGTGTCGACCACTAGTGCTTAATTGGGACGGTGATTATATTAGTACAACGTCCATATATTCTGGTGGTCCTATGAATAATATGAAATGGGTGAGAGTACGTGAAGTGTTTGGTGAGTGTTGGTTCGGTAAACCTGCTATACAATTAAATAAATATATCAAGTATGAATTTATGAGGGGAGATATTTTGATAGATCATCAACTAAAAAGTTTGTAACTATCAAAAAAATTATTATATTTAAGTAAGAAGATAAATAATAACAAAAAAAGGATAGAATATGAACAAGGTTATCGACGACAGCAACAAAGAACAAAGACAGGCTGAATACCATAAGAAGAGGGAAAAGATATGGAATGAGGTTCTGAAACA
>Ga0209777_10010054_pt1 | contig 10083 bp, 9 predicted proteins | sample FrelakmetHBP12HB_FD_187147 | JGI IMG/M metagenome (GOLD analysis project Ga0209777, IMG submission 187147) | Freshwater lake sediment microbial communities from the University of Notre Dame, USA, for methane emissions studies -HBP12 HB (SPAdes)... | ecosystem: Environmental > Aquatic >...
GTCATTTGAATTAGCGGCAGCTATCTAAGAATGACGAAAAAAGAGAGAAATTAAAGGAGATTAGCAGGCATTAGAGCTACTGAGGTGGGAACTTTGAAAACTCCGATCTGTAGACCGAGTAAATAGGAATCCTCTTAAGTAGTTTAAGGCCAGAAAATCTCCGGTTTATAAATATAAATTATTATAAAAAGTGGATTATTTATGGTTAGTAACATCAAAGACAGATCAATAGACCCGGCCAGTCAGGAGATGCTGGCTGTCGCCACTAAAGCGGGCCTCGAGACGGCATGGGATCGATTCGACAAGCAGCAACCTCAGTGTGGTTTCGGAGAACTGGGCCTTTGCTGCCGGAACTGCAACATGGGCCCCTGTCGCATCGATCCATTCGGCGAGGCTGCTACAAAAGGTGTTTGCGGTGCTACGGCAGATATCATAGTTGCAAGGAACTTGCTGCGAGCCATCGCCGCTGGAGCATCCGCCCATTCAGACCATGCCAGAGATGTTGCCCATACTTTTAAACTCATGTCTGAGGGCAAGGCTCCATCCTACCAGGTCAAGGACCAGGCAAAGCTGGAGCGGCTGATGAAGGAGTATGGCGTATCGACACAGATCGATCTAGCAGATGCCGTAATAGCCGAGTTCGGAAAGCAGGACGGTCCCATTAAGTTCACCCGTCGGGCTCCGGCAAAGCGCCAGGAGATCTGGAAGAGACTGGGCATTGACCCCAGGGGAATAGACCGAGAGATCGTGGAGTGCATGCACAGGACCACAATGGGTGTGGATAACGATCACGTCAACCTGCTGCTCCACGGCCTCCGAGCCAGCCTGGCCGACGGTTGGGGCGGATCCATGATCGCCACTGAGCTGCAGGACGTCATGTTCGGCACGCCTACGCCAGTTCGAACCAGGGCCAACCTGGGAGTCCTCGAATCCGATAAGGTCAACGTCATAGTGCACGGCCATGAGCCTCTGCTCTCGGAGATGATAGTCTCCGCGGCCAGCGACCCTGAATTGGTCGACTTGGCCAAGAAACAGGGTGCCAACGGCATCAACGTGGCAGGAATGTGCTGCACTGGGAACGAGATCCTCATGCGCCACGGCATCCCAGTCGCTGGCAACTTCCTCCAGCAGGAGCTTGCAGTGGCCACGGGCGCCGTGGACGCAATGGTGGTGGATGTTCAATGCGTGATGCCCGCCCTAGGGGCACTGGCGGGCTGCTTTCACACAAAGTTCATCTCCACATCGCCAAAGGCCAAGTTCCCCGGCGCTACTCACATGGAGTTCCATGAGGAGAACGCCTTTGAGACAGCTAGGCAGATCGTCCAAGCGGCTGTCATGAATTATCAGCAGAGGGACCCCGCGAAGGTTCACATTCCCGAAATCAAGTCAGAGGCCGTTGTGGGCTTCAGCGTGGAGGCCATCGTTGGTGCTCTGGGTGGAACGCTCAAGCCGCTGCTCGACACGGTGACTGGCGGAGCTATCCGAGGTGTGGCTGCAGTCGTCGGCTGCAATAACCCAAAAGTGAAGCAGGACTTCGGTCACGTTAACCTGGTCAAGGAGCTGATAAAGAACAACATTCTCGTAGTTACCACGGGCTGCAACGCCCAGGCCTGCGCCAAGGCCGGACTGCTTTTGCCTGAGGCAGCAGATATTGCAGGTGAGGGCTTGAAGAGCGTCTGCAAAGCGTTAAGGGTACCGCCTGTCTTGCACATGGGCTCTTGTGTGGACACCAGCCGAATAATGGTGGCCTGTGCCGCCATGGCCAATACTATCGGGTGCGACATCAGCGATCTTCCCGCGGCCGCTGCAGCACCTGAGTGGATGAGCGAGAAGGCGGTAGCCATTGGAGCGTACGTCGTGGGCTCGGGAATCTACACAGTTCTTGGCACAGTTCCGCCGGTCTTGGGTAGTCAGCGTGTAACCGAACTTCTTACAGAAGGCATCAAGGGCGTCACCGGAGGGGCTTTCGCTGTAGAGCCGGACCCCTTCAAAGCGGCGAGGCTCATGATCGATCACATCGAGAGCCAACGCAAGAAGCTAGGCCTATGAGGGCAACATGAAAGAAATATTCGTCCGTCATGAACGATGCATGGGCTGTCGGTCCTGCGAGATTGCCTGTTCCGTGGAACACTCGGGCAGCAAGAACCTCTTCGGTGCCCTGACCGACAAGCCTGAGCCGAGAAAGAGGCTTTACGTGGAGATGATTGGTGGCCAGAAGATGCCCCTTCTCTGTCATCACTGCGACGAAGCGCCGTGTGTGGCAGTGTGCAGAACGGGCGCCACTTCCAAAGACATTGCCACGGGAATCGTCACGAAGGACCGTGAAAAGTGCGTCGGCTGCTGGGTATGCGCCACAATCTGCACCTATGGCGTGGTGGGCAAGGAGAGGGAGGAGCGAATAGCTCTGAAATGCGACCGCTGCACGGATCTGGAGATCCCGGCCTGCGTCAAGGCCTGTCCCACTGGAACTTTGATCTTCGTGGATGAAGGACAGCTTGCTGATATCGATAGTAGGGATGCACGGATGAAGACCGCCGAGATTCAGAGAGCGAGATCTTCTTCGCATATCTGAAGCTGAAAAAACTCTCTGAGTAGTTAAGAAAAATTATGAAAAATGCAGCTTGCTGCGCAAGGGATATAGCTTTGAACATGTTTGAGGGACGGGATGCTGGCGCGATCCTGGCCTAATCCGTGTCTTGAAGACCACATGAACCGCAGATTTCGAGCATGCACTTGCAGAGGATAATTTCACGAAAGAGATGATGAAGAGGCAAATGCAGGCGTAGCCTCCTGTTCACTGCCTTGAAACCAAATCTAATTAGATCGCCACAAGGGAGATAGATGTCGAAATCGCTTGTTTCAACGATCTGCCCGTATTGTGCTGCAGGCTGCGGATTGTATGTCGCAGTCGAGAAAGGTCGAGCTACGGGGATCGAGTATATGCCAGAGCATCCGGCCAACGAAGGGTCACTCTGCCCTAAGGGGAATGCCGCTCTGGAGATCGTCTACAATGAGGATAGGCTGCTCTATCCAATGAAGAGAAGCGGGAACGAGTGGACTAGTATTTCCTGGGACGAAGCTCTAAAGCTAGTCTCCAAGGGCTTAGGCAGAGCCATCAAAAATAGCGGACCGGATTTCGTGGGATTCCTCTCTTCATCGAAGTGCACCAACGAGGAGAACTATCTTATCCAGAAGCTAGCACGATCCCTGGGATCTAGGAATGTGGACAATTGCGCACGTCTCTGTCATGCACCATCCGTGGTGGGACTAAACAGGACTTTAGGAGCAGCAGGTATGACAAATCCCATACCCGACTTAGCCAACTCCAAATGCGTATTCATCATAGGATCGAACCTGGCTGAGAACCATGCCATCCTATCTCGCTGGATTCATAGGGCCAAGGACTCCGGAGCCCAGGTAATCGTGGCCGATCCCAGGTTGACGCACACCGCCTGGCTCGCCGACCTCTTCCTACAGCTCAAACCGGGAACCGATGTGGCCCTCTTAAACGCTATGATGAAAGTGATCATAGACGAAGACCTCATCGATAAAGCGTTCATATCCAAGTCGACAAAGGGTTTCGAGGACCTAGTCAAAGCCGTAAACGATTATACACCAGAAAAGGCGGCAGAGATAACTGGCGTACCTGCAGTTGATATAATCAGAGCAGCGCGCATGTATGCAAAATCACCAGCTTCAGCTATCCTTTACTCTATGGGCATAACCCAGCACACCTCTGGTACAGACAACGTACAGTCAGTCGCTAACCTGGCTCTGATCTGCGGCCAGATGGGCAAAGAAGGCGCTGGGGTTCTACCTCTGCGTGGCCATAACAATGTCCAGGGAGCCTGCGACATGGGCGCTCTGGCAGAGTTCTATCCTGGCTACAGAAAGTCCGATGACCCTGAGACAGCCAAGTTCTTTGGTCAGGCATGGGGTATAGCCTCGCTTCCGGCGGGCCGTGGCTTGACGGCAACGGAGATGATTGATGCAGCTTGCGAAGGACGGCTCAAAGCCATGTACATCGTGGGCGAGGATCCTGCGAACTCAGATCCTTGGAGTTCTCATGTCAAAGACTGTTTAGAGAACCTGGACTTTCTGGTTGTTCAGGACATATTCATGACTGCAACGGCCCAACTGGCGGACGTGGTTCTTCCTGCAGCTTCATGGGCGGAGAAGGAAGGCACTTATACCTCCACTGAAAGAAGAGTGCAATGGTCCAACCGTGCCATAGAACCTCTCGGGGAGGCCAAGAGCGACCTTGAGATCGTCAACAAGGTGGCAAACAGCATGGGCCTTAAGTTCGATTATCCTGATGCCACGTCTGTTTTAGCAGAGATCAATAGTCTTGTTCCTACATACAAGGGAATAACTCTTGAACGCCTGGGAATTGGAGGGCTTATCTGGCCGTGTCCGAGTACGGATCATCCCGGTACTCCCATTTTGCATTCAGCTGGCTTCAAGCTTCAAGACGGTCGGGCATTGATAGCGCCGGTCCAATACAAACCGGCAGCAGAAAACACCTGGACCGAATATCCTCTCATACTAACCACAGGCAGAATCTCTGTTCACTTCAACGCAGGGTCCATGACCCGTCGCAGTCCTTCTCTGATGGAGCGAGCTCCAAACCTCTTTGTCGAGATCAACCCTGGAGATGCTGCGCCGATGAAGATAGAAGACGGGGATAGCGTCGAAGTGTCAACTGAGCGTGGGACAACTGTTGCCCTGGCCAGGGTGACTGACAGCGTAAAGCCTGGAGTTGTTTTCATGCCCTTCCATTACCCCGGCACAAACTTCCTCACAACAGATGCTAGAGATGCAGAGGCTAAGATCCCAGAGTTCAAGGTGGCAGCCTGCAAAATATCTAGGAGAGATTGAATTGATGAGGGTCTATGTAGACATCAACCGTTGTATAGGCTGCCGCTCATGTGAGGTGGCCTGCAAGCGGGTGCATGGCGGCAAGGGTCATGTCAATGTTCACATTACCGAAGATCGGGCGTCTGTTCCTTTATTCTGTCACCATTGTGAAGAGGCCGCTTGCACTATGGCTTGCTACAGCGGGGCCCTTGCCAAGGATGGCGAACGCACCTCCTTCAGTCTTGATAAGTGCACAGGATGTGGGTTGTGCCGTTTGGCCTGTCCTTTCGGTGTTGTGTGGACGGACAAGCTGGCTCACAAATGTGATCTGTGTGCCCCTAACGAGACACCCACTTGCGTCCTCACCTGCCCGGCAGAGGCGCTGTCAAACGATTATGAAGTGGCTCTGAAGAGGGCCAGAGCTAGAGCCGGCAGGGCTACGATTTTGGGAGGTAAAAGATGATCCAGGTAGACACCAACAAGTGCTTGGGTTGTTTTGCTTGCTCCAACATATGCCCCAACCAGTTCATAACCCGGGAGGAAGAGGAGGGCAAAAGGAGGACTGTTCGATGGGCCAAGTGCAAGGAAGAGTGCGATATTTGCGTGGAGTTCTGTCCGGCCAAAGCCCTAGCTCTTGTTCCTTACAGTGAAAGAACGCCTGAGATGATCGAAGTATCCTTCGATCTAGTTCCATGTGAGGTCTGTGGAAAAGGCTTTGCTACGGAGCAGTTGCTGAAGAGAATCCGAGAGACTATTCCCGCCAATCTACAGAAGGATTCCGCGGGTCGGTCATGGGTGGGGATCTGTCCGTTCTGTCGCCGCGAGCTGGAAGCAGAGACGGCCTCCAAGCAGATCGTCCAGAGCCGCAGATTTTAAACTTTAGTTGTTTAGATACCATAAAACAAGAGGACAATCGGGTAGTAAGAGCGGATTAGAAAGAGGAATACGAGCTAGACTATAGGAATTAGACTTATCTTGTTCTCGTCTTCCAGTAGCAGATTGTACGGCTCAGTCCTGGGGATGACTCCATAAATACATAGGCCACCATTCAGTTCGTTGACCAAAAAGTAGATATCTGCCGTGTGAATGGCCATGTTAATGCTCTCCTGGCCGGTTTTCACTATTAAGACGGTTATGTCGTCGGTCTCCTTCCACTTGCGGATCATGCGATTGGCCATGTTCAGGAGCTTCTTGTAGCCAAAGGCGAACTCCATTGCATCCATGCCGACTATATTGAGGATGGGCCTTCCTGTTCTCTCCCGCAAGCCATCCCATTTCTCCAGCAGCTCCTTCCCCCACATCTCCAGATCTTCATCTTCTTCTGGTTGGGAGATCACTACGTTGGTGGGAACAAATATGTCTCGATAACTCAGTTGATACCCGATGCTTGGAAGTATAAAGACACCTCGGCCATTTTTCAGGGCATTTGAGGCCAAAGCTGTCAGGATCTGGTAGTACCTCTTTCCCACGCCGTGGTCTATCTCGATTACATTGCAGGAGCCGTATTTTAGTCCTCCTGTAAGTATGTCAAGATCGGGGATGCCGGTGGAGATCCTGGTATCACCAGGATCGGGAACTCTGATCACGTCGGTGCCTATCCTTGCATCTTGATGTTCGCGGTAAGGCTCAAAGTAGCTGAATCGACCGCCGTGTAAGGTTGCTGTGTAGGTCTTCTGCTTGATCTCAATGCCTCTGAGCTTATCCAGCCTGATCTGCCTAGCATGTCGGGTTCTCATGCCGCTAGGATTATCTGTACCCGAGCTTCCCGCTAGCTTGAACTGCTCCATGGTCACTACGCCGTCCGCAATGTAGTCCAGGGGCATGACATCGGCGAACTCGCTTACCAGGATCAGGTGAATCCCAGTTTCTCGAGCGAATTCGCACATGTTCTGCTCGAAGCTGTGCTGGTCATCCCCGATGAAATTGGTCGTATAATTCAGGACTGCATCCCAGCTGTCCACAACTACCATGGGATCATTCATCTCTTCAGCCTCGTCAAAGAACACTCTAAAGAAGTCCAAGACTGCTTCGTACCCGGAGAGTTCACGGCTGGCTCTCTTTAGGCTCTTGAGGAGCTTGTTCTGGGTTGCGTTGATCACATTCTTTGGGGGTATAACATCGCTTATCCATGGGTTGGTGGCATACAGCCTTTGAGGATCTACCCGAGTCGAGATATAAAGGCCGTTCATCTTCTCGCAAAGCGTGTTTACGATCTCCAGAGCTAGAGTGGTCTTTCCGGTTCCGGGCAGCCCCTTTATCAGGAGCGTCTGGCCAGCCGCAATCCCGAAAAAGTCTTTGATTTCCTTGGGAATGTGCATCTTGACACCGTTTGGTTAGCTGTTATTTTTGGCATCCAGTTGGCAGGCGCATCTATTTGATCTCTTCATGATGGCGCAGATCTGGTCAGGCCTTACCTTAAAGGAGAAATATATAGTCTTGTGATCGCCGTCGCACAGGTCCATATACACAACTGGCATGGCCTCAAAATCGCCTTTTCGTTCAAGTGGCACGTGAGTTGCCTCCGAAAACTCGGTTGCACTCCCTATCCTCCACAGCTTGGCAGGTCCCACCTCGGCGAACTCCACCAATCCCTCTGATCTGAGTACTGAAAGGTACTTTATGACGGTGGTCTTGCTGATCCCAGCCCTTTTAGCTACGTCTACCGTGGTTAACCCCACATCAGATTCTTCTATAGATTTCAATATCCTTTCTTTGTAGGATTCCATCTAGTGCCGCCGTAGTCGATGAACCATCTTAATCCTATTTGATTGAGGATGCATGTTCATAAGCCTTCCCATATCGTTGGTATCCAATTTTATTATTTATATTTTTATATTGGATTCTTTCGGGTATTCTTAAATTTACGGTATTTATGATAGCATAACGCTTGTCTGCACGGCGAAGGTTCGAAGATCAAAAAATTTAAACCTTAAAGGATCTGTGCTACAGCACCTATACCTAAATCAACATTAGACTCAACAACATGGATTTAATGATGTATGGATTTAATGTGATGGATTTCGATGACAATTGATCCCCTCGATAGAGGAAAGCATTACGAAGAAGGATCATGGCCACCTCTGCGCGGCGACTTTGTCGTCTTCGATCCAGATAGGAGTGTAGCTGTTGTTACACTGGCCAGCAATCTGCGGATCGAGAATGCAGCCATTAGCGGTACCTGCAAAACAGAGAACCTAGGGATTGAGAAGATCGTTGCCAACATGATCTCCAACTCCAATATACGCTTCTTGTTGATCTGTGGAGTTGAGTCCAAGGGGCATCTGCCTGGAAACACACTTATTGCGCTTCACAAGAACGGCATAGACGAGAAGGGCAGGATCATAGGCTCGAAGGGTGCCATACCTTTCATCCAGAACCTCACGATCGAGGCGGTAAGAAGGTTCCAGTCTCAGATCCAGTTGATAGACAGGATTGGCCTAGAGGACGAAAGGCAGATAGCTCTCCTTGTCAAAGAGTACAGCAGCAAAAGTGAGCCTTATCAGGAGGGACCGTTCCAAACTGTAAAGCGGAGAACCAGGCAAATCGCGGGTGCAACAAGCGGGGCTTCGGGGGGTGACGTTTCATTTGGATCTGGCGTAACTCTGGATAGCGCGGCTTGGGTTGTGCGGAGGGTAGAAAGTTGTACCGGTTTGAACGAAAGCAGTCAATTTTGAACATATCCGGGGTCAAGTTCGGTGGCCAGCCAGGCGAGTTCCCAACTGTCCTAGCTGGGACCATATTCTATCATGGTCACAAAATAGTTCAGAATGAAGATCTTGGCCTTTTCGATAGGCAAGAAGCTGAAAAGCTGATTTTCCGGCAGGCTGAGCTGTCGGAGGAGACAGGAAACCCTGCCGTCCTTCATATTTATTCCAAGACTGCGAAAGCCTTCGAGAGATACCTAAACTTCGTCAAAGAAGTCTGGAATGGTCCATTCATCATAGACTCTGCCGATTCCGTTGTTCGGTCTAGCATGGCCCATCTGGTCTCCGAGCTGGGATATGCTGACCAGGCCATTTACAACAGCATTAGCATAGCAACAGGCGCCTTTGAAGAAAAAATGATTCGAGATTCAGAGGTCGACTCGGCCATCCTCTTGGCCTTCAATCCGGCAGAGCCTGGGGTGAATGGCACCATAAAGATGCTCCAGACCGGTGGATCTGTTCAGGAGAAGGGATTAATTCCCTTAGCCAATGAGCTGGGAATAGTCAATCTGCTCATCGACCCTGGAGTCGTCCCCCTTGGAAGTGGGGCGGGAGCGGCCCTCAGGTTCTCGGTTCTTGCCAAAGCCAAGTTCGGTCTGCCTGTCGGCTCAGGCATACATAACGCGGTTAGCTCCTGGCCCTGGCTGAAGAGCAGGGGCCTCCAGGACAAACGGTGCTGTGATGCTGCGGCGACGGCTTTGCAGCAGCTATCTGGCGGCGACTTTGTGCTTTACGGTCCCATCGAGAACTCAGATTTTATCTTCCCGGTAGCTGCCATGGTCGACATCATGATGACCGAGGCAGTAAGAGACCTAGACGTCTGGCCTGCAGTCGGGCATCCTGTGCACCGGCTCGTCTAGTGCCCCATGCCCCACTACAGATAGGATTTATAGCAATATACTAAAGGAAACGGCATGTACCTTTCCAGGGAAGAGGAGAGCATCTACCAGGGCCATCGCAGCGAGTCCCTACGGAAAGCGATGGAGATCTTGGTGGCCTTAGGAGAGATCTTCGAAGCCGAACGCCTTATACCCATCAAGAGCGTTCAGATCGCAGGAGTGTCCTTCAAGAACATCGGTGAGTCTGGATTGGAGTGGATATCAGATCTTGAAGGCAAGGTTGTAGTTCCGAGCATTCTGAACCCTGCCGGAATGGATCTGTCTCGATGGAAGGAGATGGGAATAGATGAGAATTTTGCCCGCAAACAGGAGGCCACCATCGATGTTTACCGTCGCCTGGGAATCACCCTCTACTGCACCTGTACTCCATATCAAATTCACCCAGAGATCGCCGGACGGGGTGACCATCTTGCCTGGAGCGAGTCCTCTGCTGTGTCTTATGCTAATTCAGTAATCGGTGCTCGGACCAATCGAGAGGGAGGACCCTCAGCATTGGCTGCAGCCCTGATCGGTAAAACTCCTCTTTACGGATACCATCTGGACCAGAACAGGATTCCTACTCATGAAGTAGAGGTAAAGGCCGAGCTGAAGGGCTCCGACTACGGTGCTGTAGGTATTCTGGC
>Ga0209777_10010055_pt1 | contig 10082 bp, 7 predicted proteins | sample FrelakmetHBP12HB_FD_187147 | JGI IMG/M metagenome (GOLD analysis project Ga0209777, IMG submission 187147) | Freshwater lake sediment microbial communities from the University of Notre Dame, USA, for methane emissions studies -HBP12 HB (SPAdes)... | ecosystem: Environmental > Aquatic >...
GTCCTACAGGCTGCGCGTCATGGAGAACCACCCCGACCGGTTCCCCGCCGAGAGAAAGCATCTCCAGGAGCTGGCCACCATCACCCTCACCGAGGCCTATGGCGCGCTGATGAGCGGTGCGCGGCGGTCAGCCGCGGAGTTGATGGCAAGGACGCCTGCGGCGGCGGCCGGAGTGCCGCATTCGCAACAGGGTACCGTTGCGGCGGCAGCGGCCGTTGCCCCGCCCCGTGACCCCGCCTACGCCTACTACAAGCAAGGCTTCATCAATTTCTCCCTTGCCATCCACGGAATCGCGGCGGTGAACAAGAAGATCGCAGCGGGCCGCTCGCTTCCCTCCCGGCGGCGGTTCAACACAGCGGAATACTTCGGGACGAGCCTCGCGTACCTCAGGGCGGCGCATGGCTATTTCAGCCGTGTCGTGGAAGAATACGCGGGCAGCGTATGGGTGGCCGATTCCCGGTTCAAGCTGCGGCGCATCGAGGGACTTACCGCCATCTACAGAAGAATTCTTAAGAACCTGAGACTCAGGTAGCGCTCTTGACTCCGCGAGCATGCCCTTGTACATTGATGGTGTGAAGAGAATACGCCCCGTCCAGACCCTCGTCGCGCTCGTCCTCGTCGTCGTACTCCCGGAGAGCACCCCCGTGGTCGCACCGTAGGCTTCTCAACCTCGATTGAGATGAGCCCCCCTCGGTGGACACCGAGAGGGGCTTTTTTTTTCCTGAAGGAGGAACCATGCAGTTCAACGGCGCCTCACTCCTGATCGAGCTTCTGAAGAGGCAGGGAATTGGGATCGTGGCCGGCATACCGGGAGGCGCAAACCTTCCGCTCTACGATGCCCTGGGACGGAGCGATCTTCGCCATATCCTGGTTCGCCATGAGCAGGCTGGCGGATTCCTTGCCCAGGGCATGGCGCGGTCAACGGGAAACGCGGCGGCGTGCTTCGCCACGTCCGGACCGGGCGCGGTCAACCTTCTCACCGCGATCGCGGACGCCAAGCTCGATTCGGTGCCCATGGTGGCGGTCACCGGGCAGGTTTCTTCCGGGCTGATCGGCACGGATGCGTTCCAGGAAGTAGACACGTACGGCATGAGCATCCCGGTGACGAAGCACAATTTCCTCGTGCGCACGGCCGCCGAGCTGGTGGAGGTGGTCCCGGAAGCGTTCCGCCTCGCGCTTTCCGGCCGGCAGGGTCCCGTGCTCATCGACCTGCCCAAGGATGTCCAGGTGGCGCGGATTGACATCGACAGGATGCCGGCGCCCGGCTCCGCGGATCCCGCGCCGGATCCTGATGGAGCCGTGCTTGCCTCCATGGCACGGATGATCGCAGCCGCCGAGCGTCCGCTGCTGTACGTGGGAGGCGGCGTGGTCGCCTCCGGTGCGGAAGAGGAAGTTCGCGCCCTTTCCGTGATGTGCGGGATTCCGGTCGTCTGCACGCTCATGGGGCTGGGCATCATGAGCCCGGAAGACCCTCTCCATCTGGGCATGATCGGCATGCATGGAAGCCGCGCAACGAACTTCGCGGTGGATCGCGCGGACCTGCTCATTGCGCTGGGGGTGAGGTTCGATGATCGGGCCACCGGCTCCGTTGCAGGGTTCGCCCCCCGTGCCCGGGTCATCCACATGGATATCGATGAGGCGGAGATCGGGAAAATCCGCCGCCCGGACATCTCGGCGGTATGCGACGTGAAACGGGCGTTGAAGAGGCTCAACAGGCTTGTCGCCCGGACGGCCCGGGAGCAATGGCTGGCGGAGATCGACGCCCTGCGAAAGGAACATCCCGTTCCAGTCCCTGCCGACGAGGCGCACCCGTGGACGCTCCTGAACAGGTTGGCTCGTTTCACCCCGGAAAGCTCCATCGTGACGGTGGATGTCGGTCAGCACCAGATGTGGGCTGCCCAGGCGTGGCCGGTGCGGCGCACGCGCCGCTTCCTCACCTCCGGCGGCCTGGGAACAATGGGGTTCGCGCTCCCCGCCGCCATGGGTGCGGCGCTGGCCCACCCGCATGAGACGGTGCTCGTGTTGACCGGAGACGGCTCGTTCCTCATCAACATCCAGGAGCTGGCAACAATCGCGGAGAACAACCTGGACATCAAGATCTGCGTGTTCAACAACGGCCACCTCGGCCTGGTGCGGCAGCAGCAGGAGCTCTTCTATGGGGGGCGCTACGTAGCGTCCCGCTTTGACTCTCGGCCCGATTTCGCAGCAATCGCACGGGGATTCGGGATCCCCGGTTGCAGCATCCGAATCCCGCACGATGAAGGGATATTGGCCCGCGCACTTTCCACGAAAGGACCGGTGGTACTGGACATCGAGGTGCCCGAGACGGAGAACGTTTACCCGATGGTTCCGCCCGGGAAGAGCAACGTCGAGGCGATCTCGTCGAACAGGGGGAATGCATGAACGGCCTGCCGAATACCATTGTGAAGCTCATGGTGAAAAACCACCCGGGCGCGATGTCGCACATCACCGGACTTTTCTCCCGCCGCGGGTTCAATCTCGAGGGGATACTCTGCGCTCCCGTGGACGGCGGCGCGCAAAGCGCCATGTACCTGCTGGTGAGAAACGACGAGCGGCTGGAGCAGATCGTCAAGCAGCTGAGGAAGCTCTACGACGTGAAGTCCGTTGTCGTGCAGGACGATCTGGACCACACGGTGTTCAATCGCATGGAACGGCTCCTCAGCGAGGCAGAGGCCGCGGTCTGAGCTATCCGCTCCCGTATGTCCCGAGGACCCGGAGGTCTTCGGACACGGATTTCAGCTCTTCCATTCCACGCGTGAACACGCTCATGTCTTCTGGAAGATCCACGTCGATGTAAAAGAGGTACTCCCACGGTTTGCCGTGGATGGGCCGCGACTCGAGCTTTTTCATGTTCAGGCCCCGGTCTGCCAGGACCTGCAGGGCCTTGAACAGCGCACCGGGCTGGTCGGCAACGGCAAAGCACAGCGAGGCTTTCCCCGCACGGTGCGTGCCGGCCTCCGGCGGGAGAGCCTGTTCCTCCCGGGCAATCACGAAAAACCTAGTGTAGTTCTGAACGTTCGTTTCCAGCCCCTGGCGAAGCACCGACAGGCCGTACACCCGGGCAGCGTCCTCGCTGGCGATGGCCGCGTTCTCCTTTGCCCCGGTGTTCGCCACGTGCTGCACGGCCCCCGCGGTGTCGTAGAAAGCCACCCTTTCCCATTGCGGGTGCGTGTCCAGGAACCGGGCGCACTGGGCCAGCGCCTGGGGATGGGAGAAGACGCGCCTGATATCGCCCAGTTCGGCACCCTTGAGGGCGATGAGATTGTGCACAATTCTGATTTTCTGCTCGCCCACGATCCGGAGGTCCGGGTACTGGAGGAGCAGGTCGTAGTTCTCGTGAATGGAACCGGTCAGCGAGTTCTCGATGGGCACCATGCCGAACCGCGAGCGCCCCAGGAGGACCGAGTCGAATACGGATCGGAAATCAGGGACAGGCTGCGCCGTGACTTCCCCGGCGAACCAGTGCCTGATGGCGTGCTCGCCAAAGGCGCCCCGCTCTCCCTGGAACGTCACGACGGTGCGTCCGCCGTCTGCGGACGGCGCATGCAGCGCGGACGGTGCCGGGGATGCGGAGGCCCACATGCCACCTTCGGTGGCCGCGATGTCGGGAAGGCGGGCGAGCTCTTTGCCCAGCACGGGCGCGAGCGCCTCGATGTCCCGCATGAGCTTCTCGAACTGGTCGGGATACAGGGACTGCGGTCCGTCGGACAGCGCATGATCGGGATCCGTGTGCACCTCGACGGTAATTCCGTCCGCGCCCGCCGCCACCGCCGCCAGTGCCATGGGGCTCACCTTTGCGCGCAGCCCCGTGCCGTGGCTGGGGTCGACGATCATCGGCAGGTGGCTGAGCTTCTTCACCACGGGAATGGCGGAGAGGTCCAGCGTGTTGCGGGTGGACGTCTCGAAGGTACGGATTCCCCGCTCGCAGAGGATCACGCTGTCCGTACCGGCCGCCAGGAGGTACTCCGCGGACATCAGCAGGTCCTGGATCGTGGCGGCCAGGCCGCGCTTCAGCAGCACGGGCTTGCCGAGGCTGCCGACGCGCTTGAGCAGCTCGAAGTTCTGCATGTTGCGCGCGCCGATCTGCAGAACGTCGACGTAGTCACGCATCAGGTCCACGTGCTCGGGGGAGACGATCTCGGAGACCACCGGCATCCCGTACTTTTCTCCCGCCTCCTTGAGATAGGCGAGTGCTTCCTCGCCGAGCCCCTGGAAGGCGTACGGGGACGTGCGCGGTTTCCACGCCCCGCCCCGGAAAAGAACGGCGCCGCTTTCCCGCACGCAGGCGGCGACTTCCAAGGTCTGCTGCCGCGACTCCACCGCGCAGGGTCCGGCGATGGCCACGATACGCAGCCCGCCGATCCGCACGGGGATTGCGCCGCGGAAGCCGGATTTCGCGCCGGCGGTCCCGCCGATGGTGATGACCGTGTCATCCTTGCGGAACTCCCGCGAGGCCAGCTTGTACGGCGAGGTGATGGGGATGACGCGCGCCACGCCGGGGAGGAGCTCGACCTCGCGGACGTCGATGCCCGTGACGCCGACTGCTCCGAATATCGTCTCTTCCTCGCCGACGATTTCCTTGATGGTGTACCCGCGGGAGACGAGAAACTCCCGGATATGGGTCTTCTGGTGATCACGAATGGTGCGCTCGAGGACGACGATCATGGCAGGGCTCCCGTCCGCCTCAGCTCGACCGTGGCGTGCTGACAGTCACGCGGTTGCGGCCGTTTTCCTTGGACTGGTACAGAGCCCTGTCCGCCTCGCGGATGATCTCCGAGGGGGCATACGCGGACTCGGCATCGAACTCGGTCACACCCAGGGAGATGGTGACGTGCAGAGGCGCCCCGCCCTCCGAGCGGGAAAAGTCGAAAGACTCCACCCGCTTCCGCAGCCTCTCAGCCACCACGAGGGCGCCCTTGATGTCCACGGCCGGGAGGATCACGGCGAACTCTTCCCCGCCGTAGCGCGCGGGGAAATCCACCTGCCGGATGGACTTGGTGAGAAGCTTAGCAATCTCGCGGATGATGCGGTCCCCCTGGAGGTGGCCGTAGGCATCGTTGAATTTCTTGAAGTGGTCGATATCGAACATCACGAGGCTGAAGGTGGCCTTGTACCTGCGGGCGCGCTCAAGCTCCTCGTCCAGGTTCTTTTCGAAGAAGTGATGGGAGAACAGGCCTGTCATGCGGTCCGTGGTGGCCTGTCGGAAGAGGCTGCCGTTCTCTATCGCAATGGAAGCGAATCGAACGATCCGCGTGATGTACTGGATATCCACCAGCCCGTACGGGGCCCCCGTTGCGGGGCGGGGCAGGAGGAGGATTCCAATGGCGCCCTTGTCGGTGCGCAGCGGGACGATCACGTCAATGCCAAGCTTCGCTATGCGGTCCACCACGTCCTTGTCGGGAAAGCTTTCCCGCAGGTAGGAGAACGGAACCTGGCTGTACTCGTCCTTGTCCAGGAAGGTGAGCAGGGGCTGGAGGGACGCAAGGGAAAAGCCCAGGTCTTCCTTCTTCAAGCCCCGGTAGGAAAAGACCTGGACGGCCGTTTCATCCATTTCGCCCGGCAGGGCAACCGTCACCGTTTCAACCTGGAATCGCGAGATGAAGCTCCATACCACGTTCTTGATGACGTTCTCGATTTCAAGCTGGGCCGTGATCTGGAAGGCGATCTCGATGATCTCCTTCAGGTCCTGGTTCTCCTTTTCCAGCGGCACATCGTGGAGCTGGTCTGCAAGTCCGCTGCTCATGGTGCGTGCAGTATATCGCCCGATCGGCGTCTTGCCAAGAAAACTTCTCCGTCACTTCGCGGCGTGAAAATCGCGGTCCATCGGGTAGAAGACCAGACCGGAAACGGGCTTGGGATAGAAATGGGTCGATTTCCTGGGCATCTTCTCGTCGTTCTCGGCGATCGTGATGACGTCACCGAGGGCCGTCGGGTTGAGGATCAGCGCCACCTGCATTTCCCCGGCGCGAACCTTCTCCACGGCCTCGTTTGCGTCCTTCGTATAGGCGATGCTGGTGGAGAGACTGAGCTGTTCCTCCGTGATGCCGAGGATGCGCTCGAGGATGAGGGTGTTCAGGATATTCACGTCCAGGAGCTTCCACGCGGAGGAATAGTCGAGCTTGACCAGCTCCTCGTAGGCCTCCTCGTCGCGGAGAGTCAGGAGGTAGTAGCCGTTGGTGTTCACGATGTACGCGCCGAAGGAATGATCCCCCGGGCCCACGTCCTGCAGGTCGCGCAGCCAGCGCCTGCGCACCTCCCCCTCCTCACCGTCGCGGAACGTGTACTTCTTCACGTGGAAATGCTCCAGGATGTCCGCCCCGAGCTTGAAGAGGCTGTCCACCTGGATGTCGTTCAGCAGGCGGTGCGTGGGCAGGATGGTCAGGCCCTCGTGCTCGGAGTTCACAAGGAACATCATGATGTACTCCCACGGCGCATCGGGCCCCGCGTCGGGAAACCGCTTCCGCATCCTGTCCCGGATGGTGAGCATGGTCTGGTAGCGGTGGTGCCCGTCGGCGATGTAGATCTTCAGGCGTGCCATGGTCCGCCGCACGATTTCGCAGGTGGAAGGGTCCGTCAGGCGCCACATGCGGTGGCGCACGTCGATTGGTTTTTCGACGTAGTCGATGATGGGCGCATCCTTTGCCTGCTCGTCCAGGATGTTGTCGATGACATAGGCCCTGTCCTGGTACAGGCTCCAGATGTATTCGAACTGGGTGTCGGTTTCCTCGGTCAGACGGATCCTGTCCTCCAGGGGACCCTTGAGCACTTTCTCGTGAGGGAGAACCCGGCGCTCCGCGTAATCGCGAAGGCGCACCGCGCCGATGAAGCCCTTCACCGTCTTGCGGCCGATCCCCGTGAGGTCGAACGACTGCTCATAGATCCAGAAGGAAGGTCGAACCGTCTCGTGCAGGATCCCGTCGCGGCGCCACCGGTCGAGCTCGGCCCTCGCGCGGGTGTAGCGGTTCCCGTTTTCACCGTCCCCGGGCTCGATGCGATTGAGGATGAGCCGTATGACGTTGTACGCGTGCAACCTGTAGTACGCTTCCTGCTGCTGGGGAGAGATAACGTCGTAGGGCTGGGAGAGACAATCCCCGATGTTCTTCACGACCGAAGGATCATAGTGAAGCGCCCGGAAAGGACGGACATCGTTGACGCTGTCTGACATCATCGCACAGTAGACCTGACTGCCTGGGGGCGTCAACAACGCGCCGCGAATGCCACGGAATACCGTGGCCGCCGCGAATGCCACGGAATACCGTGGCCGCATTGACACGGCGAGTTCAGGAGTCCACGATCAAGGCATGCCAGAAAGAAAAGTCGTCGCTTTCCTCGGCAGCCCAAGGCCCCGTGGCAACACGGACACCCTGGCCGAATGCGTCCTGGAAGGGGCGCGTGAGGTCGGCTGCGAGGCGCAGAGCTTTGCCCTGCGCACCCTGAAGATCCACCCCTGCACCGGCTGTGGATACTGCTGGAAGAAGGGGCACCCCTGCATCTTCCCGGACGACGGTGGCATGCTGTACGACGCGATGTCGAATGCGGACGTCTTTCTGTTTGCAACCCCGGTGTACTGGTACGGGCCCACGGCGATCATGAAGGCGTTCGTCGACCGGCTGGTCGTCTTCAACAAGCCGGAGGGCCGGCCGAAGGTGAAGGGCAAGGCGGCCCTGCTCGTCAGCGCGTGGGAAGAGCAGGGAATGAAGGCAGCGGAGCCGATGGTGCGTCTCTTCGAGCTGGGGTTCGAGCATCTGGAGCTGCGCTTCGAGGGCAGCCTGCTTTTCGACGACATGGGGCCGAAGGACGCATCCCTGGAGCGGATCGGAGCCCTCGAGAGCGCCCGGGCATTGGGACGCACTCTCGCCGCCGAAGCGTGATTCGTCAGTCGGACGAGAGGCAGCTGACCGGCGTGCGCCCGTCCGTTGCCACATCGCCCGAGTCGGGGTAGATTCTGCCCTGATGAGCGACGAAGAGCGGGATTCGGGAGAATCGGGCCCCCTCGAGGGCCAGGGCTTCCTGGGCGGGAGCTTCCTCGTGTCGGAGATCGCCCTCATGGATCCCAATTTCCGCCAGACCGTCGTTCTGATGATTTCTCATGACGACAACGGCGCTTTCGGGCTCGTGGTGAACCGCCCGTCCCCGTTCACCCTCGGGGACGTCGTGGAAGGGCTGGACGATACACCGGCGGGCTCGATACCGGTGTTCATCGGCGGTCCGGTTCAGCAGGAGATCCTCTTCCTGCTCCATGCGGATTTTCCGGGCCACCCCGGCGATGAGGACGCTGCCATGCCCGTGGAGGGGGTGATCTCCGAACCGGCCCGCATCTCTCTCATCGACTACCTGAAAAATGAGTGGAGCGGCCTTCCGCCGGAGGATCGACCCGCAGTCCGCGTGTACGCAGGTTACTCGGGGTGGGGTCCCGGGCAGCTCGAAGGCGAGCTGAAGGCCGAGGCGTGGGTGGTAGTGAAGGCGACGCAGGAGCTCATCTTCCGTCCTGACGCGGCCGGGGCATGGGAAGATGCTTTTGCCCGCAAGGGACCTCTGTACCAGATCATCCTGCAGACGGGCTTCAAGCCTTCCATGAACTAGGGCACACCGCGCGAAGCGCGGTATCCCGCTATCGCGGGGGCTGCGCGGGTTTTTCCAAATCGCGCATCTCTCGTGCGGATAGCGTCTCCTTCTTCGCCAGGCTGCGAAGCACGGCACTTTCATCATAGAACAGGATGATCACCAGGCCGACGATGCAGATCGCGACCGAGACGATGGCGCTCAAGCGGATGCCAAAGGGATGCTTCACTGACATGCCCAGGAGGAGCAGCGAAGGGAAAATGACGTTGGCTATTGAGATGCCGACGTTCGTCTCGAAGGACCGCACGCCGAAGAACATCCCCGCCTTGAAATTGCCCGTCTCGATGCCGTCCGCCTCGGCGATGTCCGCAACCATGGCGTTGGGCACGATTGTAAAGATTGCTATTGGGAGCGCGGCGATGGCCACCGTCAGGTAGGCGTAGACCAGGCCCGGAAGCGGCGCCACTCCCATGAACGTGAACATCAGGAAAAGCAGGGCAAGGAGCCCGAATCCGATGATGACCACGCGCTTCTTTTCCCAGCGGACCGCCGCGGCGGTGATGAACGGGTAGAAGGCGAAGGAGAGAACGAACATCACGAGCATCAGGAATGACGTCAGTTCCTTCTCCAGCCGCAGGAGCGTGACAACGTAGTACACGATTCCCATCTGGATGATGGTCTGGCAGACATTGTAGAGCAGCTCGGAAAACAGGAACCGCGTGAAGTTCCCGTTGCGCAGGGAGGAGGCCAGGGCCTTCAGGGTGCCTTCATCAGAGACGGAGTAGGCGGCGTACCGCTTTTCGTCGATGACAAGAACTGGGAGCGCCATGAGGACCAGGGCGGCCACGGCGAAGATGACCTGCACGGTCTGGAAGGCGCAGGTTGAGCTCATACCCCCACGCTCGAAGGCGGTCTGCAGGTCGTAGACGAAATTCCCAACGGCAAACCCGAGAGACCAGGTCACCCCGATGGCCGTGCTGATGAACAACCGTTCCTTCGGGTTGTGGCCGAGCTCACTGATGAGCGCGTTGTACGGGGCGGTGTACATCACGTAAAAGAAATAGAAGGCGAGGATTGTAAGGCTGAGCCACGCCGTGTTCATCCAGCTTGCCCCCGGGCCGGGGATCGTCGTGAAGTGCCGCAGCGGGAAGAACACGAGCACGGAGAACAGCGCAAACGGCGCAAAACTCATGGCCATGAAAAATCGCCGCCGCCCCATTCGCGCACGGGACCGGTCGGACCAGGAGGCAATGAGGGGATTGGTGACGGCGTCAAAAAACCGCGCGCCGAAATTGACGAGGCCGATGATCGTGAAGATCCCTAGCAGCACGCCCTCGAAGATGAACGGGGGAAAGATCCGCCGTGCCCCCGCGGCCTCCGGCGGCATGTAGAAATACATGACGAGATTCGACACTCCGTAGGACGCGAGGCTCCAGCCGAGCTGCCCGAGAGCGAAGATGACGAGTTTCCAGGTGGGAAGCTTTTCAGGAATGCCGCGT
>Ga0209777_10010056_pt1 | contig 10082 bp, 9 predicted proteins | sample FrelakmetHBP12HB_FD_187147 | JGI IMG/M metagenome (GOLD analysis project Ga0209777, IMG submission 187147) | Freshwater lake sediment microbial communities from the University of Notre Dame, USA, for methane emissions studies -HBP12 HB (SPAdes)... | ecosystem: Environmental > Aquatic >...
GAACCGATTTCGAAAATTACTCGTTCGGTTTGAGAAGACGGTTGCCAGTTACGATGGCTTGTTAGAGCTAGCATGTGCGTTGATCACGTTTCGACAAGTAATTATTATTCACGGATAAGCTCTAAATTGCCTCAGGATTTCGACACACAAATACAATGAACCTGAGCCATTGTCAAGCGATTGAAAGTCCTTATCCGCCGCCAGACTTTCAGGATCGCTTGAAGCCAGACCTTCTCGCAATGTCTTCTCTGATCTGCTTTTCTCTAAGACAGCAATTCATTATTTTTTGAGAATCACCGTCAGGTGCGATCCGAGGGGAAGGACTGGAAGACAGATTTCAAATTCCAGGTTCTCAGTTTACGCTTACCTATCTAACCCGCTATAAGGTATATCAGGATGTACATCGCGAAGAGATTTGGAAACCTTTCCAGCAGCCTCACCAATAATTTCAAGATGTCTTTCTACGGCTCCCCGCAACATCCGGTCCCGGAGATAATCTTCGTAGGAACGGCCCATGATGAACTGCCTTATGGCCTTGGCAGCATCAAGCATATCCCACAAATAAGAAGTATCATCTTTTTCAGACAGCGTAGACCACCTCTCGAGTTGCAAGGATTTTTTGGCGACGGAATGGATTGCGGAGTCCTTTCTTGGAGAAGAGGTGGACCTCCCGACCAAATATCTTCTTTAGTTCTTCGATCATGTCCATCCAATCATACAAGCTCCAGTGAGCGTCGTCGGCAAAGGCTATTAGAATATCCACATCACTTTCGGGGCGAAAGTCTTCACGCAAAATTGACCCGAATAGTAAAAATTCTACGATTTTCCATCGGTGACAGAAATCAGTAACTTTGTCTTTTGGCACCGTGATTGTCTCGTTCATTCCTGTTCCCACCCTGCATCGTCTTTCTGTCTAAATGTACCAAATTCCACGGAAATTGAACAGTCCATCTTCAAATATTCAAGTTTAGAACCCCCGAACTCGCTTCTACGGAATCAGAATCACTTTGGCGGCTTGGCGGGTCTCAAGTAGTTGAAAAGCCTTTTTCCATTCTTCGAGAGGCAGCTTGTGCGTAATCAGCTTCTCCACTGGCAGAAGCCCCTTTGAGATGAGACCGAGACCCTTTTCCCAAGAGGTCCAACTGCTGGAGAAGCAGAAGTCGTAGCGGATTCCCTTAAAAATGCCCCGGTCGTATGGAATTGCCACTTCCGGTTTTCCCGAAACGCCGATGGCGCACACTCTTCCAAGTCTTCTCACCATTTCAAAGGACTGAGCAATCACTTGCTCACCGCCCGAGGTTTCGATCAGAATGTCCACCCCCCGGCCATCCGTCATCTCAAGGACCTTTTTCAAGGAATCCTCTTTCTCGATGTTGATCACGAAATCGGCTCCCAATTCTCTCGCCTTTCCGAAACGAATTCCCTCGGCAGAACTCCTTCCGATGATGCCGACGATCTTCGCTCCCGAAGTTTTCGCAATAGCGAGGGAGATGAGTCCGATGGGTCCCGGGCCGGTAATAACGCACGACTCGCCTGCTTGAAGCCCGCAACGCTCAATGACGGCAGAGATGCAGATGGCTGTGGGTTCCATCACTGCTCCCACTTCAAAGGAAATGTTGTCCGGAAGACGGTGAAGGAGCCTCGCGGGCCCTGCCACGTATTTCGTGAAAGCGCCATTTCTTCCAATACCGTAGGCCCTCTTCTGTTCGCAGACCTGAGGGAATCCGCTCTGGCAGGTATAACAGACGCCGCATGAGCCCGTGCGCGTCTCACTCACAATTCGGTCGCCAGCCTTCCAGCCTGTCACACTTTTGCCCACATCGACGATGACACCCGCAAACTCATGCCCTAATGTCACGGGAGGCCAGTAAGGATGGCGGTCATTATAGATATGAAGATCGCTTCCACAGACCGAAATGGCTTTTACATCGATTAAGACTTCATCATCTTTGGGGATGGGCTCCGGGACCTCCCGGATTTCAACCAGGCCTGTCCCTTTGCCATATTTAACCAGTGCTTTCATGTCTCCCCCGATCCACAATAAGGAATTCAGGAATCCAGGAATCTAAAAGTCCGCAGTTCTCAATCCGCCATGCACCACGTGGGGTGCATGGCTGCCCTGAACCTTACATGGTCCAGGGCGCGATCCGCAATCTGCAATTCGCAATGTTTTCAGCTTCCCCGGGCTTCCCGGATCACCTTCAGAAAGGCCTTCGCATTTTCTGTGATGACCTCGAACTTCTTCTCTTTCACGGCTTTCTTATCTACGAGTTCACCTCCCGCTCCCAGAGCCGTCGCACCAGCCTTGATGAAAGCTCCTGCGTTCTGGAGGTTCACGCCGCCGGTCGGAACGAGGAGTACCTGGGGTAAGGGTCCTCTGATGGCCTTGATGTACTCTGGCCCTCCGAGTTGGGCAGCAGGAAAGACCTTCACCATGTCGGCTCCCGCATTCCAGGCAGTCAGGATCTCCGTAGGCGTCATTGCTCCGGGCACGATGACCGTGCTGTACCGGTGACAGAGCTGGATCAGATCGAGGTTGAGTGTCGGGGTCACAATAAACTGTGCCCCGGCGAGGAGCGCCGCCCTGCCGGTCTCCGGATCGAGCACCGTGCCAGCCCCCATGATGATCTCGTCTTTGTATTTCCCTGCCAATTCTTTGATCACGTCGAGCGCACCCTGAACACTCATCGTGATCTCGATCAGAGTCACCCCGCCTGCCTTGATTGCATCGGCAACATCGATCGCCTCCGAGGCAGAGGCCACCCGAATGACCGGAACCAATCCTTCGGATATCATCCTGTTAAAGACTTCTCGTTTTTCCATGAAATCCTCCTGTTTTCATGAGCGCATAGCGCATAGGATAAAACGCCTGAACATTTTATCATGAGGTGAGATTGCTTCGTTCCGCTCGCAATGACATTTCTCTTGATTTTTTTCGAATTCATCAACTTTGCATTTTGCATTTTACAATTTGCATTTTGCATTCATACCTTATCTCGATATCCGCAACCCGGCGCCCTTCAACTGCGCCTCCGCCTCTTCCTGCGTGGTCCAGTTGAAATCTCCCGGCACCGTATGCTTCAGAGCAGCAAAGGCATTTCCGAGCTGCACTCCTTTCTGGATGTCCTTCTCCTTCAGCCAGGCATATAGAAATCCGGCGGTAAATGAGTCTCCCGCGCCTACTCGATCCACGATCTCCACTTCATACTTCCTGTCCTTGTAAACCTTCCCCTCGTGATAGGCAATCGCGGTCCAGTTGTTCCTCCACACCGAGAGATCTTCCCTCAGGGTGATGGCCACAATCTTGAATTTGAAGGTCTGAGCAAGTTTCTCAGCCACAGTTTCGTAATCCTTCTCCTTGATCCCGAAGACGACTTTCGTGTCCTCTTCAGTCGTGATGAGGATATCGACATCTCCCATCATGGGCTCCTGAATCTTCTTCGCATCTGCCGGTGTCCAGAGTTTCTTCCGGTAATTGAGATCATAGGAGATCGTGCAACCGGCCTTCTTAGCCGCCTTCATGGCTTCCGCCGTTGCCTCCGCTGCAGACGCGCTCAGCGCTGGCGTGATGCCGCTCATATGAAAATGCTTTGATCCTGTGAATACCTTTGCCCAATCGACCTCACCGGGCTGGATCATGCTGATCGCTGAATTAGCCCGGTCGTAGAGGACACTTGAGGCCCGCGGGGATGCCCCAAACTCCACAAAATAGATTCCTGCCCTCCCCTTGTCTGACCATACGATGTGAGAACAATCGACTCCGAACTCCTGGGCCCGATCCCGGACCATGTAGCCGAGACCATTCTTCGGAAGCTTGGACACCCAGGCGCTTTTCAATCCGAACCGCGTCACCCCCACGGCAACGTTCAGTTCCGCCCCCCCCACGTTCAGATCCAGGCTTCGAGCCTGCTCCAATCTCTGGAAGTGCGGCGGTGACAGTCTGACCATCGCCTCTCCAAACGTCACAACATCGTACATAGCCCTCCTCCTTTCTCACCGGAATAATGGAAAAATGGAATAGTGGAAGATTGGAATACTGGGAAGAACTAAAGCATTACTATTTTCTTTTCTCTCGGTCACCATTATTCCAATATTCCATTGTTCCAACATTCCTCTCTTTTATTCTTTTCTTGATTGCTTCAGAACTTCCCTGTAGTACGGGTCGTAGACTGTGCAGCCTACCTGCCTTTGAGATTTGAGAAGAACACTGCACCCACCGCAGGCCGTGCAGAAATGGATCTGATCGAGCTCTCCGGAAATTACCTTCTTTGCAAAGAGAGGATCGGCAAGGGATTGCCTTCCAATCCCTACCAGATCAACATTTCCATCCATTAGATTCTTTTCCGCCCAGTAGACAAAGCTCTTCTTGAGGGGATCAGGCTCCTTCAAATCGTTTTTCCCATCCCTCAGATAACTGTATCCCGATCCGATGACCGGAATCTTCACCAGATTTTTCACGGCCTCTGCCCACCCGAAATGCCTGTAGACCCCCTCGGGATAATTCTTTGTAGGCCTCACGATCTCATGGGTAATGGCGGGGATGCCTGCAGAGACGTTGATATAGTCCATCCCCATATCTTCCACCATTTTTGCGAAGGTGAGGGGTTCATAAAGATCTTCGATCACCTCATCCGGACCGGGGGTGCCAAAACCTCCTCGAATTCCTTCGTAGATCGAAAATCTCGCTCCAAGAAGAAACGAGTTACCCTCTACGGCCTTCTTAATCAACTCGGTCGTTTCTCGAAAGAACCTCGTCCTGCTCTCGAAGTCCCCTCCGAAACGGTCTGCCCTGACATTCGCAGGCCGCAACATCTCACCGCACAGGTAACCATGACAATGTTTGAAGTCGATCCCGTCGGCTCCAGCCTGCTTTGCGATCAGGGCAGCCTTGACAAACTCGTCTCCGATTTCTTCGATCTCTTCCTCGGTCAGAATGTGAACGTCCGGATCTCCTGTGGTATTGAGCGATACGACTCTGGAAAACTCAGACCCGCTGATTCTTCCCGAATGGTTGATCTGAAAGAGGATGATGGATTGATTATTGATCTCCCGCATCTCCCGAACCAACTTTTCCAGTCCCTCTGCCGTCTCTTCCGAGATCTTGAGCTGGTTCCTTCTGGCTCGGCTTTCGTGGGAGATGGTCATTGACTCCACAACAATGATGCCTGCGCCGCCTTCTGCGAGCCGTCTGTAGCGTTTGTAGGTCAGCTCTGTTGGATTCCCCTTGGCGTCTCCATCATTGCATTCCATGGGTTGATTGACAATCCGGTTCGGCGCCGTTCTGTTCCCGATTTGAATGCGTGTAGAAAGCATTTCTAAGGCCATCTTCTTGGTTTCTCCCTCCGATTATTTACTGTCTGTCCATAAATGCCATCTTCAATAGGAATCGTCTTTCCGGCGAAAGCCGGAATCCAGTCCGTTCAAGACCTTCTGGATGCCGGATCAGGTCCGGCATGACGGAAAAGGCGCATTTATAAACAGACTCTATTTAGAAAATAGCAACCCTTGGGTAAGGGTTACGGTAAGGATGCCAGTTTGGTCAATGGGTTAAGGTAATGGTCCTAAGGAAATGTACCTAACCGTAACACCTAACCGAAACCGGCTTCCTTGCCTTAACCTTTACCAGGGGTAATTCTTCTGGTTCGAAGGCAGGGAGAAGTACTTAAACCCCGTTCAATTTCACCGGCACCTTTTTTTTCAGAACCATCCTGCCTCCCTGATTCTGAATCACGATATATCTTCTCCATTTCGGGTCTTGTGAAGGAAGAGGCTGAGGATCATCGAAATGGGAAAAGAAGAGGTGCGGACCGCGGGATTCCTTTCTCATCAGACTGGCCCTCATCACCATCCCTGCAACATCGAGCAGATTCTCCGTTTCCACGCAGAAGGAGAGTCCCTGTTCATCCACGGCAATCCCTTCCCTTCTTAACGCCTCCAGGAGCTTCAATCCTTTTTTCGAGCCTTCTTCTGTCCTCACGATGGCCGCAAATCGGGAGGTGATCGATTGGATCTCCCTTCTCACCTCAGAAGCCTTTCTGCCTTTCCTCATCGTTCTCAACTTCCTGATGAATTGCCTGGATTGACTGTGACTTATCTCAACTTCTCCGTTACGAGACATCGCCTCTCTTGCCGCCTCATGGCCGGCAATTCTCCCGAATACCTGGCCATCGAGAAGGGCATTTCCGCCCGGACGATTGGCGCCGTGCTGGCCTCCGGCACACTCTCCCGCCGCATAAAGCCCTTCAATGAAACACTCTCCCCGCGTCCGTATCTTGATGCCCCCTTGAAAATGTTGGATGGAAGGGGCAATCTCGATCTTATCTCCCCCCTCCAGATCAATCCCATACTCCTTGAGCCATTCGATTGAAGCCGGGTTGATCTCCTCCAGGCGATTGAGCGGACGGGCTCCCCTTCTTTCATCTCCAAGCTCATTCTCTATTTCAGATCGATATCGATCCTGCCATTTCAACTGAAGGTCCCGGAATTCGAATTCCAGAGGATTACTTGCATAGTCCAGGAATACCCGATGGCCCTGTGCCATCTCTTTTGAGACGGCCACATCGATGAGACACGTCCTTTTCTCACTCGAAACCGGCCAGCTCGCCCCCTTCTCAAAGACAAGGTTGTAGATCTCCGCCGGGGTAGTCTTACGAGGGAAAAAATCGATAAGAAACTCCTTCCCTTCTTCGTTCACGAACCGGGGGATTGCCCTCATCATGCTTCCGGAACAGGCCAGCTTCGTTCTTACCGAAGAGAGGCCGATCTGAATGAATTCCATGTTCACCAGTTCTGCGCCCGCACGATAGGCCAGTGCGTAGCCGTCGCCGGTCATTCCCGGAGGAAAAACGTTGACGGCAAATGCCTCACCCGCTCCACCCGTTGCGAGCACCAGAGCTTTGAAGGAGAAGTTGGTGAGCCCTCGATCAACCTCCTTCTCTCTCTCGTCTATTGCCAAAGCCCCGACCACCCTGCCCCGGCGCTTAATGAGTTCCACTACCATACAGTGATCGACGACCCGGATATCCGTTAAAGACAATTTCCTGAGCAACGCCTCTTCAATATGGTTCGCTGTCCTCGGACCGGTATAACAAGCCCTGGCATATTCCGATCCGTCAGTGACAAACTGGTCCGCTCGACCGCTCTCCCTTTTAACAAAGGGCACCCCGAGGTGATCCAGATATTCAAAGGCCTCCTTCGAATCCCTTGCCAGAATCACCGCCAGATCCGCGTCTGAAACGTATCCCCCGATTCGATAGATGTCTTCGGCGTGATACCGCCAGTTCTCCCCACCTCCCGGCTCAGTATAGGGAAGGGTGGCGTGAAAGGCCATCCGATCCGAACAGGCTGTCGCCGTCACCCCGGATTTCCCCAGTTCGCCCTTGGTGACGAGAGCGATCCTTCCCTGTGGAAACGCTTCTCTCGCCGCAATCGCTGCTCTCAGACCCGCTCCCCCACCGCCAACAACGAGGACATCACACCCAATGGTCTCCATCCTTTTCCGTTCAGTCGAAGTATTCGTCCTCAAGGGTGAAGGCCGGTGTCCCGACCACGACGGTTTTGAAGTCGCCATGGCCCCGATGGCGGACACCGGGGGGGATGAAGGCGATCACCCCGGGCTTAAGGTCGATCGTCTCCCGATCGAGTTCGAGTTTTCCCGTCCCTTCGAGGATGTAGTAGATCTCTGTGGATCGCTTGTGATAATGGGTCGTCCCATCAAGAATATGAACGACGTGGAAACTCACCTCGGGAGTGTCCTGATGGGTAATGAGTCGAATGCTCTGGCCGCAGGAACTATGGATCACCTCCGGCGCGTTTTCGAGATCTCTCACAAGATACTTCGTCACTGCTTCGCTCCTCTCGTTAGAGTTTAAAAACAGCCGGAAGGATGAGCACCAGCCACGGCCAGAAGGCAATGATAAATACGTCTATGACCAGGATGGCGATATAAGGCATCAGGGGTTGAATCGTGTCGGAGAGCTTGATCTTGGCAAGGCTGCAGATGATGACGAGGCAAAGCCCAATGGGAGGGACAACAACCGATATCCCTATGACTGCGATCACCAGAACCCCATAATGATAAGGATGAAGCCCTAAGGACTGAGCAATGGGATAGAGGATGGGAAAAAAGATGAGAATGGCGGGGAGCCCATCGAGGATGGCTCCGAAGATAAAGAAAACGGCGATGCTCAGGAAGAGAAAGACCATTTTGCCTGCCGAAACGGACCCGATGAAATCTCCCAGCATTCTCGGCACCTGGTGGGTGGCCAGGATCCACGAGAAGCAGGTGGCAGCCCCAACCAGGAGGCAGACGACCCCAGTCATCACTGCGGTCTCGACGACGATCCTGTAGATATCCTTTCCTTTGACCTCTTTATAGACGAAGACGGAAACGATGAATGCGTAGAACGTCGCTACAGAAGCCGCCTCGGTGGCGGTAAAGATCCCTCCAAAGATTCCGCCGAAGATAATGACCGGCATCATGAGGGGAATGATGCTTTCTTTAAATGCGATCATCACCTCTCCAAGCTTTGCCCTCTTTTGATCCGGGCCGGGAAGAACCCCCTTGGAAGACTGGTAGTAGATGATGATCATCAGGGTCAGGGCCATCAGAAAACCGGGGAGAAAACCTCCCATGAAAAGCCCGGCAATGGAGATATTGGCCATGGCCCCGAGGACAACCATGTTGAGGCACGGAGGGATCAGGATTCCCATTCCTGTTGCAGCCGCGATGATGGAGGAGGCCCTGGCAGGCGTATAGCCTGCACGGACCATGGACGGAAGAAGAAGAGAACCGATGGCAGAGGCATCTGCGATCGAAGAGCCTGAGATCCCCGAAAAGAAGATTTCGGAGACGACAACAACGATTCCCAGTCCTCCCTTGATGTGTCCCACCAGATCCCTGGCAAACCGCACCAGCCTCTGAGAGATCCCGCCATGCTCCATGAGACTCCCTGCCAGGATAAAAAGAGGAATGGCGAGGAAAGGGAAGGTATCGATGCCGGAGGACAATTTCAGGGGGAGGGTTAACACCGGGATCGTTCCCTTCCAGAGGAAGGCGAAGACGCAGGCGAGAGACATGCAGAAAGCCACGGGTACATTGATGAGGAGGAAAACGAGGAAAGAACCGAGGAGGACCAGGACCGTGCTCATGCGTGTCCCCCTTCCTTTTTCTTCCATATTTTGACTTCATGCCGAATGAGGTAGAGGATCATCAGCAGTCCACTGACCGGCATGGCAGCCGTGGCCCATGCATGAGAGAAGGGCATGGTGGTATAGAGTTGGAACTGGGTCAGCTTCAAGAGCTTAAACCCTTCGATGATGAGGGTCACGGCGATCGTCCCGATTGCGAAGGGAACGATTAGTTCAGTGAAGTGGCGAATGTTACCGGGCAACTTTTCAACAACCAGATCGATGCCGAAATGGTTCATCCGCTTTACGCCGACAGCCGCTCCCAGAAAGACCACCCATTGGAAAAGGAGCATGGCCAGCTCTTCTGACCAGGCCCAGGGACCTTTTAAGATGAAGCGATTGAAGACCTGAAAGAAGACTACGACCGATAAGACAATGACAAGCAAAAAACAGAGATGCTCCACAATATTCCTAAGAAACTTCGTCATCGCAGATGTCCCCTTCGGTCCGAATCGATTCTATTCAGAGCGTCATAAATACTAATCAGTCCATAATTGTATGGACACTGGAGACCAAATTCCTCTTTTCTTCCCTTCACGAAAAGCAAAGAACCGTTCACCCTGAGCGTGTCGAAGGGTGGCCACATAAGCCGCTCATGCTTCGACAAGCTCAGCACGAACGGCTTATGTGAACTGCATTGGGTTAGGGAGGATCATGAAAGAATATGTCTTCTCAATGATGGACCCCCTTATTAATTGCGCATGTTGGCTCTCGGGTAGGGGAGGCTCTATCCCCCCATTGGGCCTTTCATTACACATTCATTAATCCTCAATAAAGCGCGAATATGAAAGACAAATCTATGGCAAACCCAGTATTTTTGCGGTTAAAATGCACAAATGATGTCATTTCACAAAGCGTCCGTTTCGGACGGTTTGTGAAATGGATGTTAGAGA
>Ga0209777_10010057_pt1 | contig 10081 bp, 7 predicted proteins | sample FrelakmetHBP12HB_FD_187147 | JGI IMG/M metagenome (GOLD analysis project Ga0209777, IMG submission 187147) | Freshwater lake sediment microbial communities from the University of Notre Dame, USA, for methane emissions studies -HBP12 HB (SPAdes)... | ecosystem: Environmental > Aquatic >...
TCCCGTGACCACCGTCAAGCGGGTGAAGGACTTTGAGGAAGGCCTGGCGATCATGAGTGCCAATCGCTTTGCCAATGGGTCTGCCATCTTTACCCAGAACGGCCATTATGCCCGGGAATTCACCCGAAGGACCCATGCGGGCATGGTCGGCGTGAACGTGGGCATTCCCGTTCCAATCTCCTACTTCCCGTTCGCCGGTCACAAGGATTCGTTCTTCGGCGACCTGCACATCATGGGTCGGGACGGTGTCGCCTTCTATACGGAGGCAAAATGCGTGACCTCGCGCTGGTTCGGTGAAGAGGAGAAGAAGGAAACCAAGATCAGCACCTGGGAAGGGACGATTACCCGTAAGTAATACCCCGTTGTCGCGAGATAGAAGAATAGAAATGATTTTTCGCTTAATCGGCAAACGGCATGTTGAACTGATGGATTCCAAGTGATAAATTTATGTCATTCAGCCCACAAGCTTGCTTGTGGGCTGAATGACATCCTTTTAGTGTGGGGTTATTAGGGGAAGGCAAGGTCCTTGATAATCGTTTGCCGGCAAGTCCGAGGGGAAATACCCTCCAGGAGGACTGGCCGACTGGGGCTGCAAGCAACTACACAGACGAAATTTGATTTCAAGTATCATTTTGTGTGGTGCCCTAAGTTTCGATGGCTATCGTTAAAGGAGTAAGTATACGGCAACAGTCATCTACGAAGTAGCCGAGCGATATCATATTTCCCCTAATAATTCATTTTTTAAAAATTTGTCTGTTCCGAAAGGAGGTGTCTGTCAGAAAATATAGGCTGAGGGAGCTTGAGGTCTTATATTAAATATTTTTAATAATAAGGGGGTTTTTATGAAAGACGAAAAGAAACGAGTTGAAGAAAAGGAAATCAACCAAGGGCTTTCAAGACGTCAGTTCTTGGTCCGTTCCGGTGTGGTAGCAGCCGGTCTGTCTGCCTTTCAATTGTCCGAATTCTTGAACGCCCCACATATTAAAGCCGCCGGCGGGCCGCCCATCCTAATCGGAAATATTGAACCTCTCTCCGGACCTTATGCCGATTCCGGTCAGGATGAGATGGAAGGGGCTATACTGGCCAATGAGGAATGGAATGCCAAGGGAGGCGTACTGGGTCGGGAAATTAAAATGATCACCGAGGATGCCCCGAGTAATCCGGGCATCGGGGTCCAAAAAACGATCAAACTCATAAAAAAAGATAATGTTAATTTCTTGACCGGGACCCTGACTTCCAGTGTCACCCTGGCCGTAGCCGAAGAAGCCTTTAAGGAGCACAAGCTCTTTATGGCTTTTGGAAGTCATTCCGACGACACGACCATGCAGAAATCTCACCGGACCACCTTTCGGACCACCTCTCAGAACTGGATGCTTTCCTCGGCCGTCGGTTCCTGGCTGGGAAAAAACTGGAAACCCAAGACCATTTATCATATCACCGCCGATTACACTTGGGGGCATACAGGCCGTACCTCTATGAACCGCGCCTTGTCCAAGTATGGCTGCAAGGAGATCGGCAATGACTTCACTCCCCTGGGGACCAAGGATTTTTCAGCCAATTTGATCAAGGCCCGGGGTCTTAAACCGGACCTGTTAAGCTGCAATTGCTATGGATCCGATCAGGTCAACCTGGTCAAGCAGTTTAAGGAATTCGGCTTAGCCAAAGACATCCATTTATGTGGTCCCCTTTCGGGGGCGCCCATGATGAAAGGTGTGGGACCTGCTGCTGACGGCGTCTGGGGTCTTTCCTGGGATTGTACAATAGATACTCCGGCCAGCCAGAAGCTCCGTGCTGCTTTAAAGAAACGATTTGCGGCCAGTAAACCCCCGCAATGGGATGCCTCTTACCGTCACTACTTGGGGTATATCACCCACAATCAGCTCTTTGAAGCCATTGCCCGGGCCAAGACCACGGATCTGATCCCGGTCATCAAGGCCTTGGAAGGATGGAAATTTGACGGGTTGAAATGGACCCCCAGCTATTGGCGTAATTTTGACCATCAACATATTCAGGATGTCATCGTGGCCAAAGCACAGTATCCGGCCAACTTTAAGACCTGGGCCGATCTTTTCAAGATCCTCGGCCACCTGCCCGGAGACGAGGTAGCCCCTAACTATGAGGAATGGAAAAAAGAAGGGGGCCACGAACTGGAACCCTATGACATTCTCAAATAAGAAATGAACTTTAGACAGGGCAACAGGGGATAGTCTTTTCCAGTTTCCCTGTTGCCCGGAATTAACGATTGGGGTGGCTATGATAAGTCTTAATCTCTCCTTTCCCACCATCATGAATCAGTTACTCAACGGTTTCGCCTTGGGGACCCTGTTGGTCCTTATGGCCATCGGGTTGACCATTATCCTCGGACTTATGCGAGTTATCAATTTTACCCACGGGGTTATTTATGCCTTGGGGGCTTATAGCGTCGTTACCTTATTCAATTACACCGGCTTTTGGCCCTGTTTGATCATCGGACCCATTGTTTTGGGCCTCTTCGGCATGGGTTTGGAGGCCACCCTCATCAGGCCCCTCTACAAGCGTGATCCCTTGCATACCATGCTTTTGACCTTCGGGCTGGCCTTGATGATCGAAGATCTCATCCGTATGATTTGGGGCGATGCCGCTTATCCCATGAGCGCCCCTGACGCCTTGTCCGGTATCATTGATCTAAAATTGTTTATTTTTTCAAAATACCGGCTATTTATCATCCTGTTTTCCGCCGGTCTTTTAACTGCCCTTTGGTTTTTCTTTCAAAAGACGGCTATGGGCAAAACCATCCTGGCCGGAACCTTTGACCGGGAAATGGTCGTGGCCCTGGGCATCCCCATTAACCTCCTGTTCACCATTACCTTTGGGATTGGCTCAGCCTTGGCGGCCTTGGCCGGAGTGTTAAACGCCCCGATCCAGGGGGTCTATCCTCCTATGGGAACGACCATTATCATGTCCTGTTTTGTCGTGGTCATTATCGGCGGCATGGGCAGTTTCTGGGGGGCCGTAATCGGGGGTTTATTGGTAGGTGTGGTCGTCAGCTTTTCGGTGGAAGTTTTTTCGGCCATGTCTGATGTCATAGTCTTTATTCTCATGGCGGTCGTCTTATTGGTCCGTCCTCGGGGGATCGCCGGAATAGAAGGTTTATTGGAATGAAACAGCTACCTATTGAAAAAAATCGGGCCATGGATTTCCTTAAGATGGCCATCCTCTTTGCTATTGTGGCTGCTTGGCCCAAAATCATCCCCTTGGTCGGCGGCTATACAGGCTTAGCTATTGAAATGGTCATTTTTGCCATCTTCGCTTTGGGATTTGACCTACTCCTCGGCTATACCGGGATCCTTTCCTTCGGACAGGCGGCCTATTTCGGATTGGCCGGATACAGCATGGGAATTATCTGTATTCATTTCAAGCTCCCTATTTTATTGGGTATGCTGATGGGAATCCTGGTTGGCACCTTGGGGGCCGTTATCGTCGGCCTTTTGATCATTCGTAAGACCGGGATTTATTTTGCCATGCTGACCATTGCCTTCGGTCAGATGTTCTTTTTTATTGCCTCCCGCTGGAAGACCGTGACAGGCGGAGAGGATGGGCTGACCGGCATTCCGAGGGATGTGATCCCTCTCGGACTCTTTAACTGGAATTTAAAAAACGACCTGAGCTTCTTCTATTTCGTCTTTGTCTTTTTCATAGCCGCCACCCTGATTAAATATTGGCTGATCGAATCCCATTTCGGTCAGGTCCTAAAGACCATTCGGGAAAATGAAAAACGGGCCCAGGTGGTGGGTTACAATGTACGCCGTTATAAGCTCTACTCCTTTATTGTCTCAGGAATATTTGCCGCCGTGGCCGGGACATTGTATGCCATGTTCCTCCGCTATATGTTCCCCCAGACCTTGGATTGGGTCCGCTCGGGGAATGTGGTTATCATGGCCCTGGTGGGAGGTCTGGGGACCTTGTTCGGCCCTATCCTCGGGGCCGGCGTGGTCACCTATCTGATGAACTTTATTTCTTATTACACAAAATATTGGCAGTTTTTTGTCGGGGCCATTTTCATTATCTTTATTCTCTTTTTACCCCGGGGGATTTGGGGTTTTGTTCAAAGGAAGCGATAAGGATCAATAGGTGTAAGGATGAATGTCATGAATATATTGGAAACAGAAGAATTAGGAATAAGCTTCGGTTCCCTGGAAGCCCTTCAGGATATAAATTTTTCGATCAAGCCCGGTGAGTTGAAATCCATTATCGGCCCGAATGGGGCTGGAAAGACCACCTTCTTTAACCTACTCACCGGAGTCCACAAGCCCAGCAGAGGACGAATTCGATTTAAAGAAGAAGATATTTCCGGCCTCTCTCCGCACCAGATCGCCCGGAAAGGCATCGGGCGTTCCTTCCAGATCACGGCCATTTTCCCGGAACTCACGGTCTATGAAAACGTCCTGATCCCAGCCCTGCATTACTGCAAGGGATCTATGGGCCGGGACCGGGTCATGGAGATCCTGGAGGAAGTCGGGTTGGAAGACAAAACCCGTGAGATCGCCGGAAATCTTTCCCATGGAGATCAACGCCATCTGGATATCGCCATCGCCTTGACCTGCCAAGCAGAATTGCTCCTTTTAGACGAACCGACCTCGGGCATGCCTCCGGAAGAATCCCTGCGCACCGTAGAATTAATCCGGAATCTGAAGAGCAAAAAAGGCTATACCATCATCCTGATTGAACATAAGATGGATATTGTCCTCAAGGTCTCGGACGCCATTACCGTTCTTTATTTTGGCAAAAAATTGGCCGAAGGGACCCCGGAGGAGATCCAACAAAATGAAGAGGTCCAAAAGGCCTATCTGGGGGGTATGGAAAAGGGTTTCTCTTTAAGCCAGGGGAAAAATAAGCGCTCGGCCTCTGAAAAAGCTGAGATATTGCGTTTAGAAAAAATCAATACTTATTACGGGGAGAGTCATATCCTTCAAGATATTTCCTTGGTAGTTAAAAAAGGGGAAATCGTCTCTCTCTTAGGCAGAAACGGGGCCGGTAAGACCACTACCTTACGCTCCATTCTCGGCTTGACCCCGCCGCGCAGCGGAAAGATTACCTTCAAAGGAGAGATTATTAATGAGAAGTCTACTAATAAGATTGTAAAAAGTGGTCTCTCTTTGGTTCCGGCTGAACGTCGTATCTTCCAAAATTTAACCCTTCATGAAAATTTGGAATTGCCTTTTTTCTTAAAAGGCATCCCCGGGCAGGAAAAGCGCAGCCAATTGGACCAGGCCTATGAATATTTCCCCGCTCTGAAAGAACGTGTTAATCATAAAGGAAATCGCCTTTCCGGCGGGGAACAGCAAATGTTGGCCGTAGCCCGGGCCCTCATGGGTAAGGTTGAATGTATGCTTCTGGATGAGCCTTCCCAGGGATTGGCCCCCCTGATCGTCCGGCACGTGGCCGAGATTATCCTGGAAATCAATAAAGCGGGGGTGACCATTTTATTGGTGGAACAAAATGCCCTTATGGCCCTGGCCTTGGCCGACCGGGTCTACGTGATTGATCAAGGACAGATCGTTTATGATGGAACCCCCGAGGTCCTACTTGCCGACCAGGAAATGTCCCAAAGGCTCCTGGGGGTTTAATAAGTCATTTGTTTTCAAGATGGTAAACCCTTTCTATCTTAAACATGCTGCATTTCCTGTGAGTGTTGAAAGTTAAATTTATAGCCTAAAAAGCCCCCTCTCCTTAAGCCGGAAAGGGGGCTTTTTATCCTGGATAGAGGATTAATCATGGCGGAAAAAAAGAAACCAGCTCTATTTGATTCGGGACACCTTGACCGGATCGCTGAGGCCTACGAGGATTGGGCCCAGAACTGCCTGAGGCCAAGAGATTCTCAAGGAGAAAAACTGGATCAAACCCATTCGGGCCTACCGTTAAAGCTGCTCCATACCCCTGCGGATATCGCCAATCTGGATTATTTAAAAGATATAGGATTTCCCGGACAGCCGCCCTTTACCCGGGGCATCTATCCCAATATGTATAAAGGCCGCCCCTTCACTATCCGGCAATTGGCCGGTCTGGGGGCCCCTGAGGATTGCAATCAACGGGTCAAGTATCTGCTCAAGCATGGAGCTACCGGGGTGAACATCCTCTTTGATCTGCCCACCATTCGGGGGTACGATTCTGATGATCGCCAGGCTGAGGGAAATGTGGGACAATGCGGGGCGGCCGTAGATTCCCTCTGGGACATGGAGGCCTTTTTTGCGGATATTGACCTCTCCCGGATTAGCACCTCCATAGTCACCCATCTCCCCAGCACCAGTCTGGTCATCCCCGGCATGTATTTCGTCCTGGCCGAGGCCCGGGGACTCTCCTACCACCAACTAGCAGGGACTTGCCAAAATGATTTTTTGATGGAAACGGTCATAGGCAGTGCCCCTGAGATCCTGCCGCCATCTGTTTCTTTCCGCATGCAGTGTGATGTGGTGGAATGGATCACTCAGAACCTGCCTCGCTGGAATCCGATCAGTCTGAACGGATACAATCTGCGGGAAGCCGGGACCGATGCCGTGGCCGAAGTGGCTATCGCCATTGCCAATGCCGTGGCCACCTGTGAGGAATTACTCCGGAGAGGCCTGGACATCGACAGCTTTGCTCCGAGGATCTCCTTTTTCTGGGACCTGCACAATGATTTTTTCGAAGAGATCGCCAAGTGCCGGGCCTCCCGCAAGGTCTGGGACCGAATCATGCGCCATCGATTTAAGGCCAAGGATCAACGATCCTGGCTGATGCGCTTTCATGTCCAAACTGCTGGGATTACACTACCGGCCACCGAACCCTTAAATAATATCGCCCGCTCCGCCATCCAGGGTCTGGCCGCGGTCTTGGGCGGCGCCCAGTCCCTTCATGTCGATTCTTTTGACGAAGCCTATTCGGCCCCGACTGAACAGGCGGCCCTGGTATCTTTAAGGACCCAGCAGATTATTCAACAGGAGACCGGAGTGACTGGGACGGTCGATCCCCTGGCCGGGTCTTATTACCTGGAGTATTTAACGGCCGAGATGGAAAAACGAATCGAGACCTATATGCAAAAGATCGAGGACCGGGGAGGGATCGTGGCCGTAGTGGAAAGCGGATGGCTCCATAAGGAGATTGCCGCCTATCAATTCGACTATCAGAGAAAAATTGAGGCAGGGGAAATCAAAATCGTCGGCGTGAATGCCTTCCCCCATTCAGAGGCCTCCCAACCCATCGAGGTCTTCGAATATCCGGAGACCGAGACCCGGCAAAAAAATAAATTGAGGCGACTGCGTCAGCAACGGGATTCGGCCCGGGTTGACAAGGCCATGGATACTTTGCGGAGCAAGTGTCATACAAAGGAAAATCTTTATCCTTATGTACTGGAAGCGATCAAGGCCTTGGCCACCCTGGGAGAGATTGAGGGCCTTTATCGAAAAGAATACGGGTTGTGGCCATCACCGCTTATTACTTAGATATGCGGGCACCTGGATTCTGGATGCTTGATGCTGAATAAAAACATAAACCATGCTTAAGGCCGGAAAAAAAGGATGATTTTAAAAAGCTAATATTCCCGATCGATATCCAGTATCAAATATTGATCATCCAGCATCTGTTTTTATAAAAGGAAACAACATGACAAGAAGAATTCGTGTCCTTATGGCCAAATTGGGTCTGGACATCCACTGGCGCGGGGCCGTTACCGTCGCCCAATTCCTGAGGGAATCCGGAATGGAAGTCATTTATTTGGGTAATCAGTTTCCAGAAGAGATCGCCCAGGCAGCCCTCCAGGAATACGTGGATGTGGTGGGCCTCAGCACCTTGTGCGGCAACCATCGCGTTCTGGCCCCAAAGGTCGTCAAGCTGCTCCGGGAAAAAGGGCTGGATCAGGTTGAGGTGTTCTTAGGGGGGATTATCCCTGAAAGAGATATCCCTTATTTACTGGAACAAGGGATTAAAAAAATTTATGGCCCGGATACTCCGATGAAGACGATTGTCCAGGCCATTCAAGAAGCCGTCAAAGAACAATAAGGAGGTTCGAATCATGTCTCTCTCTTGGCCGCCGGAATATGATCCTCGATACCGGCCTGCTCTTTCCGAACCGTACTGGAACCGAGAAAACGAAACCATGGACCCGGAAGAGCGAAAACAGAGAATCATACTGCCTAAACTCCAGGCCCAGATGGCCTATGCCTATGAAAAGGCCCCCCTCTATCGCCGCAAATGGGAGCGGAGCGGGATCCGGCCGGAAGATATCCGTTCCTTTCAGGATTTTCAAAAGGTCCCCTTCCTCTTCAAGGAGGAGATCCGCCAAGATCAGGCCGAGCACCCCCCATTTGGCAGCTACGGTTGTCAGCCCATAGAAGAAATCCAGCGCCTCCATGGGACCTCCGGGACAACGGGCCGTCCTACGGCCTTCGGCATCAGCCGGGGGGATATGGCCCGCATCGGCGAGGCCCATGCCCGGATCATGTGGGGTTTCGGGGTGCGGCCGAGGGACATCGTCTTTATCGGTTCCTTTTTCAGCCTTTATATGGGCAGTTGGGGGGCTCTGGCCGGCGGGGAGCGATTGGGCGCAGTCTGTTTTCCCTTCGGGGCCGGTGTACCGGGGCAGACGGAAAGGGCCATCGAATGGATCAAAGAGATGAAACCGACGGTCTTTTACGGTACGCCCTCTTATAGCCTATATATTGCCGAGCGCTGCCGTGCCTTGGGAGTAGATCCAAAAAAGGACTTTGCCTTTCGCATCCTATTTTTTTCAGGAGAGCCCGGGGCGGGCATCCCGGCCACCAAACGAATGATTGAAGAGACCTATGGGGCCATTTGCATTGATTCCGGTTCAACGGCCGAAATGTCTCCCTGGATGTCCAATTGCGAATGCGACCAGCGAATGGGCATGCATCTCTGGCAGGATATTGTTTATACTGAAGTGGTGGACCCTCAAACCAGGCAGCCTGTCCCTTTCGGCGGGCAAGGGGTCCTGGTCTATACCCATCTGGAAAGGGATTCCCAACCTATGATCCGCTTTTGGTCCGGCGATATCACCACCTGGGTCAATGACTCCTGTCCTTGCGGTCGGACCTATCCGAGACTGCCCCGGGGCATTTACGGCCGGTCCGACGATATGGTTACCATTCGCGGGGAGAATGTCTACCCCAGTGCCATTGAGGATATTATCCGGGCTTATGAGGAATGCGGTGACGAATACAGGATTATCATCAGCCGGGAAAAGGCCATGGATGAATTAATGGTCCAGGTCGAGGCCGCTCCTGAATTCAAAGGTCAGGACTTATCAGAATTAAAAAAGAAACTGGAAGGGGAATTTAAAAAGGTCTTGGGGATCAGGGCCGTGGTCCGGATCGCCGCCCCCAACAGCTTGGAGCGGACCCAATTCAAGGCCCGCCGGGTGATTGATAAGCGAGGACTCTACGAGGAAATGATTGGAAAAGAAAGTGACGAGTGACGAGAAATTTTATGACCATTTTTAATGGCGTAAACCTTTAGGTAAGGCAACAAAAGGAGGAAATATGGGCAAGGCAAAAATTTGGTTTATGGATGCCAGGGCCAAACGGTTTTTAGAATCCACAGCGATCAAGGCCCGTCAGATATTGGATTATTCAGGATGGATGGACAACCTAAAAAAAGGGGATATCGTGGCTGTCAAGACCCATATGGGTGAGGCCTACAACGTAGGCTATCTACGGCCCATTATTATTCGCACCATGGTGGAGGCCCTGAAAGAGCGGGGCTGCAAGCCCTTTGTGACCGATACCACCACTATGCCCTATCATCCCTGGATCAGCCGGACCCTGGCTATTGATCACCTGGAAACGGCTAACCGGAACGGTTTTAATCATGGGACCATGGATTGTCCGGTGGTGATCGCTGACGGCTGGCTGGGAACCGATGACGTGACCGTCGATCTTCAGGGCAGGGGGAATTATCTGAACAAACAATTTGTCGCCCGGGCTGTCGCCGATGCCGATGCCTTGCTTTCATTGGCCCATTTCAAAGGCCATCCGGCCGGCGGCTACGGAGGGGCCATCAAAAATATCGGGGTGGGCTGTGCCAGCAAGCGGGGCAAGATGAACCTCCATGG
>Ga0209777_10010058_pt1 | contig 10081 bp, 6 predicted proteins | sample FrelakmetHBP12HB_FD_187147 | JGI IMG/M metagenome (GOLD analysis project Ga0209777, IMG submission 187147) | Freshwater lake sediment microbial communities from the University of Notre Dame, USA, for methane emissions studies -HBP12 HB (SPAdes)... | ecosystem: Environmental > Aquatic >...
CAACGCCAAGCGCATATTGGAGGGGTAAAATCCATTATGCAACCAGAACTTTCCAGGCATTAAGAATCGCGGTCAATGATGAACTGGAAAATATTAAAAAAGTTTTGCCCCAGGCTCTTTCAGTTTTGGCCCCGGAAGGAAGATTGGCAGTAATTTCTTTCCATTCTTTAGAAGACAGGATTGTTAAAAATTTTTTGGCGGACGAGTCAAAAAAAGGAACTATAAAAATATTAACTAAAAAACCAATAACAGCAAGCAGAGATGAGCTGGGAAAAAATCCCAGGGCCAGATCTGCAAAGCTGAGAGTGGCAGTTAAACTATAAGCCTCAATAACTAAAATTTTTGGGATTTATGATTTAAAAAAACATGACAACAGCAACACTAAGTTATCATAGGGTACAAAAAAACCTGCAAGCCAAAATTAACTCCGTAAGCCTTCCTGAGATAAACTGGAGGACAGTTTGCTTTTTAGGGTTTTTCATGGGGTTGGCTTTATTAGTTTTTTATGTCTGGCAGATAAATGATCTGACGAAAGGATCTTACCTGATAAACAGCTATGAAAAACAAATCAGCAAACTTTCAGATGAAAATAAAAATTTAGAGGTTTCTTTCGCAGAAAACAGTTTTTTAGGCCAAGCTCTTGAAAAGATACAGGCTTTAAATTTTCAAAAAACCACCTCAGTAAAATATATACAAATTTCTGGCAGCCCGGTTGCAACGATCCAACAAGATAACGTCAGATGAAAAAGTTTGCCAATTGGCGCGTAAATACAATTTTAATCCTGGTTTTTATTTTCGGGGCAGCTATTGTTAGCCGCCTGTTTTTTCTGCAGATTTTAGACCGCAAGCTTTATGAGGCGCAGGCTCTTGGCCAACAGGTGGCTTTTAACAATATTGTAGGTTCGCGCGGCCAGATTTTTTGTGAAAACAGCCAGGAAACGAAAGGCAGCCGGGGGTCGGGCGAAGTAAAAAGCCTGGCTATAAACAAAGACAGCTGGACAATCTCGGCAAATCCGAAGGATATTAAAGACAAACAATCTTTTGCAGAGATTCTCAGTAAAAACATCAGCGAGACTCAAGATCAAATACTTTCAGAGCTGAATAGCCAAGATTCTTATATTATACTGGAAAAAAATTTATCAACTGAAGACCTAAATAAAATCAAGGCATTAAATCTTAATGGTTTGTCCTGGCAAAATGTGCCGGAAAGATTTTACCCGCAAGGAGAAATGGCATCACAAACTCTGGGATTTTTAGGGGGGGCGGGTTCGGGCCAATACGGCATCGAGGATTATTACGAAGATATTTTAAAAGGCAAATCCGGAGTTCAGGAGGAAAAGTCCGGGCTTGATTCTATTTTTTCAAATGATAACCAAATATCTTTGGATGGTTCGGATATTTATTTAACGATTGATTATAATATACAATTTCAGGCGGAGGCTCTATTAAAACAGGAGCAAAAAAAAGACGATATAGATTCCGGCCAGATAATAGTTATGAAGCCAGACACCGGGAAGATTTTAGCTTTGGCGAATTTCCCTGACTTTGATCCCAACCAATATTCAAAAGAAACAGATCTGGGTATTTTTCAAAATTCCGTCGTGCAGAAACTTTTTGAGCCTGGATCCATAATGAAACCCTTTACAATGGCAGCCGCATTAAACGAGGGCAAAATAACTCCGGATACAACTTATATAGACACGGGCGTTTTGACTTTTGGATTAAAATCAATACACAACTTTGCTAACGAAATTTACGGCAAGCAGACGATGACTCAGGTTCTGGAAAATTCAATAAACACCGGAGCGGTCTTCGCAGAACAGCAACTTCCGCACAAAACATATTTTGGATACATAGATAAATTCGGCTTTACTTCAAAGACAGGGGTTGACCTTCAGGGGGAGGTTTCTTCCCATAATGACAATTTAAAAAATGGGCCGGATTTTAATTTTGCCACAGCTTCTTTCGGCCAGGGAATTGAATTAACTCCTCTCCAGATTGCCAGAGGTTTTTGCGCCATAGCCAATGGTGGAAAATTAGTAAAGCCGTATATAGTAGAAAAAATTGTTAACGGTGCGGATGAGACCTATACAAAGCCAGAAATATCCCAGCCGATTGTTTCCCAGCAGGCACTTTCGCAGCTGAACTCAATGTTAATCAGCGTTGCTGACAAAGGTTTTAATGGTGTAGCAAAAATTCCAGGTTATTATTTTGGAGGCAAAACAGGCACAGCTCAGGTCCCATTAAAGAATGGGAGAGGCTATGACCCGGATAAAACCATCCAGAGCTACGTCGGTTACGGCCCGGCTTTTAATCCGCAGTTTTTGATATTGGTAAAATTAGACAATCCAAAAGTTTCTAAGTCAGCCCTTTCGGCAGTTCCTGTTTTTAGACAATTAGCACAGTATATAATTAACTATTGGCAGATTCCGCCGGACTACGATGTGAATGCCAAGCAATAAATATTATTTTGCAAAAAAAATCGGCGCTTCCCGTGTCGATTTTTTATTTATACTTACCAATACTCGGTTTTAATAAAATTTTTAGCTTTTGTATTTGCCGGTATAACTAATCCCTGAAAAGCCGGCTTGAATTTATAAGCGGGAAGAAGTCGGTGGCGAAATTATAAAATGCCGCTAATGCCGGATTTACAAAACCCAAAAAGACCAGGGCAAAACCAATAATATTCGATAAAAGCCATATTACCATGTCTCCACGAATGACTGACATAGTTTTGCGTCCCAATAAAATCATCTCCGGCAGAAGATTAAGCTTGTCTGTAAAAATTATTGCATCTGCTGTTTCCATCACCACTTCGGTGCCAGCTCCGCCCATCGCGATTCCTATATCGGCCCGCATAAGAGCAGGGGTGTCATTAATTCCATCTCCAATCATAGCCAATTTATCATCTTTAGTAATCAGCTTCTCTAATTCAATCAATTTATCCTCAGGTTTCATTCCAGACCTTATATCAGAAATTCCCAATTCCTTTCCGATTTTATCGGCTATGTTCTTTGCGTCGCCAGTGAACATCGTGATCTTTTCTACTCCAATTTTTTTTAATTTGGTGATGCTTTCTTTCGCTTCAGCTCTTGGTATATCTCGGACTAAAATATACCCGATGACTTTTGAATCTAAAACAACCACATCAACCGGTAGATTCTCTTTTTCAGTCAGTTCTTTTATTTCCTGAAGGAATATAGAATCTTTGGGAATTCTTGCAGCCGATAGGACATCGGAATTCCCAATGATAATTTCATGAGATTTATATGTTGCAGATGCGCCGGTACCTTTGATAACAGAGAATGATTTGGGATCGGGAATAGTACTGGTGTAATTCATAGCCTCTTTATAAATTGCGCGCCCGGACGGGTGGGCGGATAATTTTTCTGCGATGCCGACGAAAGTCCAAAAATCTTTTGGCGAGATGCCATCCTTGATAACGGTTTTTGCTATATGCAAATCTCCGTAAGTAAGCGTGCCGGTTTTATCAATTACAATTGTTTTAACTCTTGAAAGAACATCCAGCCATTCTCCTCCCTTGATGATCATGCCTCTTTTTGCAGCTTTTCCGATTGAAGCGGTAATAGCCAGTGGTATTGCAACAGCCATATCGTCAGCGCAAGCTATTAAAAATAATGAAGCGACATATAAAATGTTATGAGTTATCAGATATGTAATAGCTCCGATGATAAGTATAAAAGGCAAGAATACTTTAGCAAAACGATCAGCTATTTTTTCAGAGTGAGATTTATGTTTTGATGCTTCGTTGATAAGTCCGGCGATGCGTTCAATTGTTGAATCTTTGCCAACCCTGGTTGCTTTTATTTTTATTGTACCGTTTATATTAACAGTTGAGCCAAAAACATTGTCTGCTACATTTTTTCTGACTGGCATAGATTCTCCGGTAATTATAGCTTCGTTTACTGATGCTTCGCCAAAAACGACCACTCCGTCTGTTGGAATTTGTAGTCCTTCTTCCACAACAAGGATATCGCCCTTTTTAATATCTTCTGTCTTGATTTCCTCAATCATCCCGCCTCTCTCTATAAACGCTTTCACCGGTTTTAATTTCATAAGCCTGTCTATTGCCCTGTTTTTCCTGTTTGTCATGTGCCATTCAAGGATATATGCAAATGATAACATTAATATGATAAATGCCGACGAACGGAACTCTCTGGTAATAAATGTGATTATTAATGCAAAGGCATTAAAAGTATCGATAGTAATTTTTCTTTTCAGCAATGGTAAAACCCCGTTTGCCAATGGAATTATAGATCCAATTACAGCAATAACCAAGAGCACATTTTTCAATCCCAAAAAGTAATCTAAAAATAATCCGAACAATACAAAAACCACCAATATATATTCCCTTATGGGGGGCTGAAAGATTTTTTTAAATGTAAAATCCATATTGATAATTTATCTATTATATCATGTTTTACAAAATAAAAGCCCGATAAGAGCATCGGGTATTATCGTAAAATAGCTGGTGGCCCCAACCAGATTTGAACTGGTGTTACTTGCTTGAGAAGCAAATGTCCTAGACCAGGCTAGACGATGGGGCCAAAATTTAGCTTATTATAGAATAAAAACCTTTTTTTGTCTATTTTTATGTTAAATAGTTATCCCCATACCAGCAGAGGTGTTTTTGTAGTAAAATATAATAATGTTTAAGGATTTATTCAAAAACTATATTTATCCGATTGCTGTTTTTTCCGGGGGAATGATCGGGGTTGGATTCTTATCTTTGCCATACATTACTCTTCAAACCGGCATTTGGCTGATGCTTTGTTACTTTTTGATTATAACAGCTTTAATTGTTGTTATTAATTTAATTTTTTGCAAACTCAGCCTGAAGACGCCGGATTTTAAAAGATTTCCCGGATTTGTGGGCTATTACCTGGGAAAATGGGGCGAGATTTATGCAATGGTTTCAACAATATTTGCAGTTTTCGGAATATTGTTGGTTTATTTAATAGTCGGCGCGCAATTTCTGACAACTGCGCTTTCCCCGGTATTTTCCGGGGATATTTTGACTTATGTTCTTATTTATTTTTTTGCGGTCAGTATTATCATATATTTTGACATAAAAGTAATCGAAAGGGTGGAGTTCTGGGTTATAATTCTTCTTTTTGCCTCGCTTTTTTTTATATTCATAGAAGGTTTTTCGCAGATAAAAATAAGCAATATTTTTTTTAACGGTAATTCAGGGCTTAACAGCTTCTTTCTGCCGTACGGACCGCTGCTGTTTGCGCTTTGGGGGATTGGGTTAATACCCGAAGTAGAAGAAATGCTTATAGAACCCAAGGGGCACCGCGGTAACCCTAAAAAGAGGTTAAAAACCATAATTACAGCTTCTACCATAATAATTTCAGTTTTTTATCTTTTATTTATAATTTTAGTATTGGGAATTTCAGGAAATCAAACTGACCAGACCGGTTTGCAGGGGCTGAAAAGCTTTTTGCCGGATGTACTAGTCTCAATTTCCCTTTTGCTAGGAGCATTAGCAACCTTCACTGCTTTTATCACGCAGGGAATTATTTTCAAAAAAACCCTCATGTTTGATTTAAAAATCAAACATTGGCAGGCATTTGTAATGACTTGTTTCCCGCCACTAATACTTTTTTTGCTCGGATTAAAATCTTTTATACCTTTAGTGTCTTTTATCGGCGGCGTTTTGCTGGGAATCGACGGAATCTTAATTTTGATGATGTATAAAAAAATCGGAGGCAAAAATTTTGTAATTTATCCGTTATCGTTAGTTTTTTTGTTAGGAGTAATTTACGAAATAATATATTTTATCAAGTAATTCGAAATTTTAGTTAAAAATTAGTTTATGATTATTTCTTATATTTTTATTTTCTACATCACTATTTTTTTGGCTTCGTGCTTTACCTTATCATGGGGAGGCACAAAGCTTGTAAAGGTGTTGATAGAAATTGCAGAGTATCTGCATCTGCGCGAGTTTATCGTCGGATTTTTTGTAATGGCCATCGCCGCATCTCTGCCGAATTTTTTTGTCGATATCAACGCGGCCCTGCATAAAATTTCAGGCTTGGCGCTGGGAGATGTGATCGGCGGAAATATAGTTGATTTAACCTTGGTTTTGGCTTTGGCGGTATTTTTTTCGGGAGGAAAACTGCTTACCGACAGCCAGATGGTGCAGGGCAGCACTATTTTTACTTCGGCGCTGGCAGTTCTTCCCGTACTTTTTATTTTAACGGGCAGAATTACAAGGATTGACGGCTTAATTCTTATTTTTGCTTTTTTTATATATTCCTACTGGTTATTTTCAAAAGAAGAAAGATTTAAAAAAATATACAGCGAGGACAAGATAAAAGACTTAAAAAGCAGATTCGCCTTCCTAAAAACTATTTTGACGGCTGTGGCTCTTTTGGGTTTGCTTATTTTGTCATCTTACGGAATTATCTACAGCGCCCAATTTTTTGCACAAACATTAGTGGCATCAATTTCAGTAATAGGGCTTTTAATAATCGGTTTGGGAAATTGCTTTCCTGAAACTTATTTTTCAATCATTTCGGCAAGAAAGGAGGAGAATTGGATGATTTTGGGAGACATTATGGGTTCGATAGTTATCTGCGCCACTCTGGATCTGGGGCTTGTGGCGCTGATAAACCCCATACAAGGTTTTGCGGTTTCAAGCTTTAATATCGCCGCGATTTTTACAATATTAGCGGCGATAGTTTTCTGGACAGTTATAAAAACCGGCAAAACAATCACCAAAAAAGAAGGGATATTATTGCTTTCAATATATATTGTATTTTTATTATCGGAAATTTTTATTAAATTTTAAATAATTATCGATGATATTTTCTGAATACACATCGAAAAGCATAGAGGATTCAATGGAGTCGCTTGGGGCGCACAAAGAAGGGCTTTCAAAAAAAGAGCTTGCTTTGGCTCAGAAAAAATATGGGCTAAACGAGATAAAGGCTAAAAATATCAGCATACTCGATATTTTAATAAGGCAGTTTAAATCGCCGTTTTCTTATTTGCTTTTTATTGCGGCTATAATAGCTATTGCAATCGGAGAAAAAGTCGACAGCGTCACTATTTTATGTTTTATCCTGATTAATGTCATTTTCGGATTTTTCCAGGAATATAGGGCCGAAAAAGCGGTTTCTCTCCTGCAAAAGTTTATTCCACGCATGGTTAAAGTCAGAAGAGATTCAAAAGAAGAAATTATTGACAGAAAGTTTCTGGTGCCAGGGGATATTGTTCTGCTGGAAGCCGGTGACATCGCTGATGCAGATTTAAGGCTGATAAGCGCGCAAAACCTCCTGGTAAACGAATCAGCCCTCACAGGGGAGTCCGGGCCAGTTTCAAAAATTACGGATGCTTTACTGCACAAGGAAGAAGAAATTTTTGAAGCAAAAAATATTATTTTTTCCGGCTCTTCTGTAATTTCCGGCAAAGCAGAGGCCCTGACGGTAGCCACGGGAAAAGATACGGTTTTTGGCGGCATTGTAAAGGCGGTTTCTGAAATAAAAAGAGAAAGCACTTATGAAAAAAGCATTCTATATTTTTGCAAGCTGATTTTAAGGATTGTCGTTGTAACAATAATCTTGATTTTTATCGCCAATATTCTACTGAAGGGAATAAGCGATGTTTTAGAGCTTCTTTTATTTTCGGTTGCACTAATAGTCAGTATCCTGCCCGAGGCCCTGCCGGTAGTAGTGACATTCGCTCTTTCAGAAGGAAGCTTGAATATGGCAAAAGAAAATGTGGTTGTTAAAAGATTGTCTGCGGTTGAAGATTTGGGGAACATAGAGGTTTTATGCACCGACAAAACAGGAACATTAACGCAAAACAAATTATCTTTAGAAAAAATCGTTTCTTCTGACAAGAAAAAATGTTTTTTGTACGGCGTTTTATCCGCCGGGGCGGATAAGATAAATGACAAAATATTGAATCCCTTTGACGCCGCTTTGTTCCAAAGGGCTCCGGAGGATATCTTGCGCGAATCAAAAAAGTTTAAAATAGTTTCAGAGTTGCCGTTCGATTCTTACAGAATGCGCTCGGCCTTTCTGGCAAAAAATGCAAAGGGTGAAGGTTTTTTGATTGTTAAGGGCGCCGCCGAATCGATTTTAAGAAACTGTTCAAAACTAGGCGGGAGCTTCGATAAAAAAGAAATCAAGGAAGATATAGAAAAAGAAGGCCATGACGGCAAAAGAGTTCTGGCCTTGGCATTCAAAAAAGTGGACAAAGACAAGGCTGATATCAATGTCCATGATGAAAAACATCTGACTTTTTTAGGTTATTTTGTTTTTGAAGATCCTTTAAAAAATACGGCAAAAGAGGCAATTGAACTGTCTAAAAAATTGGGAGTGCAAATTAAAATCATTACGGGCGACTCAAAAGAAGTTGCGGGATACGTTGCAAAGAAAACTGGTCTGGCTTCCAATCCGCACGATTTGATTTCTGGAGAGGAATTGGAAAATATGTCAAAAGATGATTTTGATTTTTCCTGCAATGAGAAAACTGTTTTTGCCAGGATTTCGCCAGATGTAAAGCACAAAATTATAAAATCTCTGCAAAAAAAATATGAAGTCGGGTTTATGGGCGAAGGATTTAATGATGCGCCGGCCCTGAAAACCGCTGATGTGGGAATCGCAGTTCTTGAGGCGTCTGACGTCGCCAGAGACGCGTCAGACGTCATCCTTCTGCGCAAGGATTTGAGGGTGATTGTGAACGGAATTAAAAACGGCCGGACTATTTTCGCAAATATCAACAAATACATTAAATGCGCTCTGGCCAGCAATTTCGGGAATTTTTATTCAATTGCAGTGATTTCTTTATTCATTAATTTTCTGCCGATTTTGCCTGTGCAGATTTTGTTGGGGAATATTCTATCTGACTTCCCGTTGATATCAATTGCCACTGACTCCGTTGATATAGAAGAGTTAAGAAAGCCCAAAGTGTATCAGCTGCATAATGTTTTGCCACTTATTATTTCTTTGGCCCTGGTAAGCACTCTTTTTGATTTTATATTCTTTTCCGTTTTTTATAAGCAATCGCCGCCGAATATCCAAACCCTGTGGTTTATAGAAAGTATTTTGACCGAAATTGTGCTTATATTTGTTATCAGGACGCGTGGATTGTTTTACAAAGCTAAAAGGCCCGGGTTTCTGCTTATGTTTCTCACTGTAATAGACGGTGTAATAATTGTTATATTGCCGTATTTAAAGATCGGGCAGAGTTGGTTCCATTTTGTTGTTCCGCCGATTATTCCTCTTTTGACTGTATTTTTCCTTGTCGGCGCTTATTTTGTGATGAGTGAACTGGTAAAATTAATTTTTTTCCATTATTGGAAACCAAACGATTCTGTGGCATCATAAAATTAAAAGTAAATAATAATTTAATGAAAATCTATGAATAAAGAAAAAGGAGTTTCGTTGTTGGCAATAATTCTGGTTATTATCGGCGCAGCCGCTGTCATCGGAGGAGGGATTTTGGTCTATCAGCATTATTTTTTAAAGCCCAAACTGGCTGTTTGCACGCCAAAATGGACATGCGGTTGGGGACCATGCATAATTCCGCCTTGCGCGCCCGGCAGCAACAGTATTGCGTGTACGAACGGCAGTCAGTCACAAATTGCTGTTGATTCTAATAACTGCGGATTGCCCGCATCAAGCGCAAAAATCGCTTGCCCAGCCTTGGCTCGAATATGCACTTCTTCCACTCAACCGTCAATTACAATTACTTCACCAACAAACCAAACAAATTGGACAATTGGGAAGACATACAAGATCAATTGGCAAGTTAAAAATGCCCCAAGTAATTCTTTCGCAGCTATCTGGGTGCAAGGAGCTGACGGTGTGGGTTTTGTTTCAACTGGGTCTACGCCTTTAGGGTGGACACCTGCCAACGATTTAAGCGCTAATGTTACTGTTCCGACTAGTATTTGTGGAGGGGGGTGTGGTGCGTCAGTTGCTACAGAAAAAAATAATCCATATAAAATTTATATAAGATTAATGGATTCAACTGGCGCAGAAAATCTTGCAGATTCGACCACCGGTAACATCATAAATGTCGTGTCTTCCACTCAACCCTCCAT
>Ga0209777_10010059_pt1 | contig 10080 bp, 6 predicted proteins | sample FrelakmetHBP12HB_FD_187147 | JGI IMG/M metagenome (GOLD analysis project Ga0209777, IMG submission 187147) | Freshwater lake sediment microbial communities from the University of Notre Dame, USA, for methane emissions studies -HBP12 HB (SPAdes)... | ecosystem: Environmental > Aquatic >...
TCAGCGGGGTGGACTCTCCCTGCTTTCGCGGTCGCACGAAGAACTGTTCCCGCAAAACTGAACTGACACTGCCTCGCCCCTACAGTCCCCAAAAGCCAAAATCATGTGGTATACTGCGAACAGGAGTCCGGCTGCTATGGCGGGAGCCGGAATATGTTTTGTGTCTGGAGGAGAAAAACAGTGATTAGACTTGGGCGTTTTCTATGGTTATTGCCGGGCTTGGGATTGGTGGCAAGTGTCGTGACGGCCGCGGATGCGGCGAACACAAACTACGTGACGAGCCGCGCTCCGCTGGCGAGCACACCTTACGTGCCTCTGCCATTGGGATCCATCAGGGCCAAGGGGTGGCTTCTGACTCAGCTTCAGTTGCAGAAGACCGGACTGACGGGCAACGCGGAGTCGATCTATGACGACTTGGCCCCAAACAGCGGATGGCTTGGCGGCAATGGCTCGAACTGGGAAAGACCCCCGTATTACCTTAGAGGGCTGATCCCGCTCGCCTACACCCTCAATGACGCAGCTCTCAAGACCACGGCGCAGAAGTGGATGGACTGGGCGATCAACAGCGCGCAGCCCAGCGGCTACTTTGGACCTCTCACCAACACGGACTGGTGGGGGCACATGCCGATACTTATCGCCCTGGAAGACTACTATGAAGCAACCAATGACGCCCGCGTGCTCACTCTTCTTGCGAATTACTTCAACTGGCAAAAGAACAACGATCCCGGCGGGCTCGGATATTGGGGGGCCGCGCGCGCGGCGGATAACATATTGGCCGTGCAGTGGCTCTACAACCGCAACGGGGACTCAAATCTGCTCACGTTCATGGATACCCTTAGGACAAAGACCGAAGACTGGACCACCGCATTTACCAACGGAACTTTTGGCGACAACCACGGCGTCAACGTGGCCGAAGGCTTCAAGATGCCCCCGGTATGCTATCTGAGGTCACTGAGCGCAACCGACAAGAACGCGTTCATGCTCGGGATTACCAATGGTCAGAATCTACACGGGCAGGCGCATTACGCGCTTTCATGCACGGAGTTTCTGGCCGGTAAGAGCTCGCTGCAGGGCCCGGAACTGTGCTCGATAGTCGACAAGATCTTCTCCAACGGCGTCGCCATGAACATAATCGGCGACCCGAAGATCGGCGATGTCACCGAGAAGCTGGCATTCAACGCCCTGCCGGGCTGCCTCAGCAAGACTTCGCGCCAGCATCAATACTACGACCTGCCCAACCAGGCGCAGAGCCTGTATGGGTCCAAGGGCATATTCGGCCAGGACTACGAAAATGCGCTATGTCCGTCGTGGTATTCGGGTGTCGGCTGCTGCTCCTTAAACTGGCATGAAGGCTGGCCCAAGTTCACCCAGTATAGCTGGGCGGCAACTTCCGAAAACGGCCTGGCGATATTCACCTATGCTCCCACCGAGGTCACCGCGCTGGTCGGCAGCGGAGTGAGCGTGAAATTCACCGAAGACACGAACTATCCGTTCGAGCAACAAATACGGCTCAGTCTGACGACTTCGCAGTCCGTTGCGTTTCCGCTGGAGGTCAGAATACCCGAGTGGTGCGCGAGCCCTTCGGTGAAAGTCAACGGGATCGCGCAAAGCGGCGTGACAACGCAGACGTTCTATAAGATCAACCGCACGTGGGCTAATGGCGACACCGTGACCCTTGATTTTCCAATGCCATTGAAGGCCACGCCGCAGTTCAACAACAGCGTGGCCATAGAAATGGGCCCGCTCGTATACTCGCTGCAGATCGGCGAGAACTGGGTGCAGCGGGTGGCCAATACGGTCAACGGCCTGGATTTCGGCGAGTATGAAGTGAAACCGACCACAAACTGGAACTATGGCCTGATAGTTGATCCCGCCAACCCGTCCGCTTCGATCACGGTCAACCAGCGCACGATGCCCTCTAACCCGTTTGTTCAGTCCACCACGCCCATCACGCTGACGGCCAGGGCAAAGCTGGTGCCCACCTGGACTATGGCCGCCAACGGCCTGCCCAACGAAGTGCCGCCCGGGCCGGTCACAACAAATGCCTCGGAGGAGGCGGTCACGCTGGTGCCGTTCGGGGCGGAGAACATCAGGATCACCTATTTCCCGCAAATCGCGGCCGCGGGATTTGCCGGCGGGCTGACCGGCCAGTATTACTCCGACAAGACCCTGACGGCCCTCGCCATGACACGCGTGGACCCCTCGGTCAACTTCGACTGGGGCGCCAGTTCACCCGGCGCCGGGATCGGCGGGGACAACTTCTCTGTGCGATGGTCCGGCCAGGTCAAGCCGAGGTACTCCGGGACATACACGTTCTATGTGACATCCGACGACGGCCGGAGGCTGTGGGTCAACGGCACTCAGATCATCAACACGTGGACCAATACCAGCGGCACTTACACGGGCACGATCAGCCTGACCGCCGGATCGTGGTATGACATCAAGCTGGAATACTACGAAAACACCCTCACGGCGAACGCGAAGCTGGAGTGGTCGAGCTCGAGCCAGACCAGAGAGGTGATCCCCCCATCGTGCTTGCGGCCGGCGGCATCGGCGAGCGCGGACGTGATTTACGCCTTCGACGAGGCGACCGGGACAACAACGCTGGACTTGGCCGGTAACGGCAGGGACGGGACGTTGATGAATGGCGCAGGCAGGGCGTTGGGCAAATCGGGCAACGCCGTCAGCCTGGATGGAGTCGATGACTATGTCTCGGTGCCGTCGCTGGGCAGTCATTCCGTGATGACGGCGACGGCCTGGGTGAAGCTGGACTCGCTTGACAACGCCCGGAACGCGATCTTCAACTGCGGCGGATGGTCCGCCGGAGCGGCGGCCCTCACGATCGCCAACACCGGCGAGGTGATATTCTCGGTCTCCGGGGCTTCGGCGGAGGACCAGGTGTCGCTTTCCAAGATCACAAGCGCGGATTTCGGAAAGTGGAAGCATGTGGCGGTGATATACGACACGGCGGCGAAGACAGCCAAGTTCTATATCGATGGGCAGCCGGACACCACGCGCAGCTACACGGGCGCGCCGACGATCCTGCTCAACAATATCAGGATCGGTTCCTGGGACGGCGGCGGCCGTAACCTGCGCGGCAAGATAGACGATTTCAGGATCTATTCGCGAGCGCTGTCTGATGGGGAGATAGCGGCGCTGGGCGATACGGGAGAGGTCCACGGCCTGCGCAGCCAGTATTACGACAACAGCGACCTGTCTAACCTCAAGCTGGTGCGCACGGACGCCAACATCAACTTCAACTGGGGCACTGGATCGCCGGATGCTTCGATAGGCGCGGACACTTTCTCCGTGCGTTGGACGGGCAAGCTGAGGCCGCGCTGCTCCGAACTCTACACATTCTACACGACGACGGATGACGGCGTGAGGCTGTGGGTGAATGGGCAGAAGATCATCGACGGCTGGGTCAACGGCTCATCCGCGACGGAGAGGTCCGGCACGATCAGGCTCGTCGCCGGCCGGAAGTATGACGTCAAGATGGAGTATTACGAGAACACCGGCAGCGCGTCGGCCAAGCTGGAATGGGCAAGCGCGAGCCAGCCGAGGGAGGTCGTGCCCGCGAGCTGCATATTCGGGCCGGAGGATTATCTTGACCCGTCGTTCGCCTGGTATAAGTTCGATGAAACCAGCGGCGCCACCGTCAACGACTCATCCGGAAACGGCAGGAACGGCACCATGACCGGCGGCTACACCAGGGTTATGGGTAAGTTTGGCAATGCCATCAATCTGGACGGCAGCAGTGGCTATGCGGTCCTGCCTACCGGGCTGGTGCAAACTTTGGGTGATTTCTCGATAACAGCTTGGGTGAAGCTGGACGCCAACGATGGCTGGAACCGTTTGTTCGACTTCGGCACAGGAACGGCCGTCAATATGTTCCTTACCCCATCCGCCAACGGAGGCCCGATCCGCTACGCCATAACAACCAGCGGCAGTGGAGGCGAGCAGCAGATCACCGGTTCGGCTGCCTTGCCTACCGGAAGCTGGCAGCATGTGGCTGTGACACTCAGCGGCACGACCGGCACGCTATATGTCAATGGCATTCAGGTCGGACTAAACACCGGCATGAGCCTGAAGCCATCGAGTTTGGGCAGCACGACCCAGAACTGGATAGGCCGTTCGCAGTATAGCGATCCCTATCTGGACGGCACGATCGATGATTTCCGCATCTACGGCTGGGGGCTCACGGCGACCGAGGTGGCAGCGATGGCGGCTGACAGGCCGGACAACTGCATCGGCTATCTCAAGAAGTACGGGACCGTCGGCGGCAATGTCTTGTTGGTCAATAAAGTGATCACATGGGTGTCACCGGGCGCATTCTACATACAGTGCCCCGAAACAGGCCACACCGGGTGCGGGATCAAGGTGGTGGGCCCCACGACTCAGGCCGTGGGATCGACCGTGACCGTCTCCGGCACGCTCGCCAGAGACACCAACGGTGAGCTGATCGTCAACAGCGCATTCTCCGGGCCGGGGATGGTAAAGGATATGCCCAAGTCCATGGGCGTGGTCAACAAAACCCTGGGCGGAGGTAACCAGGGGATCGCCTACGGACCGACATCGGGCGTGGGCTTCAATACGATCGGGGTGGTCCAGACCGCGTGGGGCAAGGCGCGCAACGTGGTCGACGGCCAGTCGATGGTCGTCGACGACGGATCAACGCGCTACAATCCGTCGACTCACCAATCGACACCGACCCCAGTCACGGTTTACGGACCCATTCACGGTGTGTCGAACGGCAACTACGTGAGGGTGACGGGCGTCGCCGGCATGGATAGCTCGAGGGCAAGGGTGATGTACACCCGCAGCGATGAGGATGTGGTGGTGGAGCATTAGCAAGGTCTGCCGGAGCGCATGGTCCCCCAAACCCTCGCCCTGCATTCATGATCCGCCCACGAGTCCAAATCGCCCCCGCCATCGACCGACCGCGCGGGTTTGGGGCTGGGGGATTGATGTTCGATAGGTGGCGATTCCCCCGATAGATGGCGCCGATAGGTGGCGATTTCCTCGATACCGATAGGTGGCGATTTCCGAATCGCCACCTCATAGCTAAAGCGGGGTTTCCGAACCCCGGAACGCAGGCCGAAGGGACCGGATTCTCGGATGGGCGGAGGCCCGTTTGCTCCAATGAATTGGGGGCAACTGGTACGAAGTCCGCGATCACCCCCCGCCAGTCAACTCACATCCCTGTGCCTACGGAAATCCCGGAACCAATCTGCCCCCTTGATCCCGTTGATCCGGGATCTGCAATCCCCGCCCGCTCTGCGCGGCTTTGTAGCCCGCCAACCCAGCCGGCAATTCCACCCCAGCCCCTTCCTGCCCCCGCCTCCCTCACTCAAAACCCCTCGAAGACGTCAGATGCTCACGAGCGCGCTTACGTGATCGTTCCAACTCACCTTGAGCGGGCCGGGCACTTCCCCGGACTCCATCAGCAGCACCAACTGAGCGTTGAAAATCGAGCGTCCTCTCTTTCCCATAGTGGCGAGCGACATTAGTATCCACTCCTTGATGCTGATGAAGTTGACTTCGTGGCCTTGCGCGAAGTACTGTTCGGCCTGCCGTCTCGCATCCATCGTGGGTGACGCGTCCCCCAGGCAGAAGAGGTAGTCGTCTATCCCTTGCGGCGCGATCTTCGTGTTAAATGTCGATATGACTCTCGACTGATCCACGGTCCGCTGAGTGACCTCGACAGCCAAGACAACACGGTCCGCATCGCACACGGTGATATCGCCGGTGGCGCCCGAAGCAGCGTCCGATACATTTATCCCCTGATAGGCGATTTGCCAAGCCAGACCGTAGAACGCCTTGATCGTCTCAAACATCGCAACGGTGAAAATGACTGGAAACCGGCCTCCGCTCTGCACTTCCAATAGACCGCCGATAAGGCGATCATACTGGGCCAGGCTGATCCGCTGAATGCGAGACAACGAGATAGCGGAGGATTCACGCAATCGCACAAACGAGTAGAGCAAGTACTCCAGAAATGCGCGTGGGTTGATCTCGTCCTCCAGATAGGCGATGACCGTGAGGAAAGCATCGTAGCCGTCAGTATCCCTTAGGCCGGAACGGGTATTCTCATCGAACTGCACGCTCCTCCGAAAGACACCGAGGTACGGTCCTTTCGAGCACGGTATTCGTTTGCTCTGCAGGAAAGGGTTGATGACCTGCTCATCCAGGGAACGCCCGCTGTAGGCCATGGGCCCCTGCGACACGTATGGAAGGCGGATGTTCACGGTCGGAGCCAGCAAGCGGACAACCGTGCATCCAAGCAACACCTCTCTGTAGGCTTGGGTGTGGGATGCGAATACGCGCTGGACGGCCTCTGACAACTGGCTATCGAGGCTCGGCCCCGTACCGGTCAGCAGATAACGCTCGGCCTCCACAAATGCTTTCTCCAGCAGATTACGTGCTGATTCGCGGTCAATGGTCGCCATCAGTAATTCATCCAGAGGGATTCTTGGCGCATATCTTTGATCGAGTGGCAGTTCTTCGGTTCAGCGTCGTAGCGCCTCCAACCGGCGTAGAGTTTGTCGAGGAGATCGCAGCGGTAGCCCGATACGGCAGCCTTTCCTTTGATGCCGTTGAGCACGCGGGCCAACGTCCTGTGTTCCAGCTCGTTCATCTCAAAACCGTATGCCTTGGAATCGCCCCGAGTCGCGTGAAGGTACGGCGGATCGCAATAGAACAGCGTCTCGGCTGAGTCATACAACCTAATTACGTCCATGGCGGGCCGGTTCTCTATCTGGACGCGGAGCAGCCTTTGGGCAATCTCGGGCAGAGCATCCACGCTGCCTAGCCAGCGCGATACCACCCCGGACATCCCGGCTCGGCTTGTATTCTTGCAGTTCGCCCAGCGGCCCAGCGTGGCCGTCTGAGCCAGACCCGTCCTCGTCTGACGCGCGCGGACGAAGAACCGGCGAGCGCGTTCCAGGTCACTCGTCTCGCCATCCGGTCCGTTGACGGCATCGTAATACTCTTCTCGAGAGAACGGCGTCAGAGCTATGAGGCGGATGAGTTCGTCCGCGTCGTTGCGCAAGACACGAAAGAAGTTTACGACTTCACCGTCTATGTCGTTGTATGTTTCCACTGGGGAGGGATCCCTGTTCAATAGAACAGCCGCGGAACCGGCAAACGGCTCGCAATAGTGGCGGCATTCCGGCAGCAGCGGCAGCAGCCAGTCAAGGTGGCTGTACTTGCCCCCATACCAGCCGAACGCGATCCGCTTGGTATGCCTTCTCGACACTGCGCCACGTTTGTTCGACGATGGCAAGTAGATCAACGACAGTGACTTTTCCACCGGCACATTCCTCCCACCTCTGGACAAGCGCTCAGCCATCCGTCCCGCGCCCAAATGTGGCAATTGCCTTGCATATTCTACCACTAAGGCCGGATGGCTGTCACGCCATAAAAGTGCAAATTCCCGATCGTTCGGGATTCCCGTTGCTCCGGCATTCCGAAGTCCCCGCCCCCTCCCTGCGCCTTCGTAACCCGCCAATCCAGCCGGCAATTCCACCCCAGATCCCATTCCCGCCTGCTGACCCCCGACTCCCGACTCCCGACTCCCGACTATCGACTATCGCCTTTCGCCTATGTACTATCGCTCCCCTTCGCCACCGCGATGCGCTGCTCGGTGACGGGTTCGTCGGATTCCAGCAGGCCGTCGCGGAAGCGCAGGATTCGTTTGCAATGTTGGGCGATGTCGGGTTCGTGGGTGATGATTATGACGGTCCTGCCCTCGTTGTTGAGGCGCTGGAAGATGGCCATGATTTCGTTGCCGGTCGCGGTGTCGAGGTTGCCGGTGGGTTCGTCGCCGAAGATGATGGGCGGATTGTTGACCAGCGCGCGGGCGATGGCCACACGCTGCTGCTCGCCTCCCGAAAGCTGCATCGGGGTGTGATGGAACCGCTTGGACAGGCCGACCGAGTCCAGGGCGTCTTTCACTGCCTTGACGTTCTTGCGCTCGCCGGAATACATCATGGGCAGCATGGCGTTCTTGAAAGCCGACAGCTTGGGCAGCAGATTGAAGCTCTGGAACACGAAGCCGATTTTGCGGTTGCGGAAGGCCGCGCGGGCCGCGTCGGAGAGCCGGCTGGCGTCGGTGCCGTCGAGTATATACTTGCCCCCGGTAGGGCGGTCCAGGCAGCCGATGATGTTCATTAGGGTCGATTTGCCCGACCCCGATGGACCCATGATCGCGACGAACTCGCCCGGCTCGACGGCAAACGACACGCCCCTCAATGCGGGCACGTCCACGCTGCCGATGTGATAAGTCTTCTTGAGGTCGACTACCTCGATTACCGCCATGCTATGAATACCTCAACGCTTCGATTGGGTCGACCAGCGCGGCCCTCACCGCGGGATACATCCCGAAAATGATTCCCACAAACGCCGCCACGCCGAATGAGAGCCCGATTGCCTGCGTGCTGACGATGGTGCGCCACTTCGCGTAGTTCGATATTGCCTGCGCGGCCCCGACACCTGTGGCTACCCCGATTAGTCCGCCGATGCACGTGATGACCATTGCCTCGAGCATGAACTGCCGCACGATGTCCCACCGGGTCGCCCCGATACAGCGCCGGACGCCGATTTCGCGGGTGCGCTGGGTGACCGTGGCCAGCATAATGTTCATAATGCCGATTCCGCCGACCAGAAGCGATATGGACGCGATGGCGGCAAGGACTATGCTGAACGTGCGCTGGACCGCCTGCTGCTGCTTGAGGAGCTCGGCGGGGATGATGATTTCGAAGTCGCGAATCCCCCGATGGGCCCGATTGAGCGCGGAGCGGATGATCGAAGCCGTGGGGACCGTGGCGACGTCACTTTCGACCTGCACGATGACCTCGGTGACTTCGGCCTTGTCCCTGGGATGGCGGCTGCGCATTTCCCCGATCAGACGCCGCACCGAGGTGATATCCGGCGGCAGCGGGCGGCCGGAGTAGACCTGGAAGCCCTCGATCGAGATGGTGAGCGGGATGTAGATGTCCGTGTTGAGGTCGCGCATGGCCGACGCGGCCTTTGCCTGGCCGACTTCCTTGGGTTCCATGACCCCGACCACACGGAAGAGCTGGGTGCCGAGCTTGATCATGCTGCCCATGGGGTCGTCGAAGCCGAACAACTCGCGCTTCACCGTCGCCCCGAGCACGCAGACGGCGGCGTTTCCCGATATGTCCTCGTCTCGCAAGAACCGGCCCCGGGCGATCTGGGAGTGGGTGACGACGTCGTAGCCTGGCACGGTGCCGATGACCTTGGCCGTGGCGGGGGTCTCGCCGGCGTAGACATTCGCGAAGACCTGCCTGAGCGGGACGATCCTTCTCGCGAACGGGCAGACCTCGCGGATGCTCGCGGCGTCGCCATAGGTAAGGCCGAACGGTGAGCGGTCGAGGGCTTTCTGGGCGAGTTCGCCGGTGATATCGACCCGTCTGATGTGGACGACGTCGATTCCCATTTGCTTGATCTGGTCGATGGCCTCCTGCCTGGCGCCCTCGCCGATCGAGACCATCGCGATGACGGCGGAGACGCCGAAAATCACGCCGAGCATGGTGAGCATGGAGCGCATTTTGTGCGAGAGAAGCTCGGACAGGCCGGTTTGTATTGCGTCTAAGATGCCCAAGTGTGACAGCCTTTCAGGGATGGCGTACGTAAGCGCGAGGGGCGCGCGGCCCCTCTACAATAATATAGGACGGAGGCCGGGGATGCAAGTTACCGAAGGGAAGTCGGTAGTCGATAGTCGATAGTCGGTAGTCGTTTTAGTGAGCGGCTCGGGCGGTTTGGGCGGGGATGGGGCGCTCGTGGATCAGGAGCACGTTTGTGAGCTTGCGTCCGGCCTGGGAGATTGTGTTGCCGCGATATTGCATGGCCATCGACGCGCCGCCGTCGAAGTTGATGGCGTCGACGCAGCCGAGGGCTTTCATGACGTCCGCCCATTCGGTAAGGGTGACGGCTTTGGTTGTGTTTGCCAGGAGGAGTTTGTTTGGTGCGGCGATCCCGACACCGGTGCGGTTGGATTTGCCCAGAACGTGCGCGTCGCGGAAGCCCTCGGCGGCGGGGTCCACGGTCACAGTGTCG
>Ga0209777_10010060_pt1 | contig 10079 bp, 15 predicted proteins | sample FrelakmetHBP12HB_FD_187147 | JGI IMG/M metagenome (GOLD analysis project Ga0209777, IMG submission 187147) | Freshwater lake sediment microbial communities from the University of Notre Dame, USA, for methane emissions studies -HBP12 HB (SPAdes)... | ecosystem: Environmental > Aquatic >...
CTGGCATCAGATACATCTGCTCCCTGTTGCATTCAATCAAGTTGTACGCCATCTCTGCCCCCTTCTCCAGATGCTTCTATTTTACCACTCGAAATCATCTGTGAGGAGGGGTTTGTGCAACAGGCTCAAATACGATTACTTTCTCTATGGGCATCTGCACTTCTTCAATGTCAGATTCCCAACGCGGGAACTGAGGACGGTGGCAATCAATCCTGGTGGAATGTATATTGATGGTTTGTATTCATTTGCAATACTTGATTTGGAGAAACGAGAAGTTGAATTGCTGACATACTATCAGGGCAGCTTCCACTCTACACTGAAAGTGTCATTGGACAAGGGAAATATAACATACGATAAGAAGGGCAGACATGTTAAGGAGTATCTAAGAAACCTGGAAGATTATTTCTATAATAAGCCGAGCCTTAATAAGCAGGTATGGTCCGAAGGAGACAGGGAGGCTTGGTTGAACCGCCGCTGGAATAACGAATTCGGCAAAATCAAACTAAAATGAAATATGAATTTCAGTCGCATCAGGTTGGCTACGTGTCCTAGCCACCCCACCACCGCCCTGTAGTGCTTCATGGTGTCTTAGCGAATAGCAAGCTACCCATCTAAGTCTACCCTGGCAGCGGGATAACACCGAGTTGCACCATCATATCAAATAGGTCAATGAGTTCCCAATCTTCCGCTATCCTTTCGCCCACGAAGCGGTTTATACAAATTACGCTTATTGCTATCTGCTTCCCGGTCGGAGGTATTCCCATCAGTGCACCTTTATGGGTTCCACGGCCAGTGACACGGCTCACCACCTTGTCGCCTTCAGCGAATATGTCCTCAACATCAAAACGCAAATCAGGAAATGCGTTGAAGAACATGCCAAGGAATTGCTTTAGACCCTCCCTCCCTCGTACTTCTTTCCCAGCAGACCCATGAAATACATAATCCTTAGTGACAAGGTTAGCTATTGCGTCCAAGTTCCTATGGTTGAAGACTTCCTCCCAGAAACGGCTGGTGACAGCCTTGTTTTTCTCCAGTGACATGGCACACTCCTTTCTGACTAATTATGTCCGATTACTATGTGCCTCATTTCAATATTGTTTGGCTCGCAGTAGGTTGCTTGCGCCAGTATACACATCGCTGTAGAATGTCGCAAGAACAAATGAAGGGAGGGAAGAGAATGATTGCGTCAATGCTTGCCAAGAGGACGGTGCGCTCTGCTTTTAGCTTGATGGGCCAGGATGACTATGACGTTGATGCTTTGCTGGCTGGCTGGGTCGAAGATGCTGTATGGGACGGTACTTCAGAACTCGGTGTCGGAGATACTCTTAAAGGCAAGAAAGCCATAGGAGAATGGTTTGAGAGGTGGAAGAAGGAGTTCCCTAAGAGGAAATTCGTTGTAAAGAATGTATGCATGAGGGGTACGTGCTTACCCAGTCCAACAAACATCTGTATGGTTGAATGGACTTGTTGGGAGAAGGACAAACAAGGCAAAGAATTTCAGTATGATGGCGCTAGTGTTTTACATGTGAAGAATATGAAGGTCGTTCATGTATCCGAATATATCTCGTTCAAGGGCCTTCCTCAAATCTCAAACTTAATAAAGCCATTGGGCAAGGCTTAGGAGGCGGAAATGGAAGGATGGTCCGAAGAAGAATTCAAGAATAGGAATCTAATGGCACCATGTGGCTTGTATTGCGGTACCTGTGGCATCTACATCGCTACCAGAGATAAGAATGAAAAATTCAGGGCGATTATGGCGAACCTCTATGGAACAAAAGCCGAAGAAACTGAGTGCCTGGGCTGCATGCAACCAGACACATCAGCAAAGATTTACAACTGGTGCAAGATATGCACCATAAGGAACTGCGTTAAGTCGAAGGGTTACTACTCCTGCCATCAATGCGACCCATGGCCCTGCAGCATGATAAATAATTTCGGCTTTGCCACCGGGGTGCGAGTAATGAAACGGACGATTCCCATTTGGCGGGCAAAAGTCGCTTAGTACGGTGACGATAAGGGTAATGTGACGTGGGCACGGGCTGAATGCGAACGCTATCATTGCTCAGCGTGCGGCGAACCGCTTTTCAGGGGTGCACAACGGTGCAGAGCCTGCAAAAAACCCGTGGCGGATGAACTCGACGGCTCCCTATAAAGAAAGGTGCGTTACGGAAGGAAGTAATCTTAAGATGTCACCAAGCCCACTATAACAGCGCCTTGTAGTGCTTCATGATGTCCTAAGCTCGATGTCGGCCAACCTGAACGGGAAATGCAGTGGTTTATTGCATCAACTCCAATAGCTTGTAGTGACGCCTCGAACTGGGGGATGCTATCGACGACAGGAAAATAAGCCTATTCAATCGTTAGCATATCCGATTGTATGTCCGAAAAGCGCCCGCTGAACTGGCTTCAACCTGAGCTTCTTAGCGAGTGCAGCCTTGTTGCAGTTGTGAAACCAAGAAGCTAGTCCCAACGAAGATGACGCCAGATAGACATTCTGTGCGATAAGGCCGGTGTCGAGAAAGTAATACGATTTCTGAATCTCCGAATTATAGAGTCCCGGTTCCTGATATCCTGCATCCTTAAACCTGTCAATATCGACGACGTAGATGAAGCGGATAGGAGCGTTTGCACCAACCTTTCCCTGTCCCCTGCCGATTGCCAGAGCGCGGCTGTCACCGGATGCAACCGGAGTCAGCATGTGAGAATTAGGCTCATACAGATATGTACCTTCTTCCTTGGCAACATAGATACAAATCTCCTGTGAATTACTAGCCGATCCCGCAGTACGGCCCGGGCCTCCAAACGGTCCTCGGACGCGGTTGACTCCCTGTGCAGCCCATAGGATATCCGAGAGAATCTGCAGTGAGATCTTTCTATCACTGATGTCTCGGGTAGTTCTTCTCATTTTCAGAGCTTCGAAGAGTGTCCCGCGCCGGTCAAAAACGGGTGCAGGAAGTTGGATGGGCTGCAGATCTCCGATCGTGCTGTTCTTCATACTATTCACCCGCAACCTTCATGGTTTCCTTTTTCAATCAGTCGCCTCACTGTCACCAGCTGTTGAGTCTCTGAAAGGTTTTTTCGAAATCAGTTCTTGCCCCCTGCACCAGCCCCTTAGCTTCGCCTATAACTATTTCGTATTCATTCTTCTTAAGGCCTTCCAGGACCGCCTTAGCGACTTCATTTGCGGGGATGCCCTTATATTCCTGTTCCGATTCGCCTGTAGTACTTTTACCCAACTCCGTATCAACAGCGGGCGGTACTACTTCAAAGACTTTTACTGAAGTGTCCTTCAACTGATATCTCAGGGAGACAGTGAACATATGGATACCCGCTTTAGTAGCACAGTAGACCGGCATGACGGCCATCGGGACGAAACCCAGTCCCGAGGACACGTTGATTATGGCGGCTTCTTTCTTCTTCATCAATATCGGAGCGAAGTAAGCCGATAAGTGTATTGGAGCGGCAAAGTTAACCTGAACCTCGTCTTCGCCGCTGAACAGCTCTGCTGTCCCTTCCTTGATGTCTATAGCCCTTTGAATGCCAGCATTGTTCACGAGTATGTTCAAATCCTGGTAATTTTGTTTAACCCAGTCGCAAAAGGATTCACGGCCTTCTTTTGTTGAGAGGTCGCATTGTCGCACCTGTATCTGAGATAATTTCCTCTCTGCCTGTCCAAGTTTAGCTATCCGCCTGCCGCAAATAAGCACGTCATTACCAGCTCTAATGAAGGCCTCGGCTAGGGCAAAACCGATTCCCGTCGCTCCTCCGGTAATTAAGACTGCATTGCCGTTAGTTCTCATTGTTCACACCTCTACTAAATATATCTATTCTTCTTAATCATATCACGTCTTGCCTCCGTGGTAACTCCCCAAAGCATACCTACCACCGCCCTGCAGTGCTTCACGCTGTCCTCAGCTCAATATCCAACAAACTGACCGGTAAACTCTGTAGTATGCTGCGAACCTGTGTAGTAGTCACGCTTCCCATGTTGTGATAGGATATGCAGGAATCTAGTTCAGCTATGCTAGTTTGGAGGGCTCTCTAATAGAGAAATCCCAATGCGAAATCTATCAATTCTGATAATAACTCTGTTTGTCTTGATTGCGCTTGTTGTCAGCCTCATAATGTCGTACATCAAAGCCCCAGCACCTACAGCTACGCCGACTCCGACAAGTTCACCCACTGCTACTGTGACGATGTCGCCAGGAATCACCCCTACACCAAGTCCATCTCCTACACCCAGTTCTACACCTGCTCTTACGCCAACACCTACGCCCACGCCGACACTCACGCCACCAACCTATTTTACTATCGCCGTATTACCAGATACGCAATACTATAGTGCTTCTCATCCAGAGATATTCGATAACCAGACTCAGTGGATAGCTAATAACGCTGTGGCTCAAAACATTGTCTTCGTGGCCCAATTGGGAGACCTCACCAATAACTGGGGTATTACTAACCAGTGGCAGAGAGCCAAGCACTCTATGGATATCATTCGAAATGCAGGTATCCCTTACTCGGTGGTTCCTGGCAATCACGACTTGGATTTCGGCGCAGGCAACACAACGTATTTTGACCGCTACTTTCCGTATACAGATTTCGCTGGCTATTCTTGGTATGGTGGGCATTACCCTTCCAATAGTGACGCCAGCAATTATGAGCTTTTCTCGACTATGGGTCAGAACTTCATCGTGCTGAACATCGTTTGCACGCCTTCTCTCTATTCCAGTGCTCAAACTTGGGCAAATGATACCCTGACGCAGTATAGTGACCGTGAAGCGATAGTGATTACCCACGGATATATTGATGGCAACGGAGCTTATACCGATTCTTCTAATACCTCAGGCAAAGAGGCGTGGAGTAAAATTGTCAGATACCATAGCAATGTAATAGCTGTCCTGTGTGGCCACAGTCATGGCCAGTTCCACGGCTCTGCTACAGGATTAAATGGAAATACGATTTACAATCTGCTTACAGACTATCAAGATTATCCTAGCGGTGGTGATGGCTGGTTAAGGCTATACAAGTTTTATCCGTCATTGAACAAAATATCGGCAGTAACTTATTCACCATATCTTAACCAGTATGACACTACAGCTGCGGGTCAATTTGATTTGTCGCTGACACTAACGCCTACACCTACTCCTTCGCCTATGTCTACTCGTACAGCTACTCTCACGCCCACCCCCACACAAACCCCGACAGCTAGCACCATACAAGCCCCTTAGTGAAAGTTGCCCTCCCCTTACCACCATTCTGTAGTGCTTCAAGGTGTCCCGGCAGGGTAAATTGCTGTACGCTTCTTGCGCCAGTATACCAATGGCTGTAGAATGTCGGAAGAGCTTCAATCCCCACACGAAGGTAATGAGAGGAACTGAGTAGAAATGAAAAGTCGAGGAAGACACTCCAGCCGTCATGCTGCCGGCAAAGGCCACAAGCCCAATCGCACGCCTTCCGCAGGCCATGGCGCGAGCGCGAAGATGATGGGGCTATCGAAGAAGCTAAAGAGCTGAGCGGACGCCAGGAGTGGCAACCGTGAGCCGATAGGGGCTTGAGTCCATTTTCCCCATCCTACCTCAGTGGGGCTTTTGTGCAACTCTACGAAACAGGCACAATAGCAGCCTTACAACTCGGGCACCGATAGGTCCCCAGCTCCCTTTTCTCGGCAGGTCGAAACCCCTTGTTCTCCAGTCCCTTGGCCAACCCTTCCAAGTTAAACCCACAATTAGGGCATTTAGCCCTTGGTCTTCGCCACGCCTTCGCCATAATTCACCCCCTTTCTGCATAAGATAGCTTTGCCTCAAAAGTCGGTGAGTTGCCTCAAAAGTCTAGTTCGCATTCAACATCATATAATTGGTGTGCTGTAGCTTAAATGTATTTGGCAACTATCCCTTAAAGACAAGTGTCCTATGACCGCCAGATAATATAAAGCCGATGTCCGCACTTGGGGCATGACGAGTTTTCGCCTTGGTCTTTTGGCAAATCTTCACCTTGAGGGATTGCTTCAGCACTTTTATACTTGGCTTCAATTTGTACAAGAAATCTATATTTACACCACAGGCACTTAACAGTTACCTTTTTGGGGGGCATATTAACCTCCAGCGAAATCAATTAAAGGGCGATTGTATACTGGACACACCCTATTCTCCACTAACCATCCTTGTATTAAAAGTGCCTTCTGTATCAGAAGTCGGGGAGTTGTTTCGAAAGTGATATAGCGAGTATACCTATACTCTACGCATCTCTTTTCCTGTGCAGTCTAAATAAGAACTTCAGTCGACACATCAGTCTACTTCCCGCCCTTTTCTTGCTTGAGTATTCTATGCTGCCCTGCAGAATATCTCCAGTCACATTTGGTGTTTGTGCAAGAGAATGATTTCCCATTTCTGGGCAATGGAGATCCACACTTTGGGCACTTCATTTTCGATTTCCAACCCATCGTCTACCTTCTGCCTTTACCTTAAAACTGCCACTTGCCGGCAATAGGCTCTTTCTCTGTAGGATGTGAGCCTTGCTCGGTTTCAGCACTCCTGGGAACCAACTCACCATATATAGTGATAGTCCCAGTGGTGAAGGGGGGTTTGTGGGACTCCACCATATGTTTCTCCCAACACTCGGCGTGGGTCATTGCCCCACAAGAGCAACTGAAAACTGTCCTACTTGCGAAAAGCGGATTGCCACAGACTGAACAATTCACGGCAGACCACCTTCTTCCTTTCTATAACTATGCTCTCGAGCAGATACGCTGATCATGTATGAAAGTGTCCTAGAGCGGAGCAAGATCCAATGGGTGATGTCCTAAAGTGGGGCAAAATCCAAGGGGAAATGTCCTGCAGTGGGGCATATTCCTACAGGAAATTCTATGATGCGACTGTACCACGCATGTTAATCGAAGTCAATAGAACCTTGGCATGCTTACCTTTGAGGACAGCATGAAGCACTACAGGCAGTGGTGGGGGTATGGTTGTCGACAGTTCTGCTAAGTAACCTTCCTGGTAACCATCTCCATTGGCTCGCCGAGCATCCAAGCTTTGCGATCTTCCATTATGAGATAGAAGGCCAAGACTTTATTGCAGTCACTGCAATTGCTCTCTGCGACGCCGTTGAACTCGTCTCTGCAAGTTATCATCGTAACGCCCACACCACACTCAGGACATCTAGCTATAATGTGATGCCGGTCAATGCAATCGTAGCTAACTACCTTCATCGCCTCTCCACCTCCAATGTTATCTAGCCTCTTCGACTCGACTCGCCAGAGTAAAACAATCCATTCGACCGCTATGTTCTACTGATACACAATCTTCTTCTCATCTATGTAGAGGTCAAAGCCCGTGAGAGTCTTTCTAAGGGAACCTGATTGACCCTCGATTTTGAAATTGATGTCTGGCCCCGCCATCCTCAGTCCCCATGTTTTGATAATGGCTCCATCTACAACAAGTTCTCCAGCGAACGTCCACGGATTCCACCGAGCCACCACCATGTACGGTATCCCTTTGACTTTAGGTTTCCATACTCTTGTGGGCATAACCTTCACCCAGTACCTTATCAGTTGTTGTTTCAGATTCCTTGAGCTTAATTGTTCTTGAGAGATTCTAACGCTACAACCTACTCTAGCGCAAGAGGCCAAGTAAATCAAACAGGCAATAAAGGTTAGCTTGAAGCACTATAGGGCACCGCTGTCACAGTAATTTCGAACTCTCGCCTCTGGTTGACTCTTTAAGATACCCTAACCACATTGAAAACCGTTCTCACCTTCGCTGGTATCCATTCCTTTAGAGACTTGACCTTCTCGGACATGAGCAAGTCCCACTTGGGGTTTATCTCGAACTGCACTATGATTCTTGTTCCCTTGGCTTTCACATCGGTTACAGAGCCTCTGAAATTTAGCGCTCTGTCTATCTCCACTCTAGCTCGGGTAAGGGTTTCCTCAGCAGTTCCACTAACAGGCTCTAAAATAACCTTCATATACAACTTCTCAATTTGTTTGACTGTGTGACTTCTTGCCAATCACAAAGTTACGATTCTGCGAATCAAATACACCAACAGGAAATTGCTTCTTGGCTCCACACTTCTTGCAGACACCAAAGTGCTTGTCATCAAGAACCCAGTAATGCGCTGCTTGTTTACATCCATCGCTGTGTTGAGATGTTTCGCCCTTTTCAGTCATCTTCCACCTCAAGAACATCATTAACTTGCGATATTCTACAGCGAAATGTATACTAGGGCAAGAATCTCCTGAAAATAGAGTAAATCTATCCGTTAGAAGATAAAAATGCGCCAGACTTATGAACAGAACCTTGACCAAAACTACAATCCTGAATTTACTTATGCGGAATGTCTCAAGATAGTTAAGGGGCTAGAAGCTGTAAGGAAATGTCATTTAACCAACAGCCCTATCGTTGAGAGGGCGGCAAGACTGATGCAGCGCAATAGAATTCATTATCTCCCGTCATTGAATCTATTCATAGAGGATATGGCAGCTAAGGCGTTGGAAGATACCAAACAATCATCTCTAACACTGGAGCAGCCGAAACCAATTATCCCGCCTGGGACAGCATGAAGCACTACAGGGCGGTGGTGGGGGCTGGATAACCTGGGCATTAAGTAGCGCACACTAGTTCTTGGGTTGTGAACGGCGCCATTTGACGTATAGTAGGGTGCCTTCCTCCAATGAGACCTTGGGTTCCCATCCCAGTTCCTGCTTAGCTTTCGACCCATCGAGGTATACACCTTTGTTGATGAAGTGTAGGCTGGACCGTGTAAGGTAGGGCATTTCCTGAACATGCCGCAGCCTTGACCATTCCTCCATTAGCGTACACCAGATGTAGGCCACTGAGTAAGGCATATTGACCTGCGGCTTTGGCTTGCCCATGGCCTTGAGCAAAGCAGCCGCGAACGTCCGAAGTGGAACCGCATAAGGGGGCGCCACGTTATACACCTCTCCTTGAGCCCGGTCACTGTTAGCTACGATAATAGCGAAGTCAGCAGCATCGGTAACATAGACTATGCTATATTTGGGATTCGACTGCCCCGGCCACACTATGATGGGCATCGACATGTGACGGTAAAGTCGGTCAGCGAGAAGCCTGTCCCTGGGCCCATAAATGGCGCCTATCCTGACCATTGATACCTGGATTTTGCCCTCCTTGTGATAATTGTTGGCTACGTTTTCGCCTTGTAACTTGGCGAAGTCATAGTATGAATCCCGACAAAACAGTACATCGCAGGGGGTAGATTCGCAAACAGGGGTATCGCCTTCGCAAAGCTTGCCGTGAACGGTGCCAGTGCTTACGTGTAGAAAGCGCGACACGCCAGCCTCAACGCTTGCCCTCAGTATATTGTCAGTACCCTTTACGATTGACGAATCAAACAGCTTCCAGGCACCCCAACCCGGCATGACCCGAGCGGCAGCGTGGTAAACAACATCGATACCTTTGACAGCGGGAAGAAGACTGTCGTAATCTTCAACGTCGCCGAACACAACATTGGCTCTAGTAGTTTTTAGGTAGCTGAGGTCGGATGTTTTGCGAGCTAAGATGCGAACATAAGCACCCTGTTCCAACAAGCGCTCTGCAAGGTGGCTGCCCAAGAATCCTGTAGCCCCCGTAACTAGCGTCCTCATAGTCGTCTATACCTCTCACTTCACAAACGATATGGAGTCTTCTTGTAGACTCTCCTAATTCGCTATACAACTCTTCCTCTTTGAGCGGTCTTCTACGTCACTTGTTGCGATATTCTAAGGCGAAATGTGTACTAGCGCAAGTCAGTAACTGTACGTCACCTTTGGGGACAGCATGAAGCACTACAGGGCGGTGGTGGGGGTGGCCAAGACACGTAGCCAACTTAGTGTGACTGAAATTCATGTTTCATTTTAGTTTGATTTTACGGAATTCGTTATTCCAGCGGCGGTTCAACCAAGCCTCCTTGTCTCCTTCGGACCATACCTGCCCATTAAGGCTCGGCTTGTCATAGAAATACTCTTCCAGGTTTCTTAGATACTCCTTAACATGTCTGCCCTTTTTATCATATGTTATCTTTCCCTGGTCTAATAACACTTTCAGTGTAGAGTGGAAGCT